>Ga0209957_1000228_pt1 | contig 12586 bp, 8 predicted proteins | sample SalPonF2_A_D2_MG_FD_185724 | JGI IMG/M metagenome (GOLD analysis project Ga0209957, IMG submission 185724) | Salt pond soil microbial communities from South San Francisco under conditions of wetland restoration - Salt Pond MetaG SF2_A_D2_MG... ... | reverse complement strand
CAAAGTGCTTGCCGTGGAATCCCGCCACGGAGGGCCGGGAGGAATGGGAAACGCTCGCCGGGGCCGGGCTGCTCTGGGCGATGAGCCGGATGATCTCTCAATGGCCGGATGAAGACGTGGCGAGACTGGGGCCTCTACTGGGGCCGATGGGGCGAATCTGGCGGCGGCTGAGAACCAACCCGGACATCAAGCGGGGTCCGGCCTTCGAAGCCGTGCGGTGGGACTTGATCGAGCTGGCGCAGATGATTGGCCAGAAAGTGAAGGGAGCCGCGATCATCGCCGGACCGGAGGCACGGGCAATGCGGCGGCTGAAAGTCCGCGTGTCGAAGGATGAGCGGGAAGCACTGCTCAGCCAGCACGGCTCGGCGGTTGCGGCGATGGCGGCGAGAGAACAGAAAGGCTAGAACGATGGCGACTCGGAAATGGGATGGCGGAACGTCGAATGCGTGGGCGACTGGAACGAACTGGAGCGATGACACCGAACCGGCGGCAGGTGACAATGTCCGTATTCCGGCAATGGTATCGGCGGACCCGCCCTACGATATCGCCGGGTACGACGCGAGCGCAGCGGCCCTGGTAGACGTGGACATCGAGGAAGGGTGCGAACTGAATCTGGGAGACGCGGAAACGTATCTGAAGATGGACGCGGACTACTTCCGCTTCCGGGGTACGGGCCTGTGCTTCCTGGACATCATCAACTCGACTGAAATCTGGTTGCTGGCGGGGACATCGGCCCAGAGCGAATACAGCTACGGCATGCACCTGCAAGGCTCTTCCAATGCGCTGCTGGTCGCGGACATCGGGAGCGGGAACAGCCTTGGCCTGGCCGCCTTGGGCCAGGAATCCCTGGCCGTCACCACGTTCAACCTGTTGTCAGGCGACGTGACCATCGGGGAATCGTTGACCTCCACCACCGGCTACGTGGATGGAGCAAACGTCAATGCGATGAGCGCTCCGGCTACCCTGACGATTACCAAGGGTTCCTACAGGCAGATTCATGGAACGCCGACGACGCTGAACCTCCGCGGCGGCCGTTACTACCACAATCACACGGCGGTCCCCACAACGATCAACGTGTATCCTGGCGGTATCTTCGACCTTTCGGAGGACGCGCGGACGAAAGACTTCTCCAGCACAACGGTCAACCTGTGGAAGGGAGGCCTGGTCTACGACCCGCATAATGTGCTCCCCAGCGGGGCGACGATCGTCTGGAAGGACGGCGGTTCAAAGCGGATTTCGTGAGAAAGGCCAGCGACAATGGCGAAAACGACCAGACAACTTCTTGAAGAGCGGGTTGAGAACGCCAGGCGCAAGCAGGCCCAGGTTCCGGCCGCGAAGAACGAGCGTGAGGCGGGGTGGCAGCGCACCTGGACGGCAGCCGGGGCGACTCCTCCGCCCTTGGCTGACAAGCCAGCCAAGGTGTCTGCCGCGAGGCAGCGGCTCTTGGAGCGGAGGCGACAGGACCTTGCCAACGCCCAGCCGACATTCCGAACGCCAGGCGGGGATGCTGTGCAGGTGCAGGGGCAGGTACGGTCGGACAGCCCTCCTCCCGCGGTGGCTGGTGTCGGCGCACGCTTCCAAGAAGACCAGCGCATGCGGCAGGAAGTCTCCCGGGCACAAGGCACGATGATCGACAAGTATCTCAGTGGCCTCAACCCGCAACAGCAGGCCGCCGCGTTGCAGGCGCTGGCCCAAGACCCGAGGCTCTCTGACGCGCTTGAATACTCGTCAGCCGCGATGTCGATGCGGACAGGCGTGCTCCCCGCGGGGCCAAACACGGCCAAGCAGGAATATGCCGAGTGGAAGGCACAGTTTGACGAGCGGATCGCGAGCCAGACGGGAGACCGGCAACTTCGTGAGCTCCGCGGTAAGGTTCTGTCCTTCGACCCGGAGGCCTACGGGATCACCAATCAAAGACAAATCGCCAAGGTCAAGAGCATCCAGGCGGCTGTGGAGAGCAACAAGGTGGACCCGGCCAAGGCCTGGGAGGACATTGACGCGATTGCGGATGCGTACATCTCCGACACGATCAGCCCACGCGAACGCGAGAGGATGGAGGCGGAGGCGAACGAGGCCGCGATGCGCGAGGAACAGGCCGCGGAGGCTGTGGCCGCGAAACGGTACCGGGCTGTCGGTGAGATCAAACTCCTGCGCGACGCGGAGACAGATTTGCTGAAAGAGATCGGCCGGCTGCAAAAGCAAGTCGAGATATTCGACGCGGTTGACCCGATCCACAAAAGGGCCAGAGAGAAGATCGAGGAGGCGAACGAGAAGTTGGATACCATCCGCGACCAGTTGGCCCATCGTCGGGACTGGGTGCTCAACCAGCCGGACCAGCAAAGCCCGGAACAGGAACAGCCTGCCGGACGCACCCGGCCCCCTATCCAAATGCCGACGCCGGAAGAATACAACGCGGCCCCCTGGTTCCATGACGACAGCAAGTTCTCCGGCGCTTTGCCAGGCCAAGGAGATGACGTTGTGGACCTGCCTGAACGAGAGGAACCAGACGGTCAGTTGGTGGCCGACCGGGAATTGAAAGAGAAAGTCCTTGGTGCCGAGCCGATGCCCAAAGACCCGTCGAAGATGGAGGTCGGTGTGGTGTACGTCGCGCCGAACGGCAGGCGGTTCCGGTACCTCGGTGAAGGGAAAGCGGAGGAGTTGGATTAAATGCCCATCCTGGACGTGCAAGACATACTGGCGAAGCCCTACAAGACAAAGCCTGCAACCAGCCCAAAGGTGAAGCCGGTGGAGGAGATCGTTTCCGCTGAGCCGGTGTCTGTCCTTCCGGCCCGGGGGGACGAAGGGAAGCCTCCCAAGGTAGAAGACACCCCGATGCCTCGGAGCGAGATCCCCGCGGCGACAAGCCAGCAGCAGCCGAAGCCATTGAACAGGCCGGGGCGTGCCCAGCGAATCCAGTCGCTGGAGAGGCGCAGCGACCTGATCCGCCTTTTCAAGGAGAAGCACCCGGGCAAGCCGATCACGGACAGGGGCCTGCTGGAGCTGGCGGCGGATGAATCCCAGCGGACGATGGAGGCTTCGATACGCAAGGCCATCGAAGGGGCCCAGTCTGGCGTGAAGGGGCCAGGGCTGTACGATTCGCCTACGGCTCCACCGGAGATCAAGGCTGAAGCCCACCGGGGCGAGTGGGCAAGAGGGGACGAAACTAAGAGACGGGCGTTGTACGAGATGTACACGGGCCAGGTCACGCCCATTGAGGCCGCCAAATTGGAGCAGGGCCGCTTGAGCTTAGGCGAAGCGCGAGCCGATGTCTACAAGGACGTAGGGGACGACATCCTGTCACTTACCCCGTTCATCTCCATGATCCCGCAAATGAAGCATGACTTGAAGTTCATGCAGACGGTGGACCACGTCAAGAGGCGCTATGCCCTGATCGACGAAATGCAGCGGGAGTTGGAGGAGAAGAGAGATAGCCTGACCCCAAAGGAGATCGCCGAGCGGGAAACGTTCATAGAGGATTTGGCGTGGGACGTAGCTCCTGTCGAGAAGATGCTTCTTGAGAAGATGCGGGCGGAGCACATCAAAGATTTGCGCGGCGGCCCGTCCATGGCGGCGCAGATCGTTGCCACGTCTTTGGATATGCCGGTGTTTATGGCGGAGATTCTGCTCACGGGCGGCATATATGCCGGGGCGAGGGGGGTGGCCGCCAAGGGTGCAGCCAAGGTCGCGGGCAAATACGCCCAGAAGAAGGCCGTGCAGGTCGCGGCCAAGGTAGCGGGAGCTGTCGCCGGCAGTGGCGCAAGGGCGCTTGCGATGCCAGGGCGGGTTGGTTCGAGCGCCTTGTCAAGACAGATGCCTCAGATTGCCGGTGTATCGGGTGGGCGGCTTGCGATCGAGGAGGCGGAGGAGCATCCGGCGACCTCTCTGTTTATGGGCTGGACAGATGTGGGCACGGAGGTTTTGTCCGAGGTTAGCGGCGAGGCGACCGGCGCTGCCCTTCAAGCAGCCGGGAAAGCAGCCGGCGCAGCGTCCCCCTCCCTACGCAGGGCCATGACTGCCCTCCGGCGTGGCACGCGGAAGGCGGGCATCAGGATCCCCAAGACGCTGACGGCCGCCGGGTACCACGGCATCCTGGAGGAAATGGGAGAGGAGCGGCTTGCGGATGTGCTGAATGTGGCCACCGGGGTCACCAAGACGCCCGAAGGGGTGAGCCGCTTTGACGCGATGCTGGACGCCATGGTTCCCAGTAGCGAGCAGGCCCTGGTGGAATTGGCCGCGTTCAGCGTGCCCGGCGCGGTTGGCATGTCAGCCAATGCCGTGAACAAGTGGGCGAATACTCCTTGGAAACCCCCCACCGGCAAGAAGGGCGAAGGGGCCTACTCCAAGGACCTGGGCCTGTGGCGGGCGAACCTTGCGGGCCAGCTACCTCGTCCCTTCGGGTGGGAGATCAAGAGGATTGACCGCTTCGGGCGCGTGGAGTTCGACTTGGACGGGCAGCGGCTGCGCGTCACCCCGGAGGAATTCGAGTCCCTGGTGGAGGCGAGCGAGGCCAAAGACAAGCCGAAGATGCTGGAGGCTGTTGCGAAACTGGAGGAAGTCCGGGCCATCGAGAAGCAGACGTTCGGGGCGACAGCCGAGGAGACGAGGGCGAGCCTGCGGGAAACAGCAGACCGCAAGGCCGAAGAGTTCCTTGGCCTGACCCCACAGGAGCAGAAAGAGGCGGAGAAGCCGAAGCCGGTTGTCGAGCCGGAGATTGCCCAGCCTGCCGAGGCCCCGCAGCCTACCGATGCCCCCGAAGTTGTCAAAACGGGAGAGCCCGAGGCCGAAACGCCTGAGAGGCCCCAGGACGTGCCAGAGCCGGGAGCCGCACAGGAACCAGCAGAGGCCGAGAAAGTCGCTCCTGTGCAAGCCTCGCAAGCGGAGCAAGCTGTTGAGGCCGAGCCAGCCGTTGCGCCGGAGGTGTCGCCTGAGCCCGCCAAGGCCAAGAAGCCGTGGGAGATGACGAGCGAAGACTATGCCTTTGCCGCAACAGATAACCTGAACGCCAAGGCCGATGCTGCTGAGCGGGATGGCCTTATTCCATACGTGACGTTTCTCCGCAAAAGAGGCGGCGGAAAAGAGACTTATGAGGCTATTGGGCGCGACGGCGAAGTTTTGGCTACGGGGAGCACCATTGGAGGGCCGAGGTCAATAGCGGGAAAGCTCGCAAGGCGCAAGGGCATTTACTCCGACATTGGCAACGTCTTCTGGACGATCCCAGAGGGAGCAGTGGCCGACTGGTCGGTGTTTGCGCACAAGGAAACGCAAAGGCGGGCCGAGAGCCATAGAAACATTATCCGTTACCGGGTTGAAGACGGCAAGCCCGTTCCCCGCGCCGTCCTCGAAGACTACCGTGGCGAGAAGTGGGCCGACGCCGCCCTTGCCAAGATGGAGGGGAAGCCCGCAACGGGCAGCGAACAGGCCGTGCCGGTGACCACGATTGGCGAAACCCGCCTGGTCGCGGGGGTAGAGAGCGCTCTTGCCGATACCGCCACGATTGACGGCGTGCATTACGAATTGTACAGAAATGCTCGGACACAAGAGGGCCCTGCCTCCATACGAGTTGTAGACGTTGATGCTGGCGAGGTTGTTTCTCTGAAAAAGTACAAGACGTATGACCAGGCGGAGACAGCGTACAAAGAGGCGGTTTCAGTGCTTACGTCCAAGCCTAAACCCAAGCCCGCCCAATCTCCCGAATCCAAGGCAAGGACCGAGGAGAAGCCGAAGAAGAGCATCCTGTCGGCCCTGAGCCAGGAGGAACAGCAGAAGGCCGAAGAGTTGAAGCGGGAGCTCCGCGAGATACTCAGCAGGAAACTGACGGGGCTGGACGCCGACGCAATCATCGTTGCGACCAAGCTGGGGGGGCTGTACGTCAAGGCGGGGGCCAAGACCTTCGCCCAATGGGTGAAGAACATCGCCTCCGACCTGGGCCCACAAGCGGAACAACTGTCGCTGGACGACTGGAAGTCGATCTATTCAGCGACCCGGTACCAGGTTCCGGAGAGCGAGCGGGCTGGGTTGACCCCGCCTGCCGATCTGGACGCGATCAAGGCGAAGCCGGGGCAGCCAACGCCGAACGCGGCGGCCGAAGATTCCAGCGTGGATTCCTTCTCGGACTCGCAGGACGATCTGCTGGATGCTATCGCCGGCCAGGGCCCGCTGCTCGCCCAGGGCCGGCCGAACGAGCCTGTCGGCGTCGGGGACATCGTCAAGGCGATGGGCGACCTGTTTGAGGTTGTGATCCGTGTCGGCCGGTATCGCGGCGGGGCGTCCGGCATTTACAAGAGGCTTGATCGCATCGTGCGAGTGAAGCGATATGGGGACTTCGCTGTCGCGGCGCACGAGGTGGCGCACTTCCTGCACCGGACCGGGAGATTCGATCAGGAGAGTGTCCCCTCCGACCTGCTCGACGAAGTCCGGCAGCTTGATTACGACTACCCGGAGAAGTCGCGGTTCAGCGAGGGCTTCGCTGAGTTCGTCCGCATGTTGTGGACGGGCGAGGATGCGCAGCAGCACGCCCCGAACTTCTACGAATGGTTTGTCCGCCAGTGGCTCCCGGCCAGCGGGTACGCCCGCGAATTCGCGTCTATCAAATCGCTCGTGAGGCGGTGGGTAGGGCAGGGGCCGGTGCAGAGGGGCATGGCACAGGTGGAGTGGAAGCACAAGGGCCGGCTTGCTCGCCTGGCGGATTACCTGAAGCATCCCGTCGATACGTGGTATCTGATCCGGGCGGCGGCGGACGATCGCATGATCGCCCTGTGGCGGAGGCAGCGCCAGATCACCGGGACGAAGGATTTCGACAAGGTGCCGGCAGAACACCAGTTTGCCACCTACGCCAAGGTCAGTTCAATGACGGCCAGCGCGAAGGCGAGGCAGTGGATTCTCCATGGGACGACCGACAAGGCCGGTAACAAGACCGGCAAGGGGGTGGTGGAGATTCTATCCCCGATCGCGGACGGCCTTCGCCATGACAACAAGTCGAAGGAGTTCCAGCTGTACTGTTATGCCCGGCATGCCCTGGACGTGCTCCAGGCTGGCAAAGACCCCGGCCTGCTCCGGCGGGATGCGATCGCGATCGTCAAGGAGTACGGCAACCGGCCAGGCTGGGAGCAGGCGTCCAACGAATTGACGGCGTGGTTCGACCGCCTGCTGGACTACCTCATCGACGCGGGCGGGCTGGCTCCGGAAGCCAAGCCGCGGATGCGGGAGATGTACCCGCACTATGTCCCCCTGCTCCGGTCCATGGAAGAGGAGATGATGGCGATACCCACCCGGATTGGCGGGCGGAAGATCGCCGGCCAGTCTCAGCCCATCCGGAGGCTCAAAAAAGGGTCCAAGCGCAAAATCCTTCCGCCTCTGGAGAGTGCGGCGATCTATGCGGAGCTGATCATCGGGACCGCGGACAAGATTCGTGTCGGCAAGATGATGGTCTCCGCTGCAAGGGCATACCGTTCCATCGGCGACCTGAACATGGGCAACATCGTCGAGCAGGTGGCTCCGGAGAGGCAACCGCACAGCGTCTCCTTGCAGCAGATTGCGAGGCAGTTGGAGGAGGCTGGGGCCGCCCTGGAAGATGCGGACATGGAGGCGATGGTTACGATCTTCGCCAACGTCTACCGGCACAACACGAAGGACAACGTCCTCGTCCTGTGGGAGAAGGGCAAGAAGAAGGTCTACCAGGTTGCGCCGGACCTGTACCGGGCGATGATGGCTGTCGATGAAACATTCCGGCTTCCGGAGCCGTTGCGGACGGCCCTGGGAGCGCCGGCAAGGCTGTTGAGACTGACTGCCACTGGGCTGCGCCCCGGCTTCTCCTTGGTGACCAACCCGTTGCGAGACACGGGAACGTCCATACTCCAGACCAGGGCGAAGGGCGCGGTGCGAAGCAGCCTGCCAAGCGTGGTAGGGAGGAATATCCAAGGGTTCTTCATGGACATGGTGGGGGATGATGTGGTCCGAATGTGGCGGGCCGGCGGCGGCGAAATGGCCCAGCCCCTTGGCATTGACAGGCGTTTCTCCAGCAGGATTGCGCAAGAGGCCCTGGCGGTCCACCCGTCCCAGAAGGTGCTGGATTGGTCGTTGCACCCGATAGAGGCAGCCAGGAACGCCTTGTCTGTCACGGAGGCTGCGCCCCGGATCGCGGAATTCAAGGCTGTGCTGGAAGATTACGGCTGGAAGCCGGGCCAGAAAGTCACCTTCCAGCAGTTCCTTATGGCGCAGATGTCCGCAGCGAATGTCACGGTGGACTTCCGGGAGGGCGGCTGGCTCGCCATGTGGGCCAACCGCATCGTCCCGTTCTTCAACGCGCAGATCCAAGGGCCGAAGCGGATGCTGGACCAGTGGAAGAGGCACCCGGCCAAGTCCCTGGCCCGGGCGGTCTCCTGGCTCACCATACCGTCCCTGCTTCTGTGGTGGATGTACAAGGACGAGGAGTGGTACAAGCAACTGCCCGGCTACGAGAAGGCCCGATACTGGCACGTCAAGCTGCCCAACGGGCTGGTCATCCGTGTGCCCAAGCCATTCGAGTGGGGCATGCTCTTCGGTTCTCTGCCGGAGAGTGTCGCGGAGTCCATGTACCGGCAGAATCCTGAACCGTTCAAGGAGATGAGCTACGAGACGGCCTCCGGCTTCCTGCCTCCGGTGGTTCCTACCGCTGTCGGGGGGCCGATGGAGGTCATCTTCAACTGGGATATGTTCCGCTGGAGGCCCGTGGAGTCGGAGAGCTTCAAGTACCTGCCTCCTGAAGAGCGGTACTACAGCCACACGAGCAGATTGGCCCGGGTTGTCGGAGAGATGTTCGATGTCAGTCCCATCCGGGTAGAACACCTCGTTGACAGCTACACCGCTGGTTCCGCGTCCGATCTCGTCAGAGCGGCTGAGCAGGGGCTTGGCCATGCGGGGGTGATCCCGAAGGCCGGGCAACGGCCGGGCACGCCGACCGATATCCCCGTTGTAGGGCGGCTGTTCCTTCGGGAGACGGCCACGCGGGTATTCGACGACTTCTACGGGTTGCGAGACGCCTATGCCACGCGGAAGGCCTCAATGAAGAAGGCCGGGACCAGGGAGCCATTCCAGCACAGGCAGAGGCGTCTCAGACTCCAGCGGGCGGCGCGTGACCTCGCAGAGGAGCGAAAGAAGAACCGCGTGGTGGTCGAGAATGCGTCCATGTCGCAGGCGGATAAGAGGGTTCGGCTCGCCCAATCCCATCGCCGGATGATCGCTATCGCCAAGAAGGCCATGAAGGGCATCAAGTAGCCCCCACGTCCGCCGGGTTGACAGCATCATTCGGGTTTCGGCTTGCCGCCCCTCGCCGCCTCGGCGGCTTCCAGCAGTTCGATAAGTCGCGTCACGTTGTTGCCGTAGCCCGGCTCAGTCAGTTCACACAAACGCCGCCGTGTATCTTCTAAGTTGCTGACCGAGCGTTCTATCCGTTCTGCGGCCTGAATCATTCTCGCGGCTGCCCGCGACATGGCTTCCGTGTCTACGAACATTAGTGCTTCCTCATCAAGGACTTTGCCAACAGCCGTCGTACCTCTCGAATCCGCCGTAATTCACCAATGGTCAGTGTCAATGGTATGTGGGCATCTAGATTCCACGTCGGATCGTTGATGTCAGACTCAGCCTTCTCGAACGCCTCACGGATCACACACTCGGTCGCGTTGTACAGCTCTACCGCCAGTGTTCTGTCACTCATCACTGCTCTCCTTCGCCGCCTCGGCGGCTTCGCGGATGGCCTGCCATTCTCGGTCGATCTTGACGGTTTCCGCGATGCAACGACGCAACGCCTCACCGGGGTTGTCGTCTGTGTCCTCCAGGTGCGGCACGATGCTGGAGCCGTGGACCGTGAGCAACAACATCACTTCGCACGCCGAGTCCCGCAGGGCTATCAGCTTGTCCACGATGGCCCGCAGGCGCTCAATCTGTTGGGCGTCCTCGCTTCGGGCGCGTTCTAGATGGGAAGGTGTGATGCCGTCCGGGTCGCCGCTCGCGTCGATCAACAGCGACGCAGCCTTCCACTCATCTATCTCGGCCGCCGCCTTCTCCGCTCGCTCTTGCCAGTCGCGCAATTCGGCCTGGGCCTGGGCGAGTTGCTCCAGCAAGCAACCCTTGCCCTCGACGATCTCCGCCTTGGGAAGATCATTCACGGTGCCGCAGGAGTACACGATGCAATCGCCCTCGTGGTCTGTCCCGCGCGTGACCTCAGTCCCCTCACCGCACTTCGGGCACTTATCAGCCATTGTCATTCTCCTTCGCCGCCTTGCTCCACGTAACGGACCGGCATGCCGTTGTGCTCCACGCCGTCCAGCAGGCGGCCGGCGGACTTCTTGCCGACGCGGAGCATGACCGTCCCGTGGTCGATATCGTCGGACTCGAAGCACCGACACGTGCCATCTCGCCCGACGATGTACGCGGGGGGCCTACCCGCACGGCCCCGACTCGTATCGTAAGACTCGCCTTCCAGCGGCGGCCGCCACTCCCCCCACTGCTTGAAGAAGAACGGCACTTCCGCCGCCGTGCACTGGTCGCGGTCGGCGCGGAACACGTCGGGGTGCGTCGGCCTCGCGCCGGGCCCGCTCTCGCCGCCGGAAATCAGCCAGTCAATCCCGCACGGATGAATGTCGCCCTTGTTCTGCCCCGGCGCGTCGGGCAGCCACGGCGCCCAGTCCACCGGCCCGACCAGCGCGGGCTCGTGGCTCACGAACCGCACCTCCGCCGGGCACTGGAGCAGCAGGGGAACGCGCCAGAGTTGCTCCGGCCCTTCCACGGTCACGGCCAGCCAGACGTTCGGCAGCAGGCTCTCCCACGCCACGCGTCGGCACACGATGTCCGCCATGCGTTCCGGTCGCTTTGTCAGCACCATGTAGCGATGCCGGGGCGTGTCACGCATCACGCGGTACACCTGCCAGATCACATCGAGCGGCACGTCCTCGTGGAACAAATCGCCCATCGAACACACGAAGATCAGCCTCGGTTTTCGCCACCGTCTCGGCTCGTCCAGACGGTCGGGGTGTACGGTCACGCGGAACGGCTCATCGGCCGGGTAGCCGCACCGGCCGCGCAGTCGCTTCGCCATCCGCTCGGCGTAGCAGTGCTCGCAGCCGGGGCTGATCTTCGTACAGCCTGTTACGGGGTTCCATGTGGCCTCGGCCCATTCGATCTTGGTGGTGTTCACGGCTTCGCCTCCGCATAGTTGTGCAGTTTGAGAAACGCTCCGGGGCTGATGATCGACGCGCCGGTCCGCACGCGGCTCAGGTAGGTCGGGCTGAGCCTGGTCGCCCTGGCCGCCGCTCGCAGACTGCCGGCCCGTGAGATGGCGGCTTCCACCACGGCCTCGCCCTCGTGGGCCAGCCCCTCGCGGACGATCTCGCCCTCGTCGATGTACTCTTGGACACGTTGCGGGAACGTCTCGGCCGCGGAGTCGGTGATCACGCTCCGCAGGTGCCGGGCGTAGTGGTGCAGGAGCACGACGTCCTTGTGCTCGTATGCGCATTCGACCAGCGGTTCGGGGAAGTCCACGATGTACGGCACGGGTACGGTCTCGCTCATGTCATTTCTCCATTCCCGCCAGCAGCGGGGCGTCGGTTGTTGGCTTGGGCTTTTTGCCCTTGGTTTTCTGCCTGAGCAGCCACCGTGGCGGTTCGAGTACTCGGCGTTCGGCCACGGCGTGATATTCCGGGTTGAGTTCGATGCCTATGAACCGGCAGCCAAGCTCCCGCGCGGTCTGCGCCACTGTCCCGATTCCGCTGAACGGGTCGAGGACCACGCAGCCGATGGGGTCGGGCTCCCCGCATTCGCAGGTGGGGCGGTAGCCGTGGCAGCGCGTGGATACGCACGGCCCGCGGCGGATGTCACCCGTTTCCCCGCCGCCTTGCAGTTTTCGCCCATTCTTGCCGACAGGATCCCGGCCACTGCGCCCACTCCCGCTCTCGAAATGTCGTTTGCTCTCCACCACCGGCGCGAACGGTGCTCCGCACTCTCGGCAGCACCCGCCGGCGGAGATCCCGGCGACGAGGCATCGGCGGACCAATTCGCTGGGGAATGTCGCGAAGTGGCGCACCTTGGTAGGCTCGCTGCTCAGCGTCCAGACGGTGCGGGGGTTGCGGGTGCCGCCACGAATGGACGCGTTTTCTTCGCGTGATACGCGCCTTGCGCCAGCGTCGGCATTGCCGCTTGCGCCAACACAAGCTCCGCCGCCCGTACTCGTGGCCTCTTCAGCGCTTGCGACCGAATCCCAAAAATACGGATTGCCCTTGGCCATGACAAAGACGTATTCATGCGCCGTCGTGCAGCGTCCGGACCCTCGCCGCAGGACGTAGCCGCCGTGGTCGCGGCACTTCGGGCAGCCGGGACAGTCGGTCCATTTACAGCCATCCCCGCCGTACCATCGCGCGTCGAAACCGGCATGACTTCCACTGTTTTCGGGGCCGCCCTTCCGAGTGGCCGGATCTCGATTCCCCGCCTTCACCTTCACCCGGCACCGCACCCACCGCCAGCCCGCGACCGATTCCGGCATGGGGCTTTTCTTCGCCCACACAATCGTCTGCCGCCATATCCAGCCGTCCGCACGCAGGGCTTCCGCTACGCGGTG
>Ga0209957_1000221_pt1 | contig 12790 bp, 15 predicted proteins | sample SalPonF2_A_D2_MG_FD_185724 | JGI IMG/M metagenome (GOLD analysis project Ga0209957, IMG submission 185724) | Salt pond soil microbial communities from South San Francisco under conditions of wetland restoration - Salt Pond MetaG SF2_A_D2_MG... ... | reverse complement strand
CGCCATCACCGAGACGCTGCACCAGCAACGAGTAATTGGCCGCGGAGAGTTTGTGCCCGGCGAGAGTCCGGGCGACTGTCGGCGGCAGCTCAGCCGAGTCCGCGGCCCCCGCTGGCGCGCTACCCAGCCATGCCACGGCAACCATCACGGCGGCGGCGACTGCGCGGAGCACGTTGGGGCTGAGAGAATTCACGTCGCGATAGTAACAGCGATCCGGCCGCGGTCGAATGCCCCGACTGGCGGTACCGGCCCGTGCCGGGGGCAACGGCGTGTCGCGGCCAGCCGCCCCGGGCGAATCCCACGTCACACCCAAAAAACGCCAGGAAGAAAATTATTACTCATTGTTTTTTATTGATTTTTCTATTCAATCATTCGAACGTCACGATTTGGTCAGCAACGCGTCAGCAACCGGTCACGACTCCGCGGCAGGCTGCGCGCAGAATGAACCTCGCAGCAATCGGAAAACCAAACAGCGCATTGGAGGGACGACCATGAACACCATCACCACGACACGCGGATTCCCGCAGATCACCCGACCGCTGGGGACGAGACCGATTGTCCGCCGCCAGGCCCATCGCCCGGCGTTCGACCTGCACGAATTCATCGGCTGGGCGTTGTTCGCACTGATAGCGACCGTCGCCTCGCTGACCACGCTGGCCTTCGTCGACCTCACCGGAGCCTGGCAGGAAGCGGCAGCATGCTTAACCGCCCTGAGTCCGCTGTTGCTGGCAGGCCTCGTGATCGCCCGCTTTGGCGGTGTCGATCCGGATCAGGGCTAGCTCATCGCCTGAGCGAGTGCGCTGGTAACGTCAAAACCGTGCCCGGCAGTCGCCGCGACAACGGGCACAATCCGGGGCGCCGGGGAATCCTTCGGCGCCCCGACTCATGAATACCCGGCCATGGACGGCTTTTTCCGCCAAATCGCGCTCTAATTATCGGCCGCGCCCTGGCTGACCCAGAGCCGGATAGTCTCGATTTCTCCCTGGTAGAGAGGCTCGTCACCATGTGGCATTTTCAGCGACGGATCCGCCCTGCCCTCTATCAACTGCACCAATACGCTGCTGTCGGCATCTCCGGCCAGCACCACCGGCCCGAAACGCGTGCCTCTCATCAGGTCCTCATAGCTGGCAACGCTCAGACCGCTCGCCGCGAAACCCTGCTTGCCGGTGGTATGGCATTCGCGACAGGCACGATCGAGAATCGGCTCGACGTCGGCGCCGTAACTCACCTGCCGCTCCTGCCGGCCGCAGCCGGCTACTGACATCGCGAACACCGCCACAATCGCGAGCCTTGTCCCGATTGGCCTCAGCATGGTTGTGTCCCCCCACTCCTTAAACGTCAGTACAGCGTGCTCCCGGACAGCGCTGGAATCAATTCGCTCTTATACCTAGATGTCTGTCTCAAAAGCACTTTTTCACAAAAAAAAGACCAGAACCGGACCGGCCTGAGCGTACACCGGAAGCTTGAACCGGGTCACTCTCTGAACTCGCCGGCCCGGCTACACTCGCGAGCGAAGTCCAAACTGCAGCCGGCCCAGAGTGCCCGGCGAGGATAATGCGATGACTCCTCCAACGAAGACCCTGTTTATTGCCGCCCTGATCACTTCTCTCACTGCCTGCGGCGGTGGCGGCGGCGGTTCCGCGTCGGTCGCCACCGCGTTTGCAAAGATCGACTTTGAAAGCGCACCAGCCATCACCGGGGCCGTGGTGGAAGCGGCACTGCAAAGCGGCGACATCGCGGACCTGATCGACGCCGACCCGCTAGGCGCCAGCGGAGAAATCGGCACCCTCGGCAAAACCGGCCGCTATTACCTCGGAAAACTCGGTGCTACACCCGGTGCCGGCCCGGCTGGCTGGTTCCAGGCACAGATTGGGCCGCTCACACTCGACTGCGAGGCCGGTGGAACCGTTACGCTTAGCGGCGAGCAGAACGACCCGAACACCCCGACGAGCGGCGACAGTATCAGCATGCGTTTCGACAACTGCGACAGCGGGGCGGGCGAGACCGCGGATGGCAGTTTCGAATTCGTAATCGATTCGATCTCAGGAAACCTCGACAGCGGCGAGGTTGTATTGTCGGTTGCAATGATCGTCTCGAACCTGACGCTTACCGATGGCAGCGGCACTGAATTTATCGATGGCAGGGTCAACGTCGAAATCGACACCAGCCAACCACCACAGTCTTCGATCAGCGTATCGGGTGACAGCCTGACCGTTGGCGAAGACGCAGTCACGCGGACCCTGGCCGATTTCATTACCCGGGCAACCACCGACTCCGGCATTGCACCGCCCGCCTACACGATCGCTTCGTCCGGTTCCGTGATGAGTTCCGAGTTCGACGGTGAAATCACCTACTCAACACCCGTTACGTTCGAAGGTTCCGGCGACGACAACCCGTATGTAGGCGAATTCCTGATTCGCGGCGACGGCGGCGCATCCATCCGGCTGATCGCTCTTGACAACGTTTTTGTCCGCCTGCTGATCGACGAAGACGGCGACGGCGCCGAAGATCATACGATCGACACAACCTGGGACGCGATTCGCGACTGACCGGGCTGCGCCTGCCGCGGCAACAAACACAATGCTATGCTTCCGCCCATAACAAAACGGCGGAGGCCTACGCATGCAGGCGCCGGAGAAAATACTCGTCGTCGATGACGACCCCGATATCAGGCAGCTGCTGGTCGACTACCTGAGCGAGGCCGGTTACGAAGTTGCGACCGCGGACAATGCGGACGCGGCCCGAGCCGAACTCGACGGCAATCCGCCGCGGGTAGTTCTGCTGGATATCGGTCTGCCCGGCGAGGACGGCCTTAGCCTCGCGCGCTTTATCCGCGAAAGACACGATGTCGGTATTATCATGGTGTCGGGAGCCGGTGAGACCGTGGATCGCATCATCGGTCTCGAAGTAGGCGCCGACGACTACGTCAGCAAGCCTTTCGATCCACGCGAACTGCGCGCCAGACTGAAGAGCGTAATTCGCCGATACCAGCGTAGCGGCGAGACGCAGCAGGCAAGCAACGATCAGGATGGCGCAGCGGCCCGGGTCCCGATCGGAACCTGCGAACTGGACAAAAGGCGGCAGCAACTGTTCGACGCCAACGGCGATGAAATTCCGCTTACCCGAATGGAATACGATCTGCTGTGCGTGTTCCTTGAACGCCCGAACCGGCCGTTGTCGCGCGATCAGTTGCTAAACCTCACCCAGAATCGTGACTGGGATCCTTACGACCGCAGTGTCGACATCCGGATTACGCGATTGCGGCGCAAAATCGAGCCAGCCACCGACAAGCCACGCCTGATTCGTACCGTGCGCGGCGTCGGCTACATGTATGTGCCGGACTAGAGCCGTAGTTTGTAACAGTTTTGTTTCAATTGTTTCCGCTTCGTAGACCCGAATACTAAAGATATCGCGCCAAGGTAGACTGCGGGTCAGCCTGACTGACACAGAGAAACCGCCGACGAACATGGCAGCACCAGCCGAAACCGAAATTCAGCGCTACAGCGCACCACTACTGCGCCAGATCTGCGACCACGCGGCAGCGGTGGTTTACGTCAAGGATATGGCGGGCCGGTATGTTTTCGTAAATCACCGGTTTCTGACGCTGTTCGGAGGCGAAGAGTCGAACTATGTCGGCCACGCCGATAGCGACATCTTCCCGCCCGATATTGCGGCGGCACTCGCTGCCAACGATCGCGCCGTACTGGACGGCGGCGGAGCGATGCAGTTCGAGGAAGTCGTTCCCGGCAGCGATGGCGAACACACTTATGTCTCGGTGAAATTCCCGTTATTCAATGCGGCTGGCGCAGTCGAGGCGGTCTGCGGCATTTCCACTGACATCACCCAACGCAAGCGCACCGAGGACCTGCTGCGCAAGGCCGCGCTGGGTGTATCGGCAGCAACCGGAACGGGAGTTTTTGAATCGATCGTCACTTGCGTAGGCGAAACGCTGGGAGCGGATTTTGTATTCCTGACCAAGCTGGTCGATGGCAAACACCGTGAGTTGCATACGCTGGCCGTGTCGCATGGAGGCAAAATCGCACCAAACATGGTCTATGAACTGCAAGGTACACCGTGCGAGAAAGTGATCAGCGGACACTTCCATCACATCAGCGACAATCTTCGTGACGCCTACCCGGGCGACGGCATGATCGACGAATTGGGACTCGTCGCCTATGCCGGATTTCCGTTGCATGACAGCAATGGCAGTGCGATAGGCAATCTCGCGGTAGTCAGCCGCACGCCGTTACTGGATGGCGGTTTCATCGAGCTCGTACTGAAGATTTTTTCGGTGCGCGCGGCAGCCGAGCTCGAGCGCCTCCGGGCCGACGAAAAACGCGCCGAATCGGAAGCGAGTTATCGCGCGATTTTCGATGCTTCCGAGGATGCTATTTTCGTCCTCGATTCGAGCGGGGTGATCGTCGATGCCAACCCCAAAGCCTGCAGCATGTATGGCTATACCTACGAAGAGATTCTCAATGTCGACCCGGCCGGTTTCAGTTCCGGGGAGCCGCTGTATACGACTCAACGCGCCCGCCAATTGATCAAGGCGGCGCGTCACGGTAAGACCCAGCGTTTCGAGTGGCGTCACACGAGTCACGACGGCAGTAAGCACTGGGACGAAGTCGTTCTCAAAAAAGCGACTATTGCCGGATCCGATCGCGTGCTTGCGATCATTCGCGACATCTCCGAACGCAAGGCACAGGAGATCGCCCTAAAACGCAGCGAGACCGAATTGCGGGCGACCGTGGAGGCCGCACTCGACTGTATCGTCGTAATCGATATCGATGGGAATATCACCGAATTCAACCCGGCCGCAGAGCAGTGCTTTGGCTACCGCCGCGAGGAAGTACTGGGCAAGGGACTGGCGGAGCTGATCATCCCCGAGCGATACCGCGCCAGCCACATCAGCGGCATGGAGAATTTCAAGCGGCGCGGCGGCGGCCCGATGATCGGAACCCGCGCGGAACTTGGGGCGCGCCGCGCCGATGGCAGCGAATTCCCGGTGGAATTGACGATCAGTGTCGCCGAGGGTCCGGAAGGCACGCGTTTCATCGGTTATATGCGTGACATTACCGCTCGCGAGAAGGCGGAGGACGAGCGCGAACAGCTCGAAGCCCAGTTGCGCCAGGCGCAGAAAATGGAAGCAATCGGTCAGCTCACCGGTGGCATCGCCCACGATTTCAACAACATCCTGACCAGCGTGATGGGTTATATGGTCATGGCCGGCGAGCGCGCCGAGGCCCACGGCGACGCCAAACTGGCCGCTTATCTTGAACGCGCCCAGAGTTCCGGCGAAAGAGCACGCGACCTGATTCAACAGATGCTGACCTTTAGCCGCGGTCACCGAGGCGCGGCCAAACCGCTCTCGCTCGAGCCTCTGATTACAGAGACCATCCAGCTGATGCGGTCGACGCTCCCGTCCAGTCTCGAACTGATCACAGAGCTCGACGAGCAGGCGCCCACCTGCATCACCGACCCGATGCAACTGGAACAGGTCGTCATGAACCTGATCATCAACGCGCGCGATGCCGTAGGCCGTCACGGCCGTGTAGCGATCAAACTGCGGCGGCACGAGGACGCGGCAGCTGTCTGCGCGTCCTGCCGCCACCAGGTGTCGGGGCAATTTGTCGAAATCGCGGTCGAGGACAACGGCAGCGGAATCGCCGAGGACATCCAGGAACGCATCTTCGAACCGTTCTATTCGAGCAAGGAAGTCGGTAAAGGCAGTGGCATGGGGCTGGCGATGGCGCACGGCATCATCCACGAATACGGCGGACACATCCTGCTCGACAGCAAACCCGGCTCAGGCTCGGTTTTCCGGGTATTGCTGCCGGTCTCCTGCGCCGCTGACTCCGGTTCCGCCGCCTCCGATGTCGACGCCGCAGCACCGGCCCCGGCTCCATTGCTGCAGGGTCATGTTGCGGTGGTCGATGACGAACCGGCGGTCGCCCAGTTCATGCGCGATCGCCTGCAAAGCTGGGGCCTGAGCGTCACCGTTTTCAACGATCCCGAAATCGCATTGCGCGATCTTTGCAAAGAAGACGTCATGCTCGATCTCGCGATCCTCGACTACACCATGCCGCGCCTGAGCGGTCTCGACGTGGCACAGCGTTTACTGGTTACACATCCGCAGCTGCCCATCGTTCTGTACACCGGGTATGCGGAAGATCTGACCGAACAGCAGACACGCGCAGCCGGTGCACGGGCCCTGCTGCGCAAACCGCTCGACATGAACGAGTTGCACGACACCCTCCACGCCTTGCTGCACGCCCCTGCCGGCACCAGCCCCGACGCCGGCCGCTAGCCCTCCACAACCACTGTTACATTTCCGAAACAAACCGTGCGCATCGGGAAATTATTCCGATACGCCACCCGCCTAGTATGAGCCCCACTCGCACTGTTACTGCCCACGCAGCACAGCGCGATCCGAAAAACGAAGACAAAGGAGGGGCGTCATGAACATATTCGCGAAACACAGCTTGCGGTCCTGTGGCAACACTGGAAAGACCTGGTACAGGTTCTTCAGAGCTATGCCGGGGAGTTCGCGGCGGTCGGACTCTGAATCGCGATTCGGAACGCAAAAATTTATTTCTGGAAGGGAAAAAAAATGATCAAGAGACTCACAATTTTCGGCTACGGCATATTCAGCTACGCAGTGTTCTTTGCCACCTTTCTTTACGCAATCGGCTTTATCGGCGATTTCGGCGTTGCCAAGACGATCGACGGCGCGCCACAGATGCCGCTGGCCGGGGCGCTGCTGATCAACGTCGCCCTGCTTGGGCTGTTTGCTATCCAGCACAGCGTCATGGCGCGGCCGGCATTCAAACGCCGCTGGACCAGGATCGTGCCAGCGGAAGCCGAGCGCAGCACGTACGTGCTTTTCTCGAGCCTCGCGCTGATCGTGCTGTTCGCGGGCTGGCAGCCTCTTGGCGGAGTTGTCTGGAGCGTGTCAAACCCGGTCGCCACGGCTGCACTCTACGCCGCGTATGCATTTGGCTGGGGACTGGTGCTGGTCTCGACGTTCCTGATCAACCATTTCGACCTTTTTGGTCTGCGCCAGGTCTGGTTGCAGCTGCGCGGCAGAGAATACACACCGCTGAAGTTCACCACACCGGGCATCTATAAACTGGTTCGACATCCGCTTTACACCGGTTGGCTGTTCGCATTCTGGGCCACCCCTCACATGACGGTTACCCACCTGGTATTCGCAGCGATCAGCACGGCATACATCCTCGCGGCAATTCAGTTCGAGGAGCGCGATCTTGCCGAGTTTCATCCGCAATACAAGGCATACAAGCGCAAAGTACCGATGCTGTTTCCGTCACTGCGCCGGCGCGCCAACCGAAGCGCGATCGCAGCGTGACATCGCAACGCCGGGCGGCCACACGCCGCCCGGCACCACAGGCAAACCTGACCAGGAGCACGCAGATGAATACCGACGCAGCGAAAACGCAGGAACTCGAACCGTCCATTCTGGCCATGGCGCTTCTATACGCAGCACTGCTGCTCGGCGCCAATCTGCTGGTCGGCGGCGGTCTCGCCTGAAACACAAGACATGCGATGAGCCAAACTTCCCGAGGAAATGACCAATGCAGAAAATTGCCACCAGACAGCAGCAAAAACCGCCAATGTGGCGCCGCTATGGCAAATGGAGTTTCTGCTTCTTTCTGGTCAAGGGCCTCGCATGGCTCAGCCCATTGATGCTGACCCGGCTGGTTGGCTGAACCACCGTACGAATTCTCGACACACAGTTAGAAACCGACACCTTTGGGAGGTGCAAAATGTCCGAATTTCTGAGAAATGCATGCAGAGCACTGTTCGCCGTCAGCACCGTCGCTATCGTTGCTGCAACGCTGTTCGTAACCTCCGGCGTTTTCGTTTTGCCGTTCCATGCCTTCGTCGTTACGCCGGTCCTGATCCTGGGAGGAGCAGCCACCGCCTGGATCGTGGACGCGCTGATTACCGAGTCCTGGCCAACCCACCGGCCCGCCATCCCGCTGATTCGCGCATTGCCGGTGCCGGCCTGATGAACCGGCCTTGCACCACTAACCACAAACGGGCCCGCGAGGGCCCGTTTTGTTTTATTGCCTCCCTGGCACGCCTAAAATGTCCGCCGATGTGCCAACCTCTCTTACAGCGGTGCTCCCGGCTTCGCAACCAGGTCCCGCAATGAATGGCGGCGCCAGGTGACTCTCGATCCTCTCGACGAAGAATCCCTTCGCCACGGCGTCGCCGCGTTGGGCCGCAAAGACCGGGACTTCGCCCGCATTACCGAGCGCCTTGGGATGCCCCCGCTGTGGAGCCGCCAACCGGGGTTTGCGACGCTCGTAAGTATCGTCCTCGAGCAACAGGTGTCGCTGGCATCTGCCCGGGCGACGTTCGATCGCCTGCTGGCCGAGGTCGAAGAACTGAACGCCGCCGCGTTTCTGGGGCTGACCGAGGAGACGCTGCGGCAATGCGGATTCAGCCGCCAGAAAAGCCGCTACTGCCGCGGCATCGCGGAAGCTGTTCACGATGGCCAACTCGATCTTCAAGCCCTCTCCGGACTTTCCGACGAAAGCGTTCGCGAACGACTGGTCGCCATCACCGGTATCGGACCGTGGACGGCAAATATCTACCTGTTGATGGCGCTGGGAAGGCGCGACGTCTGGCCGGCCGGCGACCTCGCACTCGCAATCGCGGTGCAAAGAGTCAAACGCCTCGAAACGCGCCCGTCTGCAGCTGAAATGGAAGCGATCGGCGAGGCGTGGCGGCCATGGCGCTCGGTCGCCTCGCGTTTGCTGTGGCAAAGCTATCTCAACGATTCGAAGCAGGTGCCGGACTAATGTTCAGCGCCGCTACCGGGCGACACTGCACGGGCGCAATACTTAAACCTGAGACTCGAGACCGCGCTCACGTGCCGCGGACGTGCCTTCCTTACGCAGTCGGGCAAGACCGGGCTTGAGCTTCTTCAATGCCTGTTCAATCACGCTGTCGTCGCCCCAGTCTTCGGAAAACTCACGCAACGCGATCTCCAGGTTGGCATTGAGATGAACGCCTGGCGGCATATCTCCCACCAGCGTGGCCTGGTCCGAGAAAAGAATCAGCCCGTGCACGGGCACACCGGGGCAAAGGCCGGCGATCACATCGAGATAGGCACGCTGCCGTGTGACGGGGTTGAGAAACCGGAAGGTCTCCATACGCGCCGAATGCGACCACATTCGATCCGCGGCATCGCCTTGCACAGCGCCGGTGTAGTCGCGCAGCTCGATGCAAACCAGTCCCGCCATCGTTGCGACTACGTAGTCCACGACCCGGTCACCGCCGCGTTCGTCTGGAACCCGCAGGTTGCGACGAAACCGGAAACCGGCGGCCCGGAGCCGTTTACCGACGGCACCCCTGCCACGCAGGAATTCCTCGGTAGCCGCAAGCGCTATCAGTATTCCTACCACGCCGAAACCCGCAAGCAACGACCACGTTAAGATGCCATCTGACATATTGCCAAGCCTAACGCTGCATGCGCTGGCCCACTGTGAGCTGCGTCACGATCGTTGCAGTGTGCAAACCTGCCGTCGCCAGCCTGTTGGTTGAAGTTCGGAGCGCTCTGCCGTAGCCTCCGGGGGATGCCCGGATTCATTCTTCGCACCCTGATAACCATGCTCGGTTTGTGGCTCGCCGACCGGTTGCTCGACGGCGTCACGATAACCGGCAGCGGTACTTTCGTACTCGCGGCGCTGTTGCTTGGCTTCGTCAACGCGCTGATACGCCCGATCGCGGTCATCCTGACGCTGCCGCTCACCATCCTCACGCTCGGGCTGTTTCTTTTCGTCATCAATGCCCTGATGTTCAGCCTCGTGGCGACTCTGCTCAGTAGTTTCGTCGTCGCAGGATTCGGCTCCGCGCTGCTCGGCGCGATCGTCGTCAGTCTCACCAGCCTGATCGCCTCGTGGTTTATCGGACCGAAAGGGCGTTACCAGGTCCTGGTCGTCAACAAACGCGACCACTAGTCTTCCGGTTCCAGTGCCGCGACAATGCTGTCGGAGCGGCGCCAATCCGCCCGGATTGCGCCTGTTGGCGCACAAAATATTGCTAAAAGCGGGAGAATCGTTAGATTCTGGGTCTCTTTGTTCTCCGAGAGGCAATCGGCATGGACCGGTTCGCGAACATGCAGAGTTTTGTCACCGTCGTCGACGCCGGGAGCATTACGGCCGCAGCGGAGCGGCTTGGGGTTGCGAAATCGGCGGTGAGCCGGCGCCTCGCCGAACTCGAGCACTATCTCGGGGTGCAGTTGCTGAATCGCACCACCCGGCGGCTGGACTTGACCGACACCGGACGCAGCTACTACCAGCGCTGCCAGCGAATCCTCGAGGATGTTCGCGAAACCGAAACCGCGGTATCAACCGAACACGGCGCCCTGCAAGGACGAATCCGGATATCGGTGCCGCTGACTTTTGGCCTGCTCCACCTGCGCGCGGCAATCAGCGATTTTGCCGCTCAGAATCCCGCTGTGAGATTTGACCTCGACCTGAGCGACCGCCGGGTGGACCTGCTCGGCGAAGGCTTCGACCTCGCCATCCGCATTGCCCGCCTCGCCGATTCCAGCCTGATAGCACGCCGGCTCGCGCCGGTGCGCAATGTCATTTGCTCGAGCCCCGGGTACTGGTCGCGCCACTCCCGCCCGCAACACCCGCGCGATCTCGCCAACCACGACTGTCTCCACTACAGCCTCGCCGATGACCCCGGCACCTGGCGCTACGCCGATGCAGCCGAGCGTCCCGGCTCGGTGAAAACCCGTGGCGTTCTGCGCGCAAACAATGGCGATGTACTGCGCGATCTTGCCATCGCCGGCCACGGCGTGGCGCTGCTGCCCACGTTTATCGTATTCGAGGCAATTGCCGCCGGACGGCTTGAAGTCGCCCTGACCGATTTCGAATGGGCGCCGCTCGCCGCCTACGCCGTCTACCCCCATTCACGCCATCTCTCCACTCGCATACGCGCATTCGTCGATTATCTCGCTAAGCGGTTCGGCGACCGTCCGTACTGGGACGACTGCATCGGTCATCGCTGAGCCGGCCGACGCATCCGGCCTCAACGATCCCGCCGGTGAGGCTGCATCCAGTCGATTACCGGGCCGGCCGGTACCACGCCGCTGGGATTGATGTTCAGGTGACTCTGGTAATAGTGCCCCTTGATGTGATCGAAATGCACCGTATCCGCGACGCCCGGGTACTGATACAACTCGCGGGTGTAGGCCCAGAGATTGGGGTAATCGACGATCCGGCGCAGGTTGCATTTGAAATGACCCACGTAAACCGCATCGAACCGGACCAGTGTCGTGAACAGACGCCAGTCGGCTTCGGTCAGCGTATCGCCAACCAGATAACGATTGTGCGCGAGGCGTTTTTCCAGCCAGTCGAGGGTGTCGAACAAAGGTACGACGGCCTCTTCATAGGCGGCCTGGGAAGTCGCGAATCCGGCCTTGTAGACACCGTTGTTGACGCTGTCGTAGACGCGCTCGTTGACGCTGTCTATCTCACCGCGCAGCGCCGCGGGATAGTAGTCGCCGGGCGTGGCACCGATGTCATCAAACCCCTCGTTAAGCATCCGGATGATCTCGGATGACTCGTTGTTGACGATCGTGCCGCGCTGCTTGTCCCACAACAGCGGCACGGTCACGCGCCCGCTGTAGCCGGGATCGGCCGCGGTATAGACCTGGTGGAGAAAGTCTGCGCCGTGCAGCGGGTCGGCTACTACGCCGGGACCGTCGGCGAAGGTCCAGCCATTCTCGGCCATCAGCCAGTTCACCACCGACAGGCCGATCTGCGATTCGAGGCCTTTCAGTTTGCGAACGATCAGCGTCCGATGGGCCCATGGACAAGCATAGGACACATAGAGGTGATAGCGGCCCGGCTCAGCCCTGAATCCGCTGTCACCGGTCGGCCCCGCCGCGCCATCGCGGGTAATCCAGTTGCGAAACTGGGCGTCGGAGCGCACAAACCTGCCCCCGGTCGATTTGGTGTCGTACCAGCGGTCAACCCACTGTCCATCAACAAGTAATCCCATCGTTTCCAGCTCCCGTGCAAAGGTCGTGTTGAAAATTTCTCAGGTGCAACCGCCATTCCAGCCCGATCAGGGCGCAGCCTGGCTGGCGCGGTTATCCAGTGCGAGCGCGCCGGCACCGTTCGCGACCAGGAACAGGAATCCGCCTGCGATCGCGATGTTTTTCCAGAACATGATGAACTGGTTCTGATCGGCCAGATCGAAATGAAACAACAAGGCCGACAGCACGCTGAAACCCGCCAGCAAAAATGCCGCAATACGCGTCTTCCAGCCGAGGATGATGGCGGCAGCGCCGCCCAGCTCCAGCGCAATGACAAGCGGCAACAGCAGCGCCGGCACACCCATGGCTTCCATGTAGCCGCCCGTCGCCGTGTAGCCACTGATCTTGCTGATGCCGGCAAACAAGAAAATTGCGCCGATAAAAATCCGCCCGAGCAGGTTCAGATAGGGTCTCGCTGCATTCATGGTCGATTCTCCCGAAGTGGTGACCGGCCCGTTGCCGGCGCTGTCACATAGCTTCACTGAGACCGAAACTGAAATAAACTCGATTTTTTATAAATTACTGTTGCGTTTTCAAGAACAATTCAGATCAAATTGATTGCGCGTTCAACGTAACCTCCGTTTCACCCGAATCGCCCGCCGGCGAGCAATGCAAAAGGCCCGGGCTTTTTGCCCGGGCCCCGCAAGCCATGCCATGGCATCGTTTTATTGCATCAGCGCAACGCAGCAAGCGCCGCCTTGCGCGCCG
>Ga0209957_1000218_pt1 | contig 12834 bp, 11 predicted proteins | sample SalPonF2_A_D2_MG_FD_185724 | JGI IMG/M metagenome (GOLD analysis project Ga0209957, IMG submission 185724) | Salt pond soil microbial communities from South San Francisco under conditions of wetland restoration - Salt Pond MetaG SF2_A_D2_MG... ... | reverse complement strand
TCTCGTGACGAGGTAAAATAATATATCTCGTGATGAGGTAAAATAATATATCTCGTGATGGGGCTCTGCCCCTTCACGCCGGGCCGGACGCTCCGCGTCCAGTAATAAAATTAAAATCAAAATGTAAGTATCGGCTCTATAAATGATCTTTTTATAAAAGAATCCAAAAAACTTATATCCATACAATGGGGCATAACCGATACCAAATATATGAAAATGAATATCCATATTTTATAACATCAACGGTACATAATCATCAACCCATATTAAGTATACCGGCCGCAGCAAGTTTAATACTTAACGGACTGATGTTCATGAGAGAAGAGCGCGATATTTCAATCATTGCTTATGTGATTATGGAAAATCATTTGCATGCCATAGTCCAGGGGGAACAGTTAACGAAAAAGATTGGGAGTTTTAAATCGTTTGCCGCAAGAAAAATAATTGATATGATGAAACAGGATGATCATACATTTTGGCTGCAAAAAATACGCAGTATGAATACCGCATTAGATTTCAAACAGGATTTTATATTCTGGGAGCGCGGATTTTATCCAAAACAGATTATAGGGGATGATATGTTATATCAAAAAATTGAATATATACATAATAACCCGGTGAGGCGGGGATATGTGGATAAACCAGAGGATTGGCGTTACTCTTCAGCCAGGAATTATGCAGGTATGGAAGGTTTGATATCTGTTGATTTGGTTTAGTGATATTATAATGTGGAAGGATCCTGAATAATGTGAAGGGACGCGGAGCGTCCCATTTAGCGTGAAGCCCCAGAGGGGCATCACGAGATATTTTGGGGGCATCATGAGATATTCGGATATCTCGTGTCATAAAAAATATCTCGTGTCATAAAAAATATCTCGTGTCATAAAAAATATCTCGTGTCATAAAAAATATCTCGTGTCATAAAAAATATCTCGTGATGGGGCTCTGCCCCTTCACGTAGGGGCCGGACGCTCCGCGTCCAGTCATTCATCTATGAAAACTACAGAAAAGGAAAAATTAATTATATCTGTGCCCCAGCGGTTAAAAAATCAGTGAAAATCCGTCTCATCCGCGTCATCTGCTTTCTACAATCAAACAGGTATTTTTACTATAAACCGGCTTCCCTCTCCAGGACCATCGCTGTGTGCCGTAATTATTCCCCCGTAATGAGATATAATAGCTTTAACAAGTGACAGGCCTAGTCCACTCCCGGTTTCAGACTGAACAGGAGCATCATCAGAACGATAGAAACGATCATATATCCGGTCTTGTGTTTCTTTCGAGAAACCGATCCCGGTGTCCTCGACCACCAATTCACCATAATGATCGATTCTAAGCCACGAAATGGATATAGATCCACCGTCAGGGGTATATTTGACGGCATTGTGTAAGAGATTAAAAACAATTTGTTCGGCATGGGAATAATTCATTTTAATATAACCTGGATCAGCCTCTTCCAATTTTACCTTCAATTTTTTCTCTTTGATGCGGTCGATCAGCTTCTCAATTTGTGATGAGATTACCTCGCTCATTTCCACATTGTGCATCTGTACCGGACGGCTTGCTTCCACACGTGATAATTGCAGGAGCAGCTGAACCATCGTACTCGCTTTCTGTGTTTGTTCGTGTAATTGTTCGATTCCTTCCCGGTATTCTTCAACACTCCGCTGTTTGCGTAAAAGGATCTCGGTTTGGTTTAGGATAGAAGCTAATGGAGTCAATAACTCGTGAGCAGCGTCAGAAGTGAATCGTTTTTCGTGTTCAAATCCCCGTTCAAGACGGTCGAGCATCTCATTAAATGTATCGGCAAGCTCTGTCAATTCATCCTGAACCTGATGATTTACCGGCAAACGACGGGATAACTCACTGAAACGGACCGAACGGGCGGCATAAATAAATGAAGTAACAGGGGATAACGCCCGATTAGCCAGCCAATATCCACCACCAATTGAAAACAGGATACATATGATAACAATGAAGATCATATAATCCCGTAATCGTTGTAATTCGGTATGTAACGTCCATTCATAGCCGGTTACTTCAAGCCAACCGGCCAGTTCCCCATTATTTTTAAGGGGCGTATAAAGCGTTCGGGCCGGGAGTTTGTGCCAGGTACGGCTTAAAGAAGTCTGATGTATTTGATTCGGAGGTTGAAAAGCAAGCATGGAATCCGGATTGATATTCGGACTATGATAGATCTCCGTGCCATTTTTCTGGAAAAGACGTACGAATGTTCCATAAGTTCCTTTACTGGTCAATGCTTCATTCCGGCCATAATTACTCAAATCGATAGATAAGGCATCCTGTGAAGCTTTGATATGCGGCAGTAATTGTTCCGTCTCGAATTGAAGGTGCCGGTCGTAATCATGATGAAGGGCTTCATGAAACGATTCATACAGGAAAAAAGCGAAAATACTCAGCATAATAAAAAGGCTGAGTCCATACCATAAGGTCAGCCGGACCGATATAGTCAGCCGGTTAAAGAAGGGAACATTATCCTTCACATTCGATCCTGTCTAATAATGACGTATTCAACCGGTAACCGGCGCCGCGTTTCGTTTCAATAAAGGTTTCCGGTTCCTTTTCATTCTTCTTACTTTTTTGCTGTCCCATATCAGCCAGTTTTTGACGAAGTGTGGAAACCGTCACTTCGATAACATTATCACTGATATAATAAGCAGACCCCCAGACTCTCTCGGCCAGTTGTGTTTTGGAGAACACTTCAGACGGATGTTCGAGTAATAATTCCAAAAGGGTAAATTCTTTGGGACGTAAAACAAGTTCCTCTCCACAGAAAAGCACCTGACGTTTACGGACATCGAGTTGAATGGGACCATATCTGCTGATCAGTGCATCGGATGAAGTTTCCTTGTTCCTTCGCAGCAGTGCACGTAACCGGGCTAGTAGTTCTTCAAATGAAAAGGGTTTACCCAGGTAGTCGTCAGCTCCTGAATCAAGACCCTGAATCTTATGATCCGTATCATTTAACGCCGTCAGCATTAAAACAGGAAACATCTTATTTTCCTTCCGCCAGCGTTCCAGGATTCGACGACCATTTTTTCCGGGCAACCGCCAATCCAGAATGACAAGGTCATAATCGTTGGTAAGACCCAAGACTTCGGCTTCTTCACCGTTATAACTAACTTCCACTACATAGCCTTCTTCCTCAAGTCCCCGTTTCATGGAGTTGGCCAGTTGTTTCTCATCTTCTACCAGTAAGAGCCACATATTAAGTTCGTTAAGTTAAATATTGAATAACTCTCTCCTGAATTTTTAAATACCAATGATTTAAAATATAGGAATTTAATAAAGGAAACACCCCGGCCTATGAATATTTCACAGAAGCCAGGGTGTTTTTTTATCTGTGGGAGATAAAAATTAGTTTAGCCTGAATTTGATATAACATTAAGCATGTAAATCATATCAAATAAAAAGGAGAAAAAAGTTAATAGCTTTTTGTTAGTGGTTAGTTGTACGTTGTTTGTTGATTTTCTTGTCCCAACTAACTACCAACCACAAACGACTACCATTATCAGTTTTTATACACTGTTTAATGGGGGAAAATTGTTCCCTTAATATATTCTCCCTATTATTGAACTCACGTTAGTTTATATAACCGTGTTCAAGATTCAACAATGAATTACGGCTGTCAAATTGTTTATTGAATAGAAAATCGGTTGAAAAGATAACCGCCAGTTTTAGAGCTTGCAAGGTGGATCGACCGCCATTTAATGCTTGTAAATTACCATTCAGATGTTTGAACTCGTATTGTAATCCAACATCGAAATTCTCTCCTATACGGTAAAATCCATTGGCAACTAACTGATATTCATTAGTGGAACGCTTCAGATCCATAAATGTTTTGTATCCGAAACCAAGGGATAATTGGTATGTTGGCACTTCAAGTTTGCTATGAAGAAACCGGAGTGCGGTATAGGTCGCGACCGATTTAGCTCTTGTGAGATCAAAATAGCTTTGCAAATGCGGTATACCGGAAAAACCAAGGTTGTAAAGTGTTTGATGACGCAAATCCACAAAATTAACCGGATCTCTTTTTAGATTGATGATTGTCGATGCCTGTAAGCTGGTTAGTGCGTTTTTATTATCGATGCCCGGAATCCGGCGGGTAGAAAAGATGTTGGCACCTAACCCCAATTGTTGTAAAACAGGTCGATTCCAGATTTGCGAGTTGGGCACTCTATATTCCAGTACTCCGCCGCCGCCATTTGTACTGAAATTTGTTTCCTGTATTCCCAGTATGGATGGAGACTGGGCAAAATGTGCACCATATGCTCGAATCCAATACCGTTGGTTAAATACATGACCGTATTGGATGATATTGCCAAACTGGCTGTCCTGTGAATTAATACCGTTGGAAAAAGGGTTGAGCACATCGGTGAAATCCAGGGCATCGTCATCCCGTAATGTTGGAAAATCAATCAGACGGCTGTATAACCTTGTACGCCCCAATAAAAATGTATTGGTGTGATTTTCCATTTGTACGAAAACCTGATGGAAATATATTTGTCCCAGATTCGATTCCGCATCGGGAAACTGAAACCCGACAACTAACCGGCCGCGATAATCATTGTAAAGTTTTTCACGAAGTCCGAGTAAAACACCACTGTCAGAAAAATCGTTTGTTGCACTGCTGGTGCGACCATTGGCAATCTGACCATTTAGAGACATAACGCCCCGGGTAGCCAACTCAAATTCCGGCATTACCTGTGCCTTTACGGATTGTACACCAATATTAAGTCCGAAAAAAAGAGATAGTGTGATTAGTAATAATAACTTCTTCATTGTTTTAAAATGATTTCGTAATCGTATGAGTTCAAAATTTTATTCATCGAGATCAATAATGGGGAGCTTTTTCTTCATCTTCATATTACCCATCATCATTTCTACTTCCCGTTCATGTTCGGGTAAATCTTCATAAGCAAGAAATGTAAATGTACCGCCAGGATATAATCCGTTATTGGTAGAACCCCGGGAATCATGATCGTGGAAGGCCCAAAGACCACGATTATCTCCTTCGATAATGATATCCGAAGTCTTACCCGGACTCAGACGAACCGTATTCATTTGCTGTGGATATTTGATCGGTCGCCCGTCGTTGGCCACTTCCCAGAAATCATGACCGTGCAAGTGCAGGTAGTGTTCCTTCATACCGGCATTGATCAATCGAAGTCGTATGCGTTCTCCTTCCTTGATATATACAATGGGCGCATCCGGATATGCTTTGCCATTTACCAAAAAATAATTGGGAACCGGAAGGCCGTCCGGTGATCGTCGATTATTCAGATAGGGTGGCTGATACCCATGCTCAACATGCTTCTTAAGTTGATCATAGTTATCAAAAATACCAAAACGTTCAGGATCAACGTCACCTTTTTTCATCAAAAAGGTTCGCTGTTTCATACGATTCAGCATATCATTAAGTGATTCCCGCATAAAGTTGACATCATGCTGGGAATAGACAAGTGTATAATCGCGATCGTACGGAAATTCCTTTTTGACCGGATCATCGGGATCTTCAATAATGATAGGTCCGAACATACCGGATTGCATGTGAAGCATGGTACTCCAATGACAATGATAGAAGTGGGTTCCGAAAGGTTTGGCCGTAAACTCATATTTGAAAGTGGTTCCCGGCCTAACCGGCATTTGAGTCAGAAATGGTACACCATCCATCCGCCAGGGGACATACAAACCGTGCCAGTGGATGGTGTGATTCAGCTCCGTACGGTTTTCAAAAAAGACGCGCACTTTATCACCTGCATTTACGCGAATTTCCGGTCCAGGAATTTGTCCGTTAAACGCGAGTGTGTGCACTTTTTTACCCAGAACCAATTCATGTTCGGCGATGGTGATGTAGAGATGAAATTCTTTCCATTCGCCATTGATGGTTGGTTTGAGTGGTTTTGAAAACAACTTAGCGTTACGCTGCCGGGCCTCTTTCCCAAATAATTTATAAGGAGCGATTGCAGCGGTTGTCGTTGCTGCTAATCCCTTAGTCAAAAATTCTTTTCGATTCATTCTCAGTATTTTTGCCATTAATAATCCTGTTTGATAAACCGGTTATAAGATAGACCGGTATACCTTAAATATGGCTGAACCGAACCTGAAATTATTTTAAGGCAGGATCTGCGTTGTTGTATATCATAAAGGAATACGAAGCGTCACGGTGTACGTTGCCCCAGTGGGCAAGATTGTCTTTGGTAGGCAGGCGTATTATCCGCTTTATATTAAACTGTCATAATCATCCTGGCTTCCCATAAATTGGAAAGTAACAAAATGACGACGGCCAGTACGATTGCTGTCCACTGTGACTTAGAAAGAGAGGCGATCGTTTCGGGATCTATCTTCTCATACGTTGAAAAGAAAAGTCGGTTGGCATTATGTCGGGGCAGGGCATAAGTAGCTACGGCTATTAATATATACGAAGCCATTTCATAGAGCCCGCTTCGGCCGAAAACAGTTAGAGAAGGGGCAATTCTTTGCGGCATCGGGATGCTAAAAGAATTGGTTCCCAATAAGATTCCATAGTAGATAAACCAAATGATCGGGACCAGGTAACCAAGAGGATAACCCCGCACATTAGTGGAAATATTGGCAATTATGATAATAACAGTTGCGAATAAATTAAAAGCGAGAATTATCATCCACTCACCGAAGAGGTTTCCGCCAACATCATTTCCGGCAAATTTTGCGGCAGCAGTCCCACCTCGAATCACGCCCTCAGGCAGGAAATAATAGCTAATAAACCATGCAAAGAGAAATAGTAATAAACCTGTTAAATATAAAGAGATAAAACGAATGAGTAAGCTTTTATGAAGTAGTAACTTTTTCACGATGACTCCCTTGTATTAATTTACTAACCTATTGTAGCTAAAATATTTAATAAATTCTATAATGTAGTAGATATGGTATAGCCGTTTGACGGTTACAAAGCCTCTGAAGTATAATCCTAACTGAAAAGACTCATCATTAAAGTTATTCCCACGAAATCTGCCAGAAAATGTGGTATCCATGAAGCGAAGATGTTTTTTGTACGATGATAAATGATCCCATAGACGACGCTGTCCACAAAAATAGTGAGAAGATCAAAGGATACGATGGAGGCTGATCCGCTTGAAAAATGCAGTAATGCGAACACTGCTGATGTTATCACAATGGCAAGAGGAATACTCATAAACCAGCTCAGTCGTTCCTGGAAGAATGCACGAAAGATCAGTTCTTCCAGGAAAGTAGCCGCCGGGACAAAAAATATCAGTACAAGGGAGACATTCGATTCTGTTGGAATTCTTGACAGCACATGTTGGACATAACCAGGCAATAAATATTGGGCATATAAAAGAGTTAGGACCTGAAGGATAACAGCTGCCAAAACTATTAACTTCCAGTTTGCTTTAATATCGGATAACGTTTGGTTTAATTTAAATCCAATATCAGACCAGGTCCTTTTTCTTACACGTCTTTCAACCAAAAAGTAAACAGCCGGAATCAGTGTAATAATCCCTTTGAGTTCCTGAAATAGGAAAGACAACACGATGGTTATACCCATGACAATCGTTGTTTCCAGAAATAATTGTTTATCCTGTGAGATGCTGGTCTTATGTAACGTCTCCATAAAATCTCCCCCTCAATAAATATTTAAAACACACCGGTGTTGAACAACATAAGTCACCGTAATGTTAATTTTTTTTTGATGATTTGTAACTCAAATCGATCGTCTCTCTAATGCCGTCAATATAAGGAGTAGGTTTAAAATCAAAAAACTTCTCGAATTTACTACTGTCAAAGACATAATCCCGGTCGTACTGATACATCATCTCTACCATTTCTTTCATGACAGGTTGAAACAGACCCATAATTCTCACAAGGTATTTGGGGACAGCCATATATCTTGGTTGCACGCCTAATTCCCGGGCGATAGTTTGTATCCATTGCTTTCCGGTAAATGGATTAGAGGTAGTGGGCAGGTGCCAGACCTGGTTATAGGCTTCGTTAGTATTGCCTAATAAAGCTGTTGCTTTCGCCGCATCCGGCGTGTAGGTGTATGAGTGTTTAACATTAACAGACCCGAGCCACATAGCTCTTTTCCCCTGACTCAATGGTTTAAATACTGTTTCAGCAAGGACACTCGTTTTTTGTATGCCGGGTCCATAGAAATCGGCCGACCGTGCGATGAGGGCCGTTAATTCCCCTTTCTGTACTTCGTCAAAAATCATCTTAACTAATTCGGCCCTTATTTTTCCTTTTTCACTTCGTGGATTTATCGGAGTTTCTTCAGTCATACCATTTAAATAATTGGCATCGTACATATAGATGTTATCGAAGAATACTAACTTGGACTGATATTCCTTACAAGTGGAGATTACATTCCTCATGAGCCTGGGCCAATTTTCCTTCCAAACTTTTAAATTATAAGCGAATCCCACTGTCAGATAAACAACAGAAGAACCTTCTACTGCTTTATGAACATCATCTGGCTGTAGTAAATCAGCTGCAAGGAGTGTATCCGTATCATTGATCTTTTGTGGATTTCGGCTAACCAGCCTTATTACTTTTGCGTATTCTTTAAGAACCCTGGCCAACTCATTTCCTATTGCTCCGCCCACTCCTAATATAGTTTGCACAATTCTCCCTTTATAATTAGTGTTATCTTTATAAGTATATGTTGTTAAAATAGATATAAATAATATATATGTATCATTTTTTAAAAAGGAACGACTGAATTTAAGGTGTTCGCCTTACTAAAGTTATTTAATTTTATAAATTTTGCGGAACAAGATTAAGAAGATCTTAGTTGTGTATGCGTTTGTATACATATGCTTTTGGTTCTATATTTAGGTATACAATTACTTCCGGTTCCTTCTAAGTCAATAAGTTATATGATTGTATGTATTTTATTCATAAATTAATGCAATAACAATCTGTTGTGCCTTATGATTAATAATCATTGTGCAGGGTTAAAATAGTCATACAACTTATAAAGTATGATGCGGGAATTTATTGAATGAGATTAGGCAGGTAATTCCAGGGTAATACTGTTAGAGGTTTGGTTTATGGTATCTAAAAGAATAATTGCAATAACCGGTGCTACAGGTGCACAGGGTGGAGGTTTAGTCAGGGCAATCCTGAATGACCCAGGTAGTCCATTTGATGTTCGTGCTATTACACGAAAACTCCATTCAAATAAAGCGATAGATCTTGAACTTCTTGGTGCCGATGTCGTTGAAGCGGATTTTGACGATCTTGAAAGTTTAAAACAGGCATTTCGTGGTGTTTATGGTGTCTTTTGTGTCACTAATTACTGGGAACATTTTTCACCGGAGAAGGAGATGGCGCAAATAGCGAATATGGCTACAGCGGCAAAATACGAACGAGTACGGCACGTTGTCTGGTCGACACTTGAAGATACACGTGAATGGGTGCACCTAAACGACAACCGTCTGCCTACACTGAAGGGAAATTATAAAGTCCCTCATTTTGATGCTAAAGGTGAGTCCAACCGAGTCTTTACAGCTCTCGATGTACCGACAACCTTTTTAATGGCATCCTTCTACTGGGATAATATGATCTATTTTGGTATGGAACCACAAAGAGGGCAGGATGGTAAACTCGCCATTACAATGCCTATGGGTCATAGAAAACTTCCCGGTATAGCCGCTGAGGATATCGGCAAATGTGCATATGGTATCTTTAAGCAAGGGTACCGGTATATTGGGAAAACGGTAGGTATTGCCGGTGAACACCTGACAGGTCATGAAATGGCAGCTACGCTGAGCAAGGTTCTTGATGTGGTGATACAATACAATGACGTACCAGCCGAAACCTACCGCAGTTTAGGTTTTCCGGGAGCAGATGACCTTGGCAACATGTTTCAGTTTTACCGGGATTTCAATGAATATTTTTGTGCGATTCGGAATGTAGATGAATCGCATGCTCTTAACCCTGAACTGATGACATTTGAGAAGTGGGTGATCAAATATAGGGATCGCATTCCTATCGAATAAGTTGTACTTGCTACAAAATACGGCAAGACAATAAATAACAAAAGTATATCTGATGTTCGTTCCAGACAGTATCCATATATTAAGCGTTATAAGTCGGAACCCAATAGAAGCGGTTATTACGATCATGCAAAAACGACCGGTGGAGTCGATACGGATCCTTTTCATGGTTTTGTAATACCGGGAAGTAAGGATTATGGTGTTGTGTGGCCATTCGGAATTCATTATGCACTCGGTGGATACCATGATGCTCCTAATCCCGGAGACTTGCTATGCGCGGCACTTGCTTCCTGCCTGGATTCGACCATTCGAATAATCGCCGAACGCCTTAGAATCAGACTAACATTTCTCGAAGTAGACATAACCGCTGATGTGGACCTGCGGGGTACACTTCTGGTTGATAGAGATGTGCCCGTGGGATTTCAAAAGATGCGTTGTAAAGTTAACCTGGAAGCAGAGGATGGAACCGATCCGAAGCTTATTCAAAGATTATTGAAAGCATCTGAACATAGTTGCGTTAACATGCAGACATTGCTTTCCGGCATATCCATAGAGACAAGTTTGAACGGTAATTAAATAAATGTCTGCTAGTCGCTGGTATCGGTCAATTCACTCATAGAAGGCGGTCTTCTGTGTTTGGTTCCCTGTTCATAAGCATAAACCAGTTTGATAAGCGTTGGCTCAGAATACATTCTCCCTAAAAACTGGATACCTGCCGGCAACCCCCCATGTGTAAAACCCATGGGGACGGTGAACGCTGGCTGGCCGGTATGAGGTGCTATGATTTGGCTGTTGTCTCCTTTATAATCTACATCAAAGGAATCGATTTTAGCAGGTGGATAATTCCATGAGGGGTACACAATGGCATCCAGGTGCAATTTATCCATTGTTTTGCGTATGGCCTCCCGAAAGGCAATACGTTTCTTATCGTGCCAGGCATCTTTACACCCAATTTCAGGGTGCTTCGCTCTGCCACTGTGTGTAGCTTCATATTTCAAGCCGTTCATGACATCTTTCGACTTGCTGCCAACTCTTATGATATCTTCAATGGTCTTCATCGTGTCACTCTTGACATAGGTTGTAAGATAATTATGGATGTCTTTTTTGAATTCCGAACACCACTGGTTTTTCCTTAAGCTGTCAAAATCGGGTATAACCACGGGGTCAACAATATGAGCACCCATTGATTTCATATCAGTAAGAGCTTTGTCGAATAAAGCTTTAACCTGTGGATCAGGATTATCATCGCTTAAAGCTCTCAAAACGCCTATGCGGGCACCTTTCAGGCCATTCTTCTGTAGAAATTGAGTGTAATTGGCAGGTATTTTACCTTCCGAATGTTTGGTTATCGGATCTTCCGGATCATAGCCGGCCATTACCTGCAACATCTTAGTTTCATCCTCCACTGTCCGACACATAGGGCCTGCAACATCATTACGCAGATAAAGGGGAATAATGCCGCTTCTGCTGATTAGGCCCATGGTGGTTCTGAAGCCCACAAGATCACAGTGAGACGAAGGTCCGCGGATGGAATTACCGGTGTCCGTACCCAGTCCTGCCGTGGCAAAATTGGCGGCGATAGCTGCGGCCGTACCTCCACTGGAACCTGCCGGCACATAAGCAAGATTATAAGGATTGTGTGTCTCGCCATGCGTAGAACTATACGTATGTTTAGCGCTGAATGCCCATTCGGCCATATTCGATTTAGCGATAATGATCGCCCCCGCTTTTACCAGTTTATTAATGACAAAAGCATTCGTTTTTGGGATGAAGTTTTTTAAAGCGAGTGAACCGCCGGTTGTAGGCATCCCTTTCGTGTTATAATTATCTTTTACGATAATCGGGATACCTTGCAAAGGAAGCATTTTCCCGGTCTTTTTGTACTCTTCATCTTCTGCTTTAGCAATATTCAGAGCCCCGTGATTGATCGTCGTAATAGCATTTGTTCCTTTATCGTATTTCTTAATACGTGCCAGATAAGCCGCTACCAATTGCTCACTATTATATCGCCCTTCCCGGAAAGCGTTATGTATTTGGGCAATGGTTAACTCATTCAGATTGATATTTGTCTTTTTATTGGAGTGTTGACATCCGGTGAAGGCGATAATGAATGCGAGAGTGAATATTGTAAATTTGATCTTACTCATATCGGGTAAATTATAATCAGAAAACAGGTTTATTATTTATAAACGTTGATTTGTTATAAACCAAATGTAATAATTGAGAATGGGTGCATTTATATAATTATGTAAAAGTTATGCATGAATGGACCGCGGTATCCGGGGTAGATTCCATCTATGGGGAACGGGCCGCGGACGCTCATGACACCAATAACCCCGGTTTTTTCTGGAAATCCGGATGGGCGTTTGTTCTTGGTTATGGCGTCAGTGCCATGATACAAGCCTTTGTGCCCAAAGGCCGGCTTACACAATACATGGGAGAGACGAATGCCAAAAGTTTATCGCTCTCTACTTTGTTCGGGACCATTTCTTCTTCCTGTTCATTTGCAGCTCTTGCAACAGCACGTTCTCTTTTCCTAAAAGGAGCAAACTTTGTGGCAACAGTGGCATTTATGTTCGCTTCGACTAATCTTGTTATCGAACTTGGTATTCTGATATATATATTCCTGGGTTGGCAATTTCTGATCGCTGAGGTCATTGGCGGACTCCTGTTCATTATCATCAGCAGTATTATTATTCGCCTGACTTATCCCCAAAAATGGATTCACGATGCCCGTAAAAAAGTTGAAGAAGAAGCCGGGAATATGGAACAGGATTTCGATTGGAAGGAAAGAATAAAATCCAGAGATGGATGG
>Ga0209957_1000213_pt1 | contig 12929 bp, 7 predicted proteins | sample SalPonF2_A_D2_MG_FD_185724 | JGI IMG/M metagenome (GOLD analysis project Ga0209957, IMG submission 185724) | Salt pond soil microbial communities from South San Francisco under conditions of wetland restoration - Salt Pond MetaG SF2_A_D2_MG... ... | reverse complement strand
ACCTGGGCAGCGTCCTGACCCTCGACCATGACGCGCACTACCGGCTCGGTGCCGGATGGCCGCAGCAACACCCTGCCACGCTCACCCAGGCTGGCCTCTACAGCAGCCACTGCGGCATCCACCGCGGGGTAATCCTGCAGTGCCACCCTGCCTTTTACGGCCACATTGATCATGGTCTGGGGACATTTACTGAAACCCGCGCGCACTTGGGGAAAATCACCACCGGCAGCCTGCAAAGCACGCAATACCTGCAACGCAGCCACGATACCGTCACCGGTGGTGGTGACATCACTGCAGATGATATGCCCGGAAGATTCGCCACCCAGGCTCCAGCCATTGCTTTCCATCAGTTCCTTGACGAAGCGGTCACCCACTTTCGCCCGGACCAGTTGCAACCCGGCCTCCCTGAGAGCCAGCTCAAGGCCCAGGTTGGACATCTGGGTACCCACCACCCCGGCATCACTGGTGCCCGACGCCAGCCGGTGCATCGCGATGATATAAACCAGTTCATCGCCATCGACCAACTCACCCGCACCATCAACGAAAAGTACCCGGTCGCCATCGCCATCAAACGCGATACCCAGGTCTGCCGCTGATTCCTTAACCAGGTTACACAACTGGGAAATATCAGTGGAGCCCACCCCCTCGTTGATATTGAAGCCATCGGGTTGCACGCCCATGCTGATAACTTCAGCCCCCAACTCGCTGAGCACGCTGGGGGCAATATGATAGGTAGCCCCGTGGGCACAATCCACCGCGATGCGCAGGCCACGCAAACTGAAGCCCTCCGGCACAGTGGATTTGCAGAACTCAATATAGCGTCCGGCGGCATCTACCACCCGCAGTACCTTGCCTATATCCCGCGACTGGACGGTGCTGATCTCCTTTGCCAGCTCAGCCTCGATGGCCAGTTCGGTCTCATCCGACAACTTGGCGCCGTCGGCGCCAAAAAACTTGATCCCGTTATCGTAAAAGGGATTATGGGAGGCGCTGATGACGATCCCCGCCTCTGCATTCTGGGTGCGGGTCATCAGCGCCACTGCCGGCGTGGGCATAGGGCCAAGTAATTTCACATCCACCCCCGCGGCCACCAGGCCGGCCTCCAGTGCGGATTCGAACATATACCCGGACACCCGGGTGTCCTTGCCGATAATCACCAGGCTGCGGCCCGCTGTGGTGGACTCCCGGGCAAACACACGACCGCTGGCCCACCCCAGTTTGAGCATGAAATCCGGAGTGATAGGCGCTTCGCCCACCAGACCACGAATGCCATCGGTACCAAAGAACTGTTTTGTCATGACTCCCCCACTTCCTGCATCGCTACCCACATTGCCACGGCATCCACCGTTGCCCCCACATCGTGGGTTCTTATAATCGCCGCGCCGCGCTCCACTGCCATTACCGCCAGGGCCAGGCTCGCCGGGAGACGTTCGTCCACTTCCCGACCCAACAGTTTGCCTATCAGGGACTTGCGCGACAAGCCTACCAGCAAAGGCAGGCCCAGGTCTGCGAGCCGCGGCAGCCCGCGCAGCAGTAACAGGTTGTGCGCCACCGTTTTGCCAAAACCAAATCCGGGATCCAACAACAGGCTTTCCCGGGCTATGCCCATTGCTTCACAAGCGGCCACCCGCTGCAGCAGGAACTCCTCGACCTCGGTCACCACATCGTCATACTGCGGGGCGGCCTGCATATCACCGGGCTGTCCCAACATATGCATCAGGCATATCGGCAGGCCTGTGGCGGCCGCGGCATCCAGGGCGCCCGGTCGCGACAGGGCGCGAACATCGTTTATTAATCCGGCCCCGGCCCCGGCCGCTGCGGTAATCACCTCGGGCGAACTGGTATCCACCGAAACAACCACGTCCAGCTCGGCGCTCACGCGTTCCACCAGGGGCAACACCCGCTGCATCTCCCGGGCCACGGTGACCGGCGCCGCGCCGGGTCGCGTGCTTTCACCGCCTATGTCCAGGATGGCAGCCCCCCGGGCTACCATGTCCGCCGCTCGCGCCAGAGCCAGGTCCAGGTCCAATTGCTCACCCCGGTACAGGGTGCCACCGTCAGAAAAAGAATCGGGAGTGGTGTTGATCACCCCCATGATTGCGGGGCGCGACAGGTCGAGAGCGCGCCCGGCGCAGTTGAGCACCGGGGCTAAGGGAGAGGAATAAACAATGAATACGCCGTACGGGCTCAGTGCTCGCCGGCAGGTCCGCCAATGGGGCTGCCGCTGTCCTTGGGATCTTCGACAACGTCCGCGCCGGGACTGCTGTCGCCACCGGCATCGCCACCCCAGTCCTTGGGCTCGCGGGGCTCACGCCCGGCCATGATGTCGTCGATCTGGTCGGCGTCGATGGTCTCGTAGACCATCAGCGCCTGGGCCATTGCATGCAACTTGTCTATATTGTTCTCAAGCAAGCGCTGGGCCGACGCATAGCACTCGTCGATAATGCTGCGCACTTCCTTGTCGATCTGGGTGGCGGTCTCATCCGAGATACCCTGGTGTGGCTGGCCGGCACTGCGACCCAGAAACACCTCCTCGCCGGCCTCGTCATACATCAACGGACCCATTTTTTCCGACAGTCCCCACTGGGTTACCATTTTGCGGGCAATTTCAGTGGCGCGCTGGATATCGTTGGACGCACCGGTGGTGATGCCATCTTTACCCAGTGTCATTTCCTCGGCGATACGCCCGCCAAACAGCGAGCAGACCTGGCTGATAATATGCCGGCGGCTGTGGCTGTAGCGGTCTTCTTCGGGCAGGAACATGGTGACACCCAGGGCGCGACCCCGGGGAATAATACTGACCTTGTACACCGGATCGTGCTCGGGCATCAGGCGCCCGACGATGGCGTGGCCCGCCTCGTGATAGGCGGTGTTGCGCTTTTCATCTTCTGACATCACCATGGATTTGCGCTCAGCGCCCATCATGATTTTGTCCTTGGCCAGTTCAAACTGCTGCATACCCACCGTGCGTACGCCGGCGCGGGCGGCGAATAACGCTGCCTCATTCACCAGATTGGCCAGGTCTGCGCCAGAAAACCCGGGGGTACCGCGAGCAATTTTGCTGGGCTCCACATCTTCGGACAACGGCACCTTGCGCATATGCACTTTCAGGATCTGCTCTCTGCCGCGAATGTCAGGCAGTCCCACCACCACCTGGCGGTCAAAACGACCCGGGCGCAGCAGTGCAGGGTCCAGGACATCCGGGCGGTTGGTGGCGGCGATCACGATCACTCCGTCATTGACCTCAAAGCCGTCCATTTCCACCAGCAACTGGTTCAGGGTCTGCTCGCGTTCGTCATGACCCCCGCCCAGACCTGCGCCGCGATGCCTCCCCACTGCATCAATCTCATCTATAAAAATAATGCAGGGCGCATTTTTCTTGCCCTGGACAAAAAGATCACGGACCCTTGACGCGCCTACACCCACAAACATCTCAACAAAATCAGAGCCGCTGATGGTAAAGAAAGGGACCTCAGCCTCGCCAGCTATGGCCTTTGCCAGGAGTGTCTTCCCTGTACCAGGGGCCCCGGCAAGAAGCACACCCTTCGGTATCCTGCCTCCAAGGCGGGTAAATTTCTTCGGGTCCTTCAGAAAATCAATAATTTCAGAAAGTTCTTCCTTGGCTTCTTCAATACCGGCCACATCTTTAAAGGTGACCTTCGTTTCCCCTTTTTCCATGAGCCGGGCCCGCGTTTTGCCAAAAGAAAGGGCACCTTTGCCACCCATCTGCATCTGCCGCATGAAAAATATCCAGACCCCGATAAGGAGCAGCATGGGGAACCAGGAAACCAGGATGGTTACATACCAGGGCGTATCTTCCTTCTGCTTGACCGATATGTCTACGCCGTTTTTGCGCAGCATCGGGATAAGTTCAGAGTCGTCAGGTGATATTGTACGAAAATCATTGCCACCCCTGAGAGTTCCCATGATCTGATCGCCTTCAATAGAAACCTTGGTTATGGCACCGGACTCGACGCTATTGATAAAATCGCTGTAGGAAATATCTACATGCTGGAGCTGCGGCTTGTTGAACAGGTTGAATAGGAGAATCATGGTCAAGCCGATCACCAGCCACATGCTCAGGTTTTTGTAAAATGTGTTCAAAATTTAGCCCTCATTGCAAGACAATACGACTTTCGGCTGTATCACCGGGTTCATTGTTTAGTAAAAATTTATGTATATAAGCTTTCAAATAAAGCAATTTGCGAATAAATAACCACAATTAAAGATAAGTTCAGACTCGCGAAATGTCCAGTCCCTTTTCCTGATAGCTGCCGGTTTAAAAATATTCCTGGATTGCCTTTACCTGTATTTCTTTTTCACACACCGTCTCCAGGGCCTGCACCATTGACAGCGCACCGCTGGTGGTGGTGGTATAAGGCAGATGATAATCAAGGGCGCTCCTGCGGATGGTATAGGAATCCTCGGTGGTCCTTGAGCCCATTGAGGTATTTATGATCCAATGAATCTGGTTGTCCCGCACCTTGTCCAACAGATGCGGCCGGCCCTGGGATATCTTATTCACCATGGTACATTCCACGTTGTGTTCTGCTAAATAAGCAGCTGTACCGCTGGTCGCAAGTATGGAAAATCCCAGGTCCAACAGGCGCCGGGCCAGGGGGAGAACAGCAGGTTTATCGGCATCCCGCACACTGATAAGCACATTTCCCTGGGTTGGCAATTTCTGACCTGCTGCCAGCTGTGACTTGGCAAAGGCAATCCCCACGGAACTGTCAAGGCCCATGACTTCTCCGGTTGATTTCATTTCAGGACTCAACAGGGTATCAACATTGGCAAAACGATCAAATGGGAAAACCGCCTCTTTAACAGCCCAGTGGCTCACCTCGATCTCTTTTATCAATCCGAGGTCTGCCAGTTTCATGCCCATCATTACCTTGGTGGCAAGTTTTGCCAAAGGCACTCCTGTTGCCTTGCTGACAAAAGGTACAGTCCTGGAGGCCCTTGGGTTCACTTCCAGTATATAGAGCTCGTTATCCTTGACCGCGAATTGAACATTCATCAGGCCGATTACATTTAATTCCTGGGCCATGGCCCTTGAGGCCTCTTTGATCTCCTCTATCATCTCAGGCGATAAGGAATAGGGTGGCAGGACACAGGCAGAATCTCCTGAATGGATGCCCGCCTCCTCTATATGCTCCATGATGCCGCCTATAATGGTAACCTCGCCATCGGAGATGGCATCAACATCAATCTCAACAGCGTCTTTTAAGAATTTATCGATTAATATAGGATGTTCCGATGAAACAATAATGGCGGATGCCATGAACTCCCTGATCCCTTTCTCGTTATATACAATACGCATTGCCCTGCCACCGAGTACATAGGAAGGCCGCACCACTACCGGATAACCGACACGCTCGGCTATGGCCAGCGCCTCCTCCATGGTGCGTGCAGTTCCGTTGGCCGGCTGCCGCAGGTTTAATTTCTGCAGAAACTGCTGAAAGCGCTTGCGGTCCTCTGCCCTGTCGATGGAATCAGGCGAAGTGCCGACGATTGGCACCTTTGCCTCTGCCAGGGTAACTGCCAGGTTCAACGGTGTCTGGCCGCCGAACTGGACGATGACCCCGTCAGGCTTTTCCCGCTCGATGATATTAAGCACATCCTCCCTGGTCAGCGGCTCAAAATAGAGCTTATCCGAGGTGTCATAGTCTGTACTCACAGTCTCCGGGTTGGAGTTGACCATGATGGATTCTATACCCATTTCCCTTAGGGCAAAGGAGGCGTGCACACAGCAGTAGTCAAACTCTATTCCCTGACCGATACGATTGGGCCCACCGCCAAGGATGATCACCTTTTTCGTGTTGTCTATCCTTGATTCGTCTTCTGTCTCATATGTGGAGTAATAATACGGAGTATAGGCCTCAAATTCCGCCGCGCAGGTGTCAACCAGCTTGTAGACTGGCAACAGGTCCTGTTTGAACCGCAATTCCCGGATGTCGTTTTCCGTGGTACCGGTGAGGTGTCCAATCTGAAAATCTGAAAATCCCTGCTGCTTGATCTTGCGAAGAAACACCTTAGTCAAGCCATGAAATCCTGCCGCTGCAATGGCCTCTTCTGTCTCGACCAGCTGCTTGAAATTGTTCAGGAACCAAGGGTCGATAGAGGTAAGACCATAGAGGTCCTCAACACTTCTGCCACGCCGTAATGCTTCATAGATGACGAAAATTCGCTGAGAATTGGGGGTCACCAATTTTCTCTCCAGCTCTGCCTCCTCCATGGAGGCAAGGGAATCCTTGCCGTCATTACCAAAACCCATACGCCCAATCTCAAGTGAGCGCAGCCCTTTCTGGAAGGCCTCCTTAAAAGTACGGCCGATTGCCATGGTCTCGCCCACGGATTTCATGGCTGTGGTGAGAATATCCTCAGCTTCAGGAAATTTCTCAAAAGTCCAGCGCGGTATTTTCACCACGCAATAATCAATGGTCGGCTCAAAGGAGGCGTAAGTCTCCCTGGTAATATCATTGGGGATTTCATCCAGGGTGTAACCGATGGCAAGCTTGGCAGCTATCTTGGCTATGGGAAAGCCGGTTGCCTTTGAAGCCAGAGCAGAACTCCTGGAAACTCTTGGGTTCATTTCAATGACCATCAGTTCGCCATCAACAGGATTGACGGCAAACTGAACATTGGACCCGCCTGTCTCCACCCCGATCTCCCGCATAATATCAATGGAGGCATTACGCATAAGCTGGTATTCCCTGTCTGTCAGGGTCTGTGCAGGCGCCACAGTAACCGAATCACCCGTATGAACCCCCATGGCATCCATATTCTCTATGGGACAGATGATCACCACATTGTCATTCTTGTCCCGCATAACCTCAAGTTCGTATTCTTTCCAGCCCAGAAGGCTGCGCTCCAGCATTACTTCATTATTGAGGCTGAGATCGATCCCCACTGTGGAAAGGGCTTCAAGCTCCTGCATGTTATAGGCCACCCCACCGCCGGTTCCGCCCAGGGTAAAACTTGGCCGGACAATAATGGGAAAACCGATCTCTTCAGCGGTGGCCAGGGCATCTTGCACCGTATGCACAATGGCGCTTTCCGGCACCTTCAAGCCGATCTTCTGCATGGCGGCACGGAACTCCTCGCGCCCTTCCGCCTTGCGGATTACATTGATATCAGCAGCCAGCAGCTCTACTCCATACTTTTCCAAGATCCCCATTTCCGCCACCCTGATGGCAGTATTCAAGCCTGTCTGGCCACCCAGGGTCGGCAGCAGGGCATCGGGCCGTTCCTTGGCGATAACCTTGGCCACCATTTCCGGGGTTATGGGTTCAATGTAGGTCTTATCCGCCAATTCCGGGTCTGTCATGATGGTTGCAGGGTTGGAATTGATCAGAACTACCTCATAGCCTTCCTCTTTCAAGGCTTTGACCGCCTGGGTCCCTGAATAGTCGAATTCACACGCCTGGCTGATAATTATGGGGCCAGAGCCTATTATAAGAATCTTCTTGATGTCTGTGCGTTTTGGCATGGGCTTTCTAGCTGATATTTTTTATATATTTATACGACGATTGTTGATTGTCTCTGGTCCATAACATGGAATCTGCGACCGATTGTTACTCCATCATCTCAACAAAACGGTCAAACAGGTACAGTGAGTCATGCGGGCCCGGAGCATTTTCAGGGTGATACTGTACGGAAAATGCCGGGAATTTTTTGTGCCTCATGCCTTCAAGGCTGCCGTCGTTGAGATTGACATGGGTCAGCTCGACTTCATCCGGGTCAAGGCTTTCCAGATCAACGCAGAAACCATGATTTTGCGATGTTATCTCAATACGGCCTGTTTCCAGGTCCTTAACCGGCTGATTAGAACCACGATGGCCGAATTTTAGTTTATACGTTATGCCGCCATAGGCCAGGCCCAGCAGCTGATGACCAAGGCAGATACCGAAAATAGGTTTTTTGCCGAGCAGTTCCCGGACAGTTTCTACGACACCTTCAACTGCAGCAGGATCGCCAGGTCCGTTTGACAGGAAAATGCCATCCGGTTCCAAGCCAAGAATTACATCCGGTCCGGCATCAGCCGGAAGCACCTGAATTGTGCAGCCCTTCTCTGCCAGTATCCTTAGCTGGTTGTACTTCAGACCATAATCCATGACAACGACTTTGTACTTGCCAGCAGACGCAGTTGAAAACCCATCTCCATTTTGGGGGCCGCTCTTCGACCAGCCATAGGGTTGATGACACGTTACTTCACGCACCAAATCCCTACCCACCAGTCCTTCTGATTCCTGCGCCATCTTGACCAGTACCGTAGGCTCCAGGGTTTTCGTGGAAACTACGCCTTTCATGGCTCCGGCCTGACGGATATGTCTGGTCAAGGCCCGGGTGTCTATACCTTCAACACCCAAAATCGAATATTGCCGCAAAAAAGCAGCCAGTGTCATTGTTGAGCGAAAATTACTGGGTATTGCATTGTATTCTTTTACCAGGAAGGCTCCAGGCTGGACACGGGCGGACACCATATCTTCCATGTTGATGCCGTAACTGCCGATGATAGGATAGGTCATGGTAACAATCTGCCCTTTGTAGGAAGGGTCAGTCAGTATCTCCTGATACCCTGTCATCCCGGTATTAAAAACAATTTCACCGAATGCCTCCCCGGCCCCGGTGAAAGACTCCCCTTCAAATATTGTTCCATCCTCTAGAGCGACAAGCGCTTTCATACTCTTTCCTTCCAGTTCCTGTTTTTAAATTATCTTTTAAAAACTTTCTATAGTGGTGATGTGCATTCAATGCAAACACCAAATTCCTCAATGGCTTAGGACCTCTTTGACAAGGAGGGCCTGTTTTCTGGCAGCCCCTTGCTGCGTGGCAGCAATTTCCCGGGCCCGGCTCGCGCTGTTATTATACTCTTCCGGGTGGTCCATGAAGTACAGAATGGACTCTGTCAAGTCCTCCGGCCGACTCACCGGAAAACCTCCACCAACTGACTCCAGGAGTTCAGCAGCATCGCTAAAGTCCTTCATGCTCGGACCATAAAATACCGGTTTGCCCAAAATTGCGGCTTCCATAATGTTATGACCGCCCCGTTCAACAAGGCTGCCGCCGCAGAAGATATAAGAAGCAACCGAATACAGCCCGGCAAGATCACCCATGGAATCAACCAGGATGGTATCAGTCCGGCGCTCAGAAACTTTTACATCGCTCAGGCGCTCATAGGGAACCTGCTTCTTCTTCAGCATCCCTTCCACTTCGCCTAAGCGCTGCAGATGCCTGGGAGCCAGGACCCAGATTAAATCCTGCATTCCTGTCGCCTTTTTCAGGTCCTGAAAAACCGTCAGCAGCATTTCCTCTTCCCCGGTATGAGTGCTGCCTGCAACAAAAAGAGGTTGCCCAGGGTGTAAGTTCAACCAGGCACGATACTGTTCCTGGCTTTCCAACACCAGGCTTCCCATATCCTGGTCGTACTTGGCATTGCCAAGCACCCTTACTTTTTCTGGTTCTGCCCCCAAACTCATATACCGTTTTGCATCTGAGAGCTGGACCACAGAAATCATGGAAAAACAGGATAAAATCCTTGTCATGAATCCTTTAACCAACTGATAACGTTGGAAAGAGCGATCGCTTAACCTGCCGTTCAAAAGAACAAGTTTTACACCTGACCTTTTGGCCTTGAACAGAAAAGCGGGCCATAATTCTGTTTCCAGGCAGATATACAGTGAAGGTCGAATTTTTTGAATTGACCTGCCAACTATTCCAACAAGGTCGAGCGGTGCATAAATACAACGAACCTTCTCCCCTGCCTGTTTTCTGGCGACTTCCATGCCCTGCTCTGTCATGGTCGAGAGGACGAAATCAGCGTTCGGTAAAATTTCTGTCAGCTCTTTAATCAATATCCTTGCCAGCAGAACTTCTCCAACCGAAGCACCATGCAGCCATATTGTCATGGCATGGTCCTGCTTTTGCTCTGCAACTCCCCAAAAACCAAATCTCTGTCCCAAGCCTTTGCGATACCGTCCTGTACACAGACTGTAAATGAGAAAAAAAGGGAATACTATAACAAAAGTCAGCCAGCCTAAAAGTTGATAGAGTCCGTAAAGCAACGGTATATGCGACCTGGTTTGAAAATTGAATTTTAAGGGGTTAAGAAAAATCGTGTCATTTAACCCTTAATCCCCTTTTTCGTCAATCAAATTATGGGATTTATAGTATAGTTTTGCTTGACAATAGGCCCATGGCTTTGTAAGCAAACCTTGCTTGAATGGTACGCAATACATATTATTTATGAATATGGATGAAAACTTTTACCGGCAAACCGGGCACATTCTTCAGGCTTTGTTGCCGGGTGAACAAGGAGAAAGCTTATGAAACGCTACCTGGTAGCACTTATTATCATTATAACCGCACTCTGCATCAGTTCAAAAGGGGAACTCATGGCTGCTGAAACACAACTTGAAGATGGTTTGTATGCAAAAATTATAACTGCAAAAGGTGATATTACAGTAAAACTTGAATTTGAAAAAACGCCTCTGACCGTTACAAACTTTGTCGGCCTGGCTGAAGGCACCAAGGACTTCAAAGATTCCAAGGGCAGGACCAGCGGCCGTTATTATGACGGTTTAAAATTTCACCGGGTGATCAAAAACTTCATGATCCAGGGTGGAGATCCCCTTGGGGCTGGATCAGGCGGGCCCGGCTATAATTTCCCCGATGAATTCGACCCCAGCCTGAGGCATGACCGGGCGGGAATTCTTTCCATGGCAAATGCCGGCCCCGGCACCAACGGCAGCCAATTTTTCATAACCCATGGCCCAACACCCCATCTTGACAATAAGCATTCGGTCTTCGGCCATGTGGTCTCGGGACAGGATGTGGTTAATGATATCAAGCAGGGGGATATCATAACACGCATAGAAATCATCAGAGTCGGTGACACGGCAAAAGCTTTCAAGGCTGACCAGGAGGCATTTGACAAGCTGCTGGGTGAACTTGACAAGAATAAAGCCGCCAAGGAAAACAAGAGCCGGGAAAATGATATGGCAATTATTAAAGAAAAGTGGCCCAATGTTCAAACCACTGACTCAGGTTTGATGTATGAGGTAGTTACAGAAGGCAGCGGCAACGGCAAACCCAGTCCTGGAAATACAGTGAGTGCCCACTATACCGGCATGTTCCTGGACGGCCGCAAGTTTGATTCTTCTGTGGATCGTGGTGAGCCGATCCGCTTCCCGGTGGGCACAGGCAGGGTGATCAAGGGTTGGGATGAAGCCCTGCTTGATATGACAAAAGGTGAAAAAAGAATCCTCATCATACCGCCGCAATTGGCATACGGTGCACAAGGCCGGGGACCGATCCCCCCCAATTCAACCCTTGTCTTTGAGGTTGAACTGCTGGATTTTTAAAAGACAGGAGTCAAGGGTTCGAGGGGCCAAGGGTTCAAGGGGGAAAAATTTTTATTCTGAATGCTGACACCAGTCAGCTAATACTTCAGCCCCACCCTTTGCCGCACAAGGTCTAAGGTTGGGGCTGCCTTTTCTCTTGCCTTGAGAGCCCCATGGACCAATATCTTTTTTAAGGACTCCTTGTCCTGTAGAAGTTCGGCCCGCTTCAGACGGGCCGCCTTAAAGTATTCCTCAATAAGCGTTACAAGCTCCAGTTTGATATAGCCATAGGCAGCACCGCCCTTTACATAAAGATCTCTTACTTCCGCTAGGCGGTCAGCCGGGGCAAAGAGTTTAAAAATATTGTACAGATTGCAGGCATCAGGGTCCTTGGGTTCTTCAACCGGCGTGGAATCCGTCTGAATTGCCATTACCTGTTTTTTCAATTGTTTCCCGGCTGAAAATATAGGGATGGTATTACCATAGGATTTTGACATCTTCTGCCCGTCAATACCAGGCACCGTGGCCACGCTTTCTTCAATGGCCGGCTCAGGAATAACAAAGGTCTCGCCAAAAACATGATTAAACCGCATGCCGATATCACGGGCAACCTCAAGATGCTGCTTCTGATCCTTGCCCACCGGGACAATCTCAGCCTGATAAAGTAGAATGTCAGCTGCCATGAGGACAGGATAGGAAAACAGGCCATGGCTCGGCGCAATACCCTTGGCTACCTTATCCTTATATGAATGACAACGCTCAAGAAGCCCCATGGCAGTGAGTGTTGACAGTATCCAGGTCAACTCTGTGACTTCCGGCACATCTCCCTGCACCCAGAAGATGCATCTGTCAGGATCAAGCCCCAGGGCAATAAAATCTGCCGCCGCCTCCAAGGTGCCTCCGGCCAGTTTCTTGGGGTCGTGCACCGATGTCAGGGCATGCAGATTTACGATAAAGGCGTAGAGTTCACCCTTTTCCATATTGCGGATCATCGGCAGCATCATACCGAAATAGTTGCCAATGTGCAGTTGCCCTGAAGGCTGGATACCGGATAGGATCTTCATGAGTTATCCTTAAAAATATAAAATATACAATTCGTCCCTGTCACATACGGTGATTGACAAGCATTAAAAGATAAAGCTTGTTCGAGGGCAAGACGCGAGGAGAGAAAATAGCGGAGCGTACTTAGGTACGCGAGCACATTTTCCCGACAAAGCAACGCAGCCATCGGGCAAGCTTTATCTTTTGATAATAAAAAAGGAGGACACGGGCAACTACTTTTCCGCATCCTCCCTAAAGTTATACTTCACGACCTGCTTGTACAGGAGATTTGTCGACGCTTATTTTACCTCTTCAAAATCAGCATCAACAACATCCTCGTCCGTCTTGCTTTCTCCTGCCTGGCCTCCGGCTTCAGGGCCACCGCCCGGCTGCGGGCCTGTCTGGTCCTGCGTGGCCTGTGCATACATGATCTCGGCCAGTTTGTGTGAAGCCTGGGTCAGTGAATCAATGCCCTTCTTCATTTCGTCGACATTGTCCCCCTTTTCAATTATCTTTTTCAGGGACTCGATCTCCTGTTCAACT
>Ga0209957_1000193_pt1 | contig 13653 bp, 17 predicted proteins | sample SalPonF2_A_D2_MG_FD_185724 | JGI IMG/M metagenome (GOLD analysis project Ga0209957, IMG submission 185724) | Salt pond soil microbial communities from South San Francisco under conditions of wetland restoration - Salt Pond MetaG SF2_A_D2_MG... ... | reverse complement strand
AGCATAGCTATTACTACGATACTTATAGGATCATGGATCATGCAGGGACCTGGCGTGACGTGGCAACCCTATTCCAATGAACTTTTGCAAGATGCGAAAAAATACAAGAAGCCTGTAATTATTGACTTTTTTGCTGACTGGTGCAGTCCTTGCCGCGAACTCGAAGAGATCACCTTTCATGATGCCGTAATTGTTAAACAGGCAAAACAGAATTTTATCATGATCAAAGTTGACCTCACGCGTAAGGAGAATCCGATTCATGAACATCTGTTAAAGGAATATAAGGTCAAAGGGGTCCCGACAGTTGTTTTTTTAGATCGCCAGGGAAATGAACGAAGCGACCTTCGCCTGGTGGATTTTCTACCGGCGAGTCAATTTTTGATCCGAATGGCGGAAGCGAAAAAACGCCTTTAGTGAGCAATAAAGGATTCTGCCATGAATCCAATGAACCCAAAGGAGTAAATCCTTAAAGAATTTTACAACCTTCAAAAAGGAGGGAAGGATGCTCAAAGTCAGATTCTTTCTCAATGAGCCCAATGGAAAGCCGTGAAAGCATTTTAAAAAGATGATGCCCAGGCTGGGCGAAAAGTACGACATTGAAATCGAAACCATATCAAAACCCAAAGCAGAATATAGCACCGATGAGTATTTTGAGCGTGACCTGCCGGTCGCTCCTGCCGTTATGGTAGGAGAAGAAATCGTGGTTGAAGGTTCCGATGTCTCAGATGAAAAACTCGAAAGTGTTATCTGTAAACACATCGGTCTTCCCCAACCTAAACCTAAAAAGAAGGGTATCCTAAGCCGATTGGCGGGCAATTAAATTGCCCCATTTTAATTTTTTCGCATATGCAAGACGGTCTGGAGTGAAACTGAAAAATGATTAAAAAACAATGGGTTGTTTATCTGATTCGGTGCTCTGATGAATCCTTGTATTGCGGGATAACCAATAATCTGAGAAACCGGTTGGCAGCGCATAATTCAGGTAAAGGCGCCAAATATACAAGATCTCGGCGGCCAATCGAATTGGTTGGTGCCAGTTTTAAAATGACGAAAAGTGATGCGCTTAAATTGGAATATCGGATTAAACAAGTACCTGCCAGTAGGAAAATCTTTGAACTTATAAAGGGGGAGGATAACGTAACAATAAACCTTAAAAAGAATCTGCAGGCTGTAATCCGAGAACTCAATAAAATTGCTAAACATGTTGATAGATTAATTGTCGCCTTGGATAAACTTGCAAAACCGAAGGCGAAAACCGTCAAAACAAAACCGGCAAAGAAGGTGACTGTTACAAAACCCGCCGCAAAGAACGTTGCTGCAAAAAAGCCCGCAACCGCAGTTGATACGGTTCTTAATATTATCAACAGATCCAGGAAGGGCGCTGATAGTGCTGCACTCATGAAAAAGACCGGATTTAACCAAAAGAAGATTCATAATGTTGTTTACAAGCTTAAGAAGCAGGGCAAGGTCAAGAGTGTTGGCAATGGTGTTTATTTAAAGGGGTGATCCTTGTTCATTCCGAAAAAGAAAAACTGGTCGAATTCAACGTTGTTTTTTTAATTTGAAAAACGGAGTAAAGGTGCGAAAGGCTGTAAAAACCTTCACACATCAAAATCCAAACTTGAACGTAACATTTTTACGAAAAATGGGATGGGCTATCGGCATAATTCAGAGAAATATTAAAACAGAGTGGATAGAAGCTTTTTTTTGTTTTCGCTTAACATTTCGTTTTTGCATGTTTAAATACGCACCTCCCCATTTTTTTAAAAAAAACAAACGATTAGATTGATTTCTTTCTAAATAATGATTATTATGTCTTTAATCAATTAAGTCCTGCTTAATCTGCGGGACGGTTTCTCTCTGAAGGAACAATCCATTTGTCAAAGTGGCACCCTCCAGTTTGTGACGTTGAAAATTTTTAAGAAAGGAGGATGTTATCATGACCAATGGAACTGTTAAGTGGTTTAATGACCATAAAGGGTTCGGATTCATTGAGCAGGAAGACGGAGCGGATGTGTTTGTTCATCATTCTGCAATCAATGCAGACGGTTTTAAATCCCTCAATGAAGGCGACCGAGTTTCCTTTGACATAGAGCAAGGACAAAAAGGTCCTGCCGCTGCAAATGTCACTGTGATTTAATCTTGTTGTTCTGAGTAAAAAGGGCATTCCTTTTAATATTAAGGGGATGCCCTTTTATTTGGTTTGAATTTATACCTTCCCGATTCGCTATCATCAAACCTTAAACCTCAACAAAGTCCGATCGAAAATCCTTACCCGGAAAAATTAATGCAACACTCAGGACGCTATTCAGGAGCAATTATGAAGCAATATACAACAGAACATATTAATCAAGCCTTACACGGTACACTTATCGGCAGCCCGACGATCATGATCACAGGTGTAGAACAAATATCCGAGGCAACAATAAACCAGCTAACGTTTATTGGGGAGAAGAAATACATAAAATTATGGGACCAGTCACATGCTTCCGCCGCAATTGTCAATGACATCTTAGATATCGAACCCGGAAAGAACCGGGCACTTGTCCGTGTGGCCGATGCCGATCTTGCTCTGGCATCAGCCCTTCAACTGTTTGAGCCGGAGCTTCCGAAATGTGAGCCCGGTATACATTCAACGGCGGTGGTTGACCCAACAGCAAAAATCGGTGAGGGTGCAACAATCGGGGCTGGCTGTTATATTGGACCCCGTGTTGTTATCGGTATGAACACCAAGCTTTATCCTAATGTCACCGTACTGGATGACTCCACTATCGGCAGTCAGACGATTATTTGGTCCGGTACGGTTATTCGTGAACGGTGCTGGATAGGGAATTATTGTATCATACATCCGAATGTTACAATTGGAGCCGACGGCTTTGGTTATCGACCCTCACCCGATGGTCGAAGCTTGACCAAGATCCCACAAATCGGTACGGTTAAGATTGGAAATAGAGTTGAAATTGGAGCAGGCAGTTGTATTGACCGGGGTAAATTTAGCGCGACATCGATTGGCGACGGAACGAAAATAGACAACCTTATTCAAATCGCCCACAATTGCAAACTTGGCCGATCCTGTGTGATGGCCGGTCAGTCCGGGTTGGCTGGATCCGTAACTTTAGGTGATGGCGTTATGATAGGAGGAGGTTCGCGAGTTAAAGATCATGTGACCATTGGTGACGGGGCTAAACTTGGTGGAAATGCCGGCGTCATAAGTGATGTGGCGCCGGGAAAAACGGTTCTGGGATTTCCTGCCGACGACTATCGGCAGACGTTGCGACTATGGGCTGCACAAAAACAACTTCCTGATCTGATTAAACAGATGAAGAAAAAAAAGCTGCCGGTTCCCCAATTTAATTAGAAGCAGTTTCTGCAAGACTGACTGGTTTGAGACAGGAAAATTCTATCCTTTGTGTCGAAAATGAAAAATTATCGTCATAAATACGTTATGACCGCAATACGGGTGCTAATCTAATTCCTGTTTAACTTTAAGTGGACAAAATAATATCGCCCCCAGACGACCATTAGAATGCCACCGAGTATCATTATGGCTGAAAGTGTTAGACGGAGAGTGATTTTCTCAGAAAGGAATATAACCCCCCCCGAAGCTGCGATTACGGGAACCAACAGTTGAACCACCGCAGCCTGGGTGGCTGAAAGTCCACCGAGTGCGATATACCATATTGTGTAACCGATTCCAGACATAATGCCACCTGACAATACAGCCAAATATATCCCCTCAGTCGAATAATGGGTGTTTTGAATCGCCATGATCGCCAAAACAATAACAAATGGAATGGTACGTAAAAAATTATAGGTCGTATCCATAAGTGGATTTACAGAATCTCGCCCCTTAAGGGAATAAATACCCCAAGCGATACCGGCTATTGTCATAAAAGAAAAACCTATGACTGACGGTGAGGTTACTCCAGGTGAAACCAGATATACAAATCCAATGAATGCAATTGATACACCTATCCATTCAGTTATATGCAATCGATTTCCCGAAATTATAGACAGCAATATCATCGTTATCTGAACTGAGCCAAACAAAATGACGGCCCCGGTTCCTGTGTCCAAAGTAATATAGGCAAAAGAAAATGTAACAGCATAAAGAAATAACATAAAACCGGCAGGCCAGCTCCCTTTAATGGGCGAGCTATTTTTATTGCGGTTGATTTTTAGGATGACTAAAAGAACAATAGCGCCGGACAGCAGACGTATTACGGTGAAACTAGAAGCATCGATGGTTCTTTCGCCCAAGGCCAATCGGCACAGCACTGAATTTGCCGCAAAAGCAATAAGCGTGAACCCAGTAGATATAATGGTTTTTATTAATAAATATAAAGGCTTATTTGTCAAACGAGTTTCCAGGCAATACCTTATGCAAAGCTTTCCAGCGGCGAAAGCAGCGCAGCGCGAACATTCCCATTCCCTTTAACATAATGCCATACTCCGGGATATTCTGTTCTAAATAAACGTGACTTACTGCAATATATAATCTTTGGGTTTTCATGGGTCAATAGTAGACTTGATCCCATTTTGACCTGGGGCACAGGCCGTCATGTGGGTGAGGGCGGCAATAAGTATGCCCTCTTCGGACTGGATTTTGAACGTTTCCTGCAGAGATACGACCAACACACCTTCAAGGGGTTATGGTGTCAACCTCAACCCCATAACATTATGACGCCGGTTGAATTGTGGTTTACATTTTTCGCTCGATCTCTTTCAGGGTACTTACATAAATGGAGCTCTTTTTTCTTAAGTGTATACTGCTGCCTGATTTCTCTGGTCTTTAAAAAATTATTCCCCTGTTCCAGTTGTACCAATTGGTAAAAGTCACACCGTTCGCAGTCGCATTGTTTTGATGAAAATCCTTCTTGCACTCTTCCAAGACAAAGGGTCCCCGATACTGCCCAGCAGACACGCCCACCTTTCTCGCCCTCGTTAACACCTTCAAATGCAGCGTCCTCCGCAGCGGGACATACGCCCAATTCATCTACGAAATCACCGCCCGGCTCTCTTCCGCATTCCATAAACTCCCAACAATTGGCTTTTGGTGTATTTTCCCACCGTCCCTTGAGAGGTCTAATTGCCAGGTTTAAATGGTCTTTGTATTTTTCTCCTACCAAACGTTTCAAATTTCCCAATATATGTGCCCGGCGGATTTCCCGGGTGTCTTGGAATTTACATCCCTGCTGCATTTGAACCAATTTGAAAAAGCTACACTGTTTGCAATCGTTAAGTTTAATTGCAAACTTACCCTGCGCTTTTCCTTCACAAAATGTTCCTGAAATCGCCCAGCAGGCACGCCCTCCTCTCTTGCCCTGGTTGAAACCATCGATGCTCGTTTCAAGCGCAGCCGGGCATATTCCGAATTCAGACACATTATCGCCACCAGGCTCTCTTCCACACATATTGAATTCCCAGCAATTCATTTTTGACATGTTCATTTCCTTATTTATCAGCTAAAGATATCCTTAATAAATGCGTAATCCCCCCAACATCTGTCCGGAAGAGCTGCGAACAACCGCAATACAATCTCTCTCTTCCAAATTTTGACCCAATGATTTATTAAGTTAACCGACTATCGTATTAGCTATTGTTTCAAAAATTATGCCAACTCCATTGAACTTTGAGATATCGCACCAGATATGCGTTTTTTTGCTTTTTATACCGCATTCGCGTCAAATTTTCGAACAATCAACCCGTCCATTTTGGAAAGTTTAATTCCAAAATGGACTTGTTGTCGATATCTATCCTTACGATGGGGAACGACAACTGGATGTACGGTAGGCAGGGAGGGGATCACGAAAATCAGTAATAAATGGTGTTAAATAGAGACGTTATTGCCTGTGGGGCTAATATTTTAGGGTATAAAAGAAATGCCTTGGTTAAAGATTGTTTGTTACAGTTCCCAGATTTTTGCTTGGATTCCACGTGGATTTAACCTTGAACGTGCATCCGAATTAGATCCATTGAGTAGCAGGACCCAGAATTCAGCCCTGTGCTGATTTGCATATTCCGCAAAGAGTTTTCACCGATCTGCAGTATGTATATGTGAAATAAAATCAGAGGTTTCAAATTCAAAAAGAAAGAGAGTTTCACTCTGAGCCGTTACATCCGGTATATGTTTCTTGCCTGTTGTCCCCCATGTAATTTTCAAGTTTACGACACAGATTGTTGACTGATGCATACCTGTGAGATCTGCTCAAATCGTCGAAAAACGCGGGTTTGCTTCGATATATCAAGATTCAACGGCGTTGGCATAAATTTTGTAATTTGATCCTGAAACCTGTTGTAAAGAAACCATTTTAAAAACTGTACAGAAAGGAGTTTTACATGAGTTTGACACCTGAAACGCTCGAAGGTGTGGTGGTCGTTTCTCCGCCGGAAGCTCTCAAAATCCAGTCCGAGGGGGGCATGCTCATCGCTGCCTTCACTCACATGACCGACTGGTGCATGAGACGCGCCTCCGGGTCCGTCCACATCACCATGGATGTTCCCAAAGATCACAAGCGGCCCGATTTCGATCTGGCCCAGGCCGAGTTCGACGTCGAAGCCCTTCCCAAGGACAAAGACATACCCCTGGTCTTCTATTGTGCCGACAATCTTTGATGGAAATCCTATCACGCCGCCAGGCTGGCGGTAACCCAAAACTACACCAGAGTCCACTGGATGCGGGTCGGGATGAAGGGCTGGATGGACGCCTTCTTCGCCATTGAAACCGATTCCAGGCTTCTTCAGAACATCATGTTCGCCAACCAAAGCAACCCTGCCGCACGGGTCATCGGAATTGACAAGGCCAAGGCCCTGAGAAATCCGGTCTTGGTTGACTTCCGGTCAGCCGATAAATTTAAGGAGGGACATGTAGAAAATGCTGTCAATATTCCTTACGAGGAGTTGTGGACCTTTGACAACCTTGAAAAACTCAACAAGAGCAAGGAGCTTGTCATTATTCACGACGACCCGGTGGTCGCAGGCGTTCTGGTCGTTTCCTTCAGGCTTCTCGAGTATCGCACCTACATTCTAATCTAAAAAGCAATATCTTTTAGAAATTAACCATACCCCCGCCTGAAAGGGCGGGGGTATTTCGTTCAGACGGATTGATTTTTCAGGTGACTTTCTATTAAATTTGAAACGGTCAGTTTAGGGGTTAGATGCCCTTGCTGGACCGCCACGCAACGGTATCTGCCACGAACTTGATTTTGATCTGCTTGTCAGATGAGCCCCACATGCAGTTTTTCGTTTTTAGTACCGGGTCTTCGCAGGTATTCGGTTTTCCCAAAACCCCAACAACCTCTTCGTAGCTCATCCCGATTTTTATTTTATCGTAATTTTCTTTATTGACGTTGCTGCACCCGGTCAGTGCCAGTAGTGAAAACATACATATCACCAGCACCAACAGCGTTATCATGGGTATGACTCGCTTCATTTGTTTATTTCCTCCTGTAATTTTTAAGCAACATCACATTCTTGCTAATTCTTCAAAGCGCAACACCTTCGAAAAAAAAATCGTTGTTTATGAAAAATCTTCGGGCATCTGTACTGCCACCACCTCACCTTTGGCACATACTTTACCTTTGGCTGAGAGGGTAATGCCGACAATAACTTTACGGCCCTTGATTTCTTTGACCTTGCCACGGAGTTCCAGGGTTGAATCAATGGGGGTCGGCGCTAAATAGTCTACATGTAAAGAGGCTGTTACAAAGCGCAGGGGTGCATTATTGTCCGTATCCTTTTTGCGATCACGATATTTAATTGCTGAAGCTGTGCCGGCGGCATGGCAATCTATCAAGGAGGCAATCAACCCGCCATATACATAACCAGGAAAACCACCGGTATGATAATGTTTGGGCTGAAAATGGCATACGCTTTCTTCTCCGTCCCAATAGCTTTTTATTTGGAGACTATGTTTGTTCAGTCTTCCACATCCAAAACAACTTGCGAATTCATCTGTATAGTAATCTTGAAAGGCTTTTGAGGTCATATCATTCTCTATTTCAAGGATTAATCCACCAACGATCGGTGGCGGGTTAAATTTGAACCTATTGATAAATCCCTATTATCGGGGACGCCGGGATTGACCCCGGCTAAATATTAAATACCGATTTAACCGGGCAAGCAAAAGGGGGCGTTTTTAAAAGGTCTCGATCGATCTTATTATCGATATCGTATAAATGCTATTATTAAGTCAAGTGAATCTGTTGATGATGTTAAAAAAATCACCATTGTTTAAAAGATGATTTGTGGTATGGGTACAAGGTGGATGTCAAAAATAAACCCGACAAACTGTTTTTGAACTGACAGAACTTGACTTGGAATGTTTTAATATCTATATATATTTTTAATATGACGGAGAAATAATCCACAACTTTATGAGGGAGCCATCAATGGATTTTAAGTATCACCTCGAGACCGCCTGGAAACTAACGCTACAGTATATTGCGCCACTAATATTTATGACCCTCGCTTTGATTGTCATAAGTTTCATTACTCTGGGTATATTGGGGCCGGTGGCAATGGCCGGCTATATGCATTCTATTCTTCTTTTGATTAGAGAAGGGCGGGAGCCTAAAGTTCAGGATATTTTTTTGCACATGCGGCTTTTTTTCCCCCTTCTTCTCTTTGGCATCGTTATTTTCATTATAACTCTGATTGGAATAATGTTTCTTTTTCTCCCGGGCGTGGTGTTTGTGCTGGCAGTTTCATTCTGTTGTATCTACATGCTGCCGCTTATGACAGACAGAAACCTGGGCCTCATGGATGCGATTAAGGAGAGCTTTACAATCGTCACAAAAGAGCAGCCCGTGGATCACGTTGTGGTTTTTATCCTTTTTGTAGGAATATCTGCCATTGGAAGTTCTGTATTTATAGGTTCTCTTTTTACCCAGCCCTTGGCCACACTCTTTCTGATGTCAGTTTATAACAGACTCGACAAGCCGGCGCCCCAGACACCGCCCAAACCGCCTCCAAGCCCTGCACCCTTGAACGGACAATAGGTGAGTGTTCACGGGGTGTACTCTCCCGTTTCACGCCCCCGAATATCGGGATTTCGCAAAGCTCAACTTGCTTTTGAAGCCGAATCTTATTTTTGAGAAAGGTTCTATTATATTAAGTGCAATCAAGGGCATCATAATTGTTGACAAAAATCGTATTCATTTCTTAAAATAAAACATCAAACAGTAAATTTGAACAGCCTATTCACCAGATTCGGATAATTTCCCATGGTGTTTCTCTTTCTATCTCCCTCTCCATTCTCAAATAATCCTGATTTCTAAAAAGATAGCCGATTATCTCTGAACCGGTTCAATAAATCTAAAAAGAAAATTTATCGTCCTGTCCATTGGTGTCCAAAATAGTGTTCAATCCACTAAATGTGTCGTTTGATAAGAAATCGATAATTGCGAAAATTTGAAAGTAATGGAGTATTGGAAATTTTGCTTTATCCATTGCCCCATTATTCCATCACTTTAGGGTTTCCTTTGAATTGTTATTAAAAGTCCAACAATTTAAGAGTGATAGATAATAAGTCGATGTCTATTTTGAACAAGACTGAGTCCTGTCACTATTTGAAGCGTTAATTCAGGTTAACGACAAAACCCTGAACAGGGTGAAAGGAGGGCGGTATGGGCACCCCTAAAATATTATTACCCTATAATTTTACCAACTTTGACAAAAAGGCCCTGGATTTTGTCTGCCGTACTTTTTCCGACAAAAAAGAAGCTGAAATTACCTTATTTAATGCATATACTCCGGTACCGACCATTGAAATGCGCGGCAGTCCCATTATGGATCAAATGAGGGACACATTGAGTTATCTGTCGCAAAAGGTTAAAGAACAGGAAGATGCACTTAAAACGATTAAAAAGCATTTGTTGGAAAAGGGTTTTATAGAAGATAACATTGACATCGTCTTTGAATCGAAAAAAAGGGATGTTGCCGGAGATATCATCGATCTGGCACAGAAGGGTCAGTTTAACGTCGTGGTATTAAATCGAAAGCCCGGAAAAATTGCGCGTTTTTTTGCGGGAAGCGTTTCCAGTAAAGTTGTGGCGGCCTTGAAAAACACGACGGTTTGTATTGTTTCATAAATACATTCGTTTCCATTAGAACGAAGCCAAAAAACAATATCTTTTATAAACGTTTGGAACATATAAGGAGGAATCCCATGGTTGCCGAAGACAGAATCAATATGGACATTTATAAAGTGGTCACCCGGGCCATTGCCGCGTCCGATAATCTTGAGGATATGGCAACTCAATTGACTCAACTTTTGGTTGGAGCCTTGGGAATTAAAGGCAGCACCATATTTGTACTCAACCCTGATACGGAAGAACTTGAAGCTCTGGCCAGCTTTGGGCTGAGCATTAATTATATGAATAAAGGCCCAATTTTAGTTAAAAAAAGTCTTGACCATCAGTTAAGAGGAGAACCGATTGTTATTCGAGATGTAACAAAATCCGACCGTCTTCAGTATCCGGAAGATGCCCAAAAAGAGGGGATCAGTGCTATTGTATCACTTCCCATCAGCTTGCATGGCAAACTCATCGGCGTTCTTCGACTGTATCACTACGAACGATGGGAGGTTTCTGAACGGGATCTGGATTCTTTGATGATTTTCACCGAAAATATCGGTCTTGCTTTGATGTATACCCGGCTGCTTCAAGCCCTTAAATTCGTGAAAGAAACGGTGGACGAGGTGCATCCCATATGGCTGGATTGAAAAAATAAAATGGCTGAAGACGGGAATCGATGCAAATTGAAATGCCCGTCTTCGCTGTTTTTACCCGTTTTCTTCAGATGCGGTTTCAGAAAATCGTTTTCGAGAGGCCTTTTCCCAATCTTCGATTTCCACACCTTCTTCAATGTCTTCCCATCCGGTAATCATGGCCTTTATATGAGCAAAAATGGTGTGGCCGGTGGTGGTCATATACACGTGAACGACGATAAACGAGAGGATAAAAAATGCCCCGGCCAAATGAATCACTGCCAAGACGTTCAACGAAAGAAAGCCAAGTCCCCATGCTTCCCAAGAATTATAGGTCCAGTATAAAATTCCTGTGACCATCTGGATGGGCAGCAACATTGCTGCTAAGGAGAGATAAGTCAGTCGCTGTAATGGATTGTGCTTGGCGCCTTTTCGTTTCGGCACCGGGTGCGATTCGCCTTTAAAAATACCAAAGCTGTAATAACGGATGACCGCAAACAACTTTTTAGTGGTGGGAACATACTGTTTCCATTCACCGGTGGTAAACACCCAGAACACAAAAAAGGCGAAGGCGATCAGCCAGGTAATACCGACGAAATTATGGATATCGACCGCCTTTTCGAATCCCATCAGCGAGTAGAGCCCGTGGATTTCAAAACCTGTTACGAGCAACAAAAAGATCAGAACCATTTGAAGCCCGTGCCAGAAACGCTCGTAGCGGGTGTAGAGATAGGTGGTTATCAGTTTTGTTGAATGCATCAATTACTCCTCCTTCTTACGACCAGTGGTAAAGATTCTTCCCAGAGCGTGGAGAACAATGCCGCCAAAGGAGCATAGAACAATGGCCCAGCCGGCGATGTCGACGGGTTTGAATCTGTCGCGTCCCGGCATATAAAATCCTGCAAGGTCAGCCAGACGGCTTTCAGGCCGTGTGTGGCACTGATTACATTCCAGCGCTTCTTCCTTGGGGGCCACCATATGGGTGCTGGGAAAAACATAGCCGGTTTCTACAAAGTCAATTTTGCCGGAGAAGGGAAGATTGAGATGTTTTGCCCCCCGCTGAATGGAATCCTGCCAGTCGAAAGTGGTCCAGTATCCATGTTCTCCGGATAAAAGCGGTGTTACTATGGTCTTGTTTTCCGCATCATACGGTTGTTTACCCAGGTGCACATTGAACGGGAAAATACGGGCATTTTTATCGTTGCGATCTCCTTCCGGCCAGGCCAGCTTCACCAGCTTGGTTGGATCGATAATATCTTTGGCGGTGGCCCCTTGGATGGAACCGTTGAACCATAGATATTTAGGGGTCACATTTTTTTCCCATTTGTTTTCGCCCTTGATCGATCGATATACCGGTCTGCCCAAAGGGCCGTCTACGCTATAAGGCTTACCGTCTTTTTTCTTTCCTGCCTTGGACCAGTCCCACCATGTCTGAACCGGTATAACTTTTGCGATCTCGGGAACATGACAGGTCTGACATGCGACCTTGTCTGTGTGGTCATTCATTTTATCGCTTGACCGATGGGGTTTGTCGCTGTGACAGGACTCACACATAATCTTGGGTTCGAGGTCGTGTTCAAGAAGACTTTTTCGGGTTTTAGATGCCGGCGTACCGTATACCCGTCCGGCGACCCGGTGGGCAATGGTCGTATGGCATCTGGTACATTCAAAATCCTGCCCGTCATACCCCATGTGAACATCCAGTGCTCTATTGGGATTAATTAAGGAAGAATCGAGATCACCATGTTTCACGCCGTCTCCGCCGCCACCGGTAAAATGGCATGAACCGCAGTTTTTGCGTGTGGGACGCCCAATACTCTGGGCCGCTTCCCGGATTTCAGCCTGTGCATCTTTAGCAAAGGCGTTTTCTTCCGGGTCTTTTGATTCGGTAAAATACCTATAATCTTCAAAGATTTCTTCCCAGTTTATCTTTTTCTGGCCATGGCATTTCAAACAATCGATTTCAGACTTTTTACCGTCGGTATTCCATCCGATATGACATTTATTGCAGTGAAGGTCATTCATTCCATTGGCGGAAATACAATAATTGTTCAACGAATATCCGGCCTTGCCCTTTTGATTATCTTTTGGTGAATCCGGATCAATCCATGTCCAGTGGAGCGTTTTTTTCAACTGGTCGGCTGCCTTTGTATGGCATGAAATGCAGGCTTTGCTGATTTCGGGCCCGGATGTAAACGCTTGCTGTAACGCTTTAAACTGGGAGTGGTCCGCCGTGGTGGGATTTTTTTGGGCTTTCACTGCCTGCCGGGCCAGTTTCAGACCCGGTGCTTCCTGTTCCTGATTTGCAAATGACAGCATGGGTACAAAAAGCAAAGAAAAAATTCCCAACAAAGAAAAAATATAAAGATGGCGTCTTAATTTTGCTCTCATTATTGTGTTTCCATTTTAATTGGCCGTTAAGGCACAAAGACACCCGCAAAGAACAGAAAATATATCCCCTGTGTCTTTGTGCCTTTGTGGCAAACAATCATATCAAAAAAAATCTACTTGCATTTTGCCGGGGATGGAGAATCTGCCGCATAATTATGTAAATACGTGTAGATGTCGTTCAAATCTTTTTCAGACAATTTGCTCCACTCTTCACTGCATTTAAACTGATCAAAATCTTTTTTATCGAAAGTTCGCTTCCATTGGGCCTGTGTTTTTGAATCAGGGCCCAAAAGCGGTCTGGGAGAATCAATTTCACCGCGCTTGTTACACGACTTATACACGTTTTTATATGTGTATTTCCCTTTTCGCGCGTTTCCCTTTTCACCCGCAAAACCGATGCCGATGGTTGTAAATACAAAAACAAGTGCCATTAAGGCTAAAACCAATCTTTTTAACATGTTAACCCCCTTATATTATTTAAACATTTACCTAACTAGTGTCCATGCATGAATTCAAAATGAACATAATGGGTGTCCAATTCAGAAATGAGCAGT
>Ga0209957_1000180_pt1 | contig 14109 bp, 12 predicted proteins | sample SalPonF2_A_D2_MG_FD_185724 | JGI IMG/M metagenome (GOLD analysis project Ga0209957, IMG submission 185724) | Salt pond soil microbial communities from South San Francisco under conditions of wetland restoration - Salt Pond MetaG SF2_A_D2_MG... ... | reverse complement strand
CCAATGCCTTGCCCGGGTAGCCCTGGCGCGCCAAAGGGTAGCCGTCGAGCGCTGTGGCTACTGTCGCAGCCTCACCTGGAGCATTGATCAGAATTGACGAGGTCGAACCACCAAAAATGGCTCCATAGTAGACACCGGCCAACAGTACCATCCCGGTAGAGGGCTCTAATCCGTAGGTCACGGGAATCATCAGTGCGACCGCAGTGATGGGTCCCAAACCCGGCAACATGCCAATCAGGCTGCCCATAAAGCAACCAAACAGGACCATGCCAATATTCATCGGGATCATCGTGGTGCTGATCCCGGTAAGCATGCCGTTAATCATTCCATCCCACATTATAAAACCCCCAAGGTGTAGAAGAGTTCACCCGGTGCAATGTAAACACCGAGCAGGGACGACATGACGAACCAGAGCAGTATGACCAGTGGTATTGAGGCCAGCAGCATTCTTTTGATCCGACGTTCGCCAAGAATGTAGAAACCGCACAATAAAAAGAGTATCGAGGAGATGATAAACCCGAGCCACTTCATAAGCATTCCGTAGCCGATCATTCCAACGACCAGCAGAATTGCTGTTTTCCAATCCATGCCACGGGTCTCCTCTTTGAGGGAGCGCTTGCCAGCAGGGTCAGCTGTCGGCATCACCAGAATCAGCAACGCAATAATCATCCCCAACACCGCCAGCGCGTAGGGCATGGTTCGCGAGGTGAAGAATTCGTTCTGGGCCATGAAGCTTAAGGGTATTTTGAGTGCAAGCGACCCGTAGGCCATTGAGAAGAGCAGCATAACCAGCGCTCCTACCTTTTCCCGTGCCATGAAAAAACCTTTCTTGCTGTGACCCTTGGCCTCCCCCTGTCACGGGGAGGCCAACAGTCTCTGTCGTAGGCGTTTTTTTTATTGAATAAAGCCAAGCTCGCGCATCATTTCGCCGATCGCTTTTTCCTGGCCTTCGAGGAAGGATGTAAACTCGGCACCTGGCTTATAAAGATCCTGCCAACCGCGCTTGTTGCGGATATCTTCCCACTCAGGGGTAGCGTACATCTTCTTCAGTACGTCGCGATAGGCCTGAGCCTTGGCTTCCGGAAGGCCCGGAGCGCCGAAGAACCCACGCCAGTTGGCGAAGGTTACATCGACACCTGATTCTTTAACGGTTGGAACGTCGGGGGCCTGGGAGAGACGCTCATCAGAGGTCACAGCGAGAATGCGTACTTGACCCTGATTGGCAAGGCCAAGAGCTTCACCGAAACCGGTCGAAAGAACCTGGGTGTCACCGGAAAGGAGGCCAGCCATAGCTTTGCCACCAGCATCGTAAGGAACGTAGACCAGTTTTAAAGGATCGGCGCCGGCGCCCTTGACGATCATTGCCGGTACCAAGTGGTCCATACTGCCTTTAACCGAACCACCGGCCATTTTGACTGAGCGTGGGTCTTTTTTGAAATCGGCAAGAACTTGCTCAAGTGTCTGATATTTGGAATCCTTCGCAACCACCAATGCCGCATAGTCAGCAATGACTGAAGAAATCGGAGTCAGGTCACGGAACGATTGCGGAAACACTCCTGTCAACGAACGGATAATAATAGGCGTCGAGTTGACCAGCATTGTGCCTTGCTGCCTCTCTGCTGTACTGATCAGGTGATTCAGGGCTTTTCCGCCACCACCACCTGACATGTTTTCAAACGAGGCTTGCTTCACTAATCCGGAATCGAGCAACGCCTTGCCGACGCCACGGGCTGTGCCATCCCAGCCACCACCGGCCCCGCCAGGGATCAGGAAGTGAAGTTCTTCAACTTCGGCAGCAGCAAAGCTGGTGTTTACAGGTAGCCCCATGCAGACCACTGCCAGCAGAATCAGTGATCGTCCAATCCATCGTTTTTTCATTGTCATCTCCTTAAATTAATCAAGGGGCGGCATCATTGCCGAAAGGGTTTAAGTGAGTAATTGTTTTAGGACAGGTTTTTTACCTGACGTATACGTATTTTAGCAACTGCTAGAACACTGTAAAGAATTGCACCATAATGATTTTTTGATGCATAAAAACCATTTTGGCTATTCTGTTCACACAGTTTTCAGGTTATGATTTAATTTAATCTTTTCAGATGGATAGAGATCTATGAGCTTCAATCCAGGCGCCCTGATATCACGCTCCTTACCAACCAGTCTCAAAGCTCAGATGATCTGCTTGGTGTTTCTGTTAGTCTTTTCTCTCACCCTGATCGCCGGTGGTTTGTATACCGCGATGATAAGCGAAGTCCTCGAGGATCAGATTGGCAAGAGGGCATTACAGGTTTCACGTACCGTGGCACAATTGCCCATGGTCAAACATCAGATTGTCAAGCCTCGACCTGAAGGAAAGCTGCAGGCACTTGCTGAAAAGATCCGTGAGGAAGTTGGTGCTGAATTCATCGTTATCGGCAACCGCGACGGCATTCGTTTCTCCCACCCGAAACCAGATAGACTTGGTAAAAAAATGGTCGGCGGTGACAATGCTCCGGCTCTTGAGCGTGGTGAATCCTATGTTTCACGAGCCGTGGGAACTCTCGGTCCGTCTATCCGGGGTAAAGTGCCGATCTTTGATGAGAGTGGAGGCATTGTCGGAGTCGTCTCTGTAGGCTATCTTCAGGAAAATGTGCGTGTCATCATCCATGACCATCAACTTAAAGTGGGGGTACTTGTCGGTGTCCTGGTTGTCTTCGGGATTCTTGGTGCCGTCAGCATCTCTAACCGTTTCAAGCGCGCGATATTTGACCTGGAGCCTGAGCAGATTGCCCGCCTGTTAACCGAACGTGAAACGATTATTGATTCGATCCGCGAGGGAGTTGTCGCCATTGATCGTCATGCAAATGTCACCGTGGTCAATCGGCAAGCTATTGTCATCCTTGGCAAAGATTCGGAGTCGCAAATTATTGGCCAACCAATCAAAGACGTCCTTCCGGGAGCAAAATTGAGCCGTATCCTCTCCGGAGGAGAGCAGAGACATGATCAGGAACTTGAAGTGAATGGAACCATCATGCTCATTAACACGGTACCGATGATTGAGCAGGATACAATTATCGGTGCTGTCGCCAGTTTTCGGCGCCGGGACGAACTTGACATACTCGCTAAGCAGTTCTCCCAAGTCAAAGAATACTCCGAAATGTTACGAGCCCAGACCCATGAATATTCAAACAAACTCCACACTATTGCCGGGTTGATCCAGATCGACCATGATAAAGAGGCTCTGGAGTTGATCAGCCAGGAAACCGCGGGTTACCAAGGGTTGATTGCTTTTCTCGCTAAGGCTGTACCCTTTCCGGTCCTGGCTGCTTTTATCCTCGGCAAGTACAACCACGCTCAAGAACTGCGCATCGAGTTCGAGATCGACCCCGACAGCCAGCTTAAAGACGTGCCGTCTGAACTCAGCCGTGAAAAACTGGTAACCATCCTTGGCAACTTGCTCGACAATGCTTTTGACGCTGCTCTTCAGGGTGAGCATCAAGCAAAAGTCAAGCTGTCTATGACCGATGTCAGCAACGATCTGGTTTTCGAAGTCGAAGATTCAGGTGCAGGGGTGCCCGCAGAGAAAAGTGAACAGATCTTCGAAAGGGGCTTCACGACCAAGCAAAACGACCGTGGCCATGGACTCTACCTGGCGAGGAAAGCTCTCAGGGATCTTGGCGGTCAAATCACCCTGAGTGACAGTGATCTTGGCGGGGCTCTTTTCTCCGTATTCATCCCGAAACAAGGGAGGTTCTGAGATGGATTTCAGCGTGTTGATAGTTGAGGATGATCCTAAAATTGCGGAGATCCATCGACACTTTACCGAAAAAGTTGGCGGTTTCACCGTCGTTGGCCTTGCAGACAGCCTGGTAGATGCAGAAAAGATGTGTGAACTTTTCGAACCAGACCTGGTCTTGCTTGACCTGTATTTTCCCGATGGGCTAGGAACTGAGATACTCTGGCGAATTCGCGCCAGTCGTCAGGCCACTGATGTCATCCTGATCACGGCAGCAAAGGAGTTGGAACCATTGCAAGAGGCCATGCGCGGCGGGGTGTTTGACTACATTCTCAAGCCAGTCATGTTCTCCCGCTTCAAGGAGGCCCTTGAGAGTTTTCGTGAACATCGTCGGAGCTTACAAACCGAGACCAGTCTCGACCAGAAGGATATTGACCGCCTCCTGCACCCCTACAAAGACAGTCAGCCTGGAGAACCAGCTCTGCCAAAGGGAATAGATGCATTTACATTGAATAAGGTTCAGGGAGTTTTCGAAAACCCGCACCCTGACGGTTTCAGTGCAGAGGAAGTCGGAGCCAAGATCGGAACCAGCCGCACGACCGCTCGTCGCTATCTCGAATATCTCACAGTCAATGGCCAGCTGACTGCAGAGTTGATTTACGGTGCCGTCGGTCGTCCTGAGCGGAGATATTTTGTCCGTCGCGTGTCTTAACGACTTACCTTGAACCACGAAGATAGAAGGGGACAGAAATCAATCTGTCCCCTTCGGGTTTTGTTTGTCTGGTTTATCACATCCATCTTCCCGCGCTACGTGGCTGTTATCTCTTTTGAAACTTCCTCACGTATGCAAGCAACGCCACCATCTCCTGGGATTCCACAGAGATGAGTTTGCCGCCTAGAGCGTCACGGAGACAGGCGTTGATAATATCCTTAAGTTCTTCGTCGTTAAAATCTCCGATCATATCCAGGCCTTTGCCTTGAGAATGACAGGTTTGGCAGCTTTTCCCTTTGCTACCGAGTTCCGTAGATTCGAAAAGGGTTTTCCCCAGGCTTAAAGAGGGCGCCTCGTTTGCCTGGCCCTGAACAGCAAGCAAGAAGAACAGACTGAAGAAAAGGATCGATTTATTCATGACGCTCTCCCTTAAACCGTGTAAAATGAATGCGTTGCATAAACTGTCAATAGATTAGCGCGAATCCTGTTATTGGCAAGTTTCCCCAGAGTTTATTTGCACACGCACATTATTAGAGGTCGGCCTATGAAAGTCAAACTTGTCATCAGCATCATTCTTATCTCTATTATGGTTCTCTTTGTTTATCTGAATACTGGTCTGGTCTCGATAAATTACCTGGCAGGGTCGGTTGATGTCTCTCTCGCTCTCCTGGTTCTTTTTGCTTTTTCTGCAGGTCTAGCCATCGGCTGGCTGCTGAATAGTTACCTGCGTTTTTCCCGCAATCGCAAGAAATCGAAAGAAGAGGCCAGTAAACAAGCTGAACAGCCCATAACTAAGAGAGAGTCAGCAACATCCACCTCTGGAGAAATAAAATCAGATGCGCAGCAAGATTAATCCAATAGAGCAGCTTGTTAAGGATGCCATCAACAATGGTAAACCACTTACCGTTAAAGAGATCAAAGCTCTGCGTGCGGAAAGTCAAAAAACGTCAAGGATCTTCAAGGGCATTTTCTGGGGCGGTATTCTGATATTCAACCTGGCGCTCTGGGTGCCTTTGCCGATTCAGATCAATCAGACTCTCCTCTATCTGATCGCTTTTATTGCATTGGTGGTCGCACTTGCTGTGCCACTGCCAGGGCTCAGAAAACATCAGGCGAGTCTTGAACTGCTTAAGGTGAACAAGCAGGGCCTTAAAAAGAAAACCGCCAGTGAGGCGGGCAGGGAGTATATCGATCAGGTCAAGCAGCAGGACAGGCCATTCATAAATGCCGAATTTGAGCTTCTGGACGGCAGCAAGTGGACGCAGAAGGACAAATAGAGCTCAGCCCTGGCCGCTAGATACATGTTTTGCTTGTCGTAATATCTTGTTCATGGAGGAGGTTGGGGGACATGAAGAAACATTATGTTGCACTTGCCGTGGTTGCCGGGCTTGGTCTTGCGGCCATTTCCCTTTTGTTCTTTCTCGACCTGTCCTCCTTTTGGGACGGGGTCTGTGAAGCCTTTACCTGAAAGCCAAGATAACAAGACGGGTTCCGTCTTATCTGGATTGAAACTTATTTATTGTCATCGGGGACCCTATGAACCACAAAATTGTACATAGCCAGAATATATCCAAGAATTGCCTCGTCTGCGGCGTTGATAATGCTTTTGGTCTTAAAACCCGCTTTTACGAGACAGAGGGCAATGAGCTCATCGCCGTGTTTACACCACTTAATGAGCATCAGAGCTATCCCAATGTGATGCATGGTGGTATCTCTGCGACAATCCTCGATGAAGTTATCGGCCGCGCAATCATGATGACAACAGACAGCAACACCTTTGGTGTTACTGTCAATCTCAACGTTCGCTACATAAAACCGGTTCCTCTTGGTTCAGAGTTGAAGGCGGTCAGCCGCATTAACAAAGATCGCGGGCGTATTTTTGAGGGGACGGGAGAGCTTTACCTGCCTAATGGTGAGATCGCGGTGGAGGCAGAAGGCAAGTATATGAAGCGCCGCCTCGATCAGATTACAACAGACAATTTTACTGCCAACGAGTGGTTTATTGCAGAGGGTGATTTGCCGGAAGAGATAACTTTGTGAATAAATAAGGCCTTTAAGTGTTGTCTCTGTAGCTCACTCAATGCAGCGCCCGGCCACAACCTTGTAATCTCTTCCCATCCAAAACGACTGTAGCTTTGCTGGAAAATTCCTCTCCGCTCATCGAATCAAGGCAGGGCTCACCAGAAATAATCAAACTCAGCTCATGGCCGGATTCTTTGGTCTGATATCTTGTAATCCTGCTGGTCTTGTCAATCACAGGTTTTGGCAATCTAAACTCATGCCGTGTTGAACCGTAATCGGTGACCAGAATGATGCTCTTCTGGCTGCGAACTTCCAAGTGCCATCCCGGTTCATTGCCAACCGCTCTGTAATCAGCTCCGTTGAGCTTGGCGTGCTCCCAGATAGCCTGGCGTCGATCGTTTTTGCAGCCCAGATGTTTTACGCCAGAATTCTCAAGTGAAGCCTCCTGCCCATCTATTTGAAAGTGCGTCTGATCGTCACGGTAAGAACCTGCTTCGGTATATGGCAACTGCATTGTCCCGGATGGAAGGAACAACCATGCCTCTTTGTTGTCGGTTCGCGCGACAAACTCAAAAGAGTCACTGCAGGCGAAAACAAATGTTTGCGCAGTTGTTTGAAAAGAAGAGGCTGTTGGTTCCTTTGAGGGTGCTGTTGCACAGGCCCCTAAGAGTAACAACAATAGTAAACTTGGTCTTTTGAGGATTGGCATTTTCAACCGTTTCCTTATCTATACAAAAGGGTCCTTTCTCGGAGCCGCTGTTTATAAAAAAACAATAAGTTCTGGTTCTATTTTCTTGGAATTCTGGACGAGAAGGATAGAATGCCAAGTGATGCTATTTATAATAACTATAACCCTCTGAGAATTACCACCCTTACCGGATCCCCTTGTATGTGTTTGCCGCAAATCAACGAGACCTATAACGCCATTCCTCTGTTGCCACCGAGGTGGAGTTGTCTTCTGAGTTTACTCTTCATGGCGACAATGCTTTTTGTCTCGCCGGTTTTCGCTGCACCAGCAAGCGTAGAGATCCAGGTCGTTGGTGTAAAAGGTGCAATGAAGGATAACGTTGTTGCCGCTCTAGCTCTTCCTTCCGGAATCGTGCGGGAGGGAAAAGTCTATCAGCGTTGGCTTCTTCGTTTTGTTGATCAGGTTCCTGAGTTGGTTGAAACAGCACTTCAGCCTTTCGGTTATTACCACAGCGACATCAAAGTCGAGTTGAAGGAGCAGGGTGACTCTTACCTTGTCAATGTGGAGATAAAAACGGCAGCGCCCATAAGAGTTCGATCCCTTGACCTGTGGTTGGTTGGCGCTGGAGTCGAGGAGAAGGAACTGCAGAAAGAAAAACGTTTGTTTCCTCAGCAGTCGGGAGATGTTTTACACCATAAAACTTATGAAGATGCTAAAGAAGCCCTACGCCAGAAAGCGATCGACCTTGGCTACCTGAAGGCAACCTACAAAAAGAGCCGGGTTACTGTGCATATTGAAGATAGAGTCGCCGATATTGAGATGACCCTCGACACCGGGCCGCTCTACAAGTTCGGCCCAGTCACCATTGAAGGCGGCCTTGATCGTTTTGATGAAGACTTTCTGCGCCGCTTTCTCTCCTTCAAAAAGGGTGATACCTTCTCACATAAAGAACTGCATCGCACCCGCCTCAACTTCTACCAGTCCAGTCGTTTTAAAGAAGTCGCCATGGAACCACTGCTCAATCAGGTCGAAGACCTCGCGGTCCCTATCCATGTGACGTTGGTTACTGGCAAACAGCAGCATTGGCGCACGGGCATTGGTTACGGAACCAACACCGGCGCCCGGGTTTCACTCAACTATGAAAACACCCAGGTGAGTGAGTTGCCTCATGTCTATAATTTCGACGTCCTTGCCTCGGAAAAAGCCCAGTCCCTTGAGACCCGTTATACAATCCCTCTCTCCGGACATGTCGAGAACAAGTTGATAGGCAAATTGGGCTATATCCACGAAGATCTAAGCACCTACGAAACAGAGATTTACTACACTGAGATGGAGGTGAAACACGGCTTTGATAATGACAAAATCGGCTCTGCTTTTCTGCGCTACTCACTTGAGGATAGTGATGTCGGCACCGATGACAGTCAATCAAAGCTACTGATCCCTGGCCTGCGCTTTTCCCATCGTTCTTACGATGATCTGATCAATCCCAAGAAGGGTTACCAGCTTCGATACGAAGCGCGCGGCAGTTACGATGGGCCTCTGTCTGATATAACCTTTGGCCAGGTGATTGGTGCCGGCAGCTTTATGTGGCCTCTCGGTAAACGGTTGACCCTGCATAGCCGTGCAGAAGCAGCGACCACCTTCTATAAAGATGATTTCACCGAGCTTCCAGCGTCCCTGCGTTTCTTTGTTGGCGGCAATAACAGTGTGCGTGGCTATAATTACAAGTCTCGTGGTCCGGAAGATGAAAACGGAGACGTCATCGGTGGGGACTCGCTTCTGGTCGGAAGCCTGGAGTGCGAGTATGCTTTGACTGATGATTGGGGGCTGGCGGTTTTCTATGATGTCGGCAGCGCTTTTGATGTCAGCGATAAAGATCCTGAGTTTATCAGTGGCGCAGGGGTCGGTGTGCGTCGTTACACTATGATCGGTCCGATCAAAATTGACTTGGCAACGCGCGTCAGTGAGTCGAGTAACAAAGTGACCCTCCATCTGAGTGTAGGTTTCGATATATGAGACGCTGGATTCTTGCCATATCTGTGCTGAGCCTCTTTTCTGGCCTGGCCTTGACTGCTTTCACCGGATGGTTGCTCAACACAACGTCTGGAGCGGTCTGGCTGCTTGATACAGTTGCATCTGCCGTAGGAGCAGAGGTGACAAGCGATCGTGTCGAAGGCCGTCTGGCTGATGAGCTAATGGTTGACAATCTTGTCTTTGCCTTGCCGGACACCCGGATAGAGATTCACAAAATCAAGCTCGATTGGGACCCTTCCAGCATCTTGGGGACGTCTCTGAAGATCCATCTTCTTGAAGTCGATCATTGTGTCATTCGTGATTCCAGCCCAGAAAACATAGCGGACTCAAAGGAGCAGGAGAGTGAAGGGGAACAGAGTGCCATCGGCTTCTCCGTTGATGACCTCAGGTTCTTACCGCCCTGGCTGGTCCTGGAGATAGAAGACCTACGGTTTAAAAGTCTTGTCATTGAGGATTCGGCAGGAGCAGTGACCGTCTTCGACGCCATTTCTGGGTCATTTGTTGCCTCTCGGCAGCAGATTGTTTCTTCTGCGTTCAGCTACTTTTCACCCTTCGTTGATTTTAAAGGTCACTTTGACTGGGATCTTAAAACGCCTCACCTGGAGATGATTGCAGACGTTCATCTGCCGTCAGAACTGGTCGATCACCAGATGTTCAAAGATATCGATGTCCCGGTTGATTTCCCGGGCGTCCTTTCGCTCGACGGCGACTGGAATGATTTCTCAGGGCCGGTCAGCTTTGGAACAGAGACAGAAGATTTTTCGAAAGTCTGGTTGGCGGCTGATGCAAAAGGTTCCTGGCAGGGCATTAATTTTGACAATTTGCGAGGCCATTACCTGGGAGGCCAGCTTGCTGGTGAATTGGACCTCTGGTGGATTGATTCCTACCGTATGCACGGCAAGATTCTCGGTACCGGTCTGAACCCTGGCATTTTTCTGAATGATCTGCAGGGGCTCGCTACTCTGGATGTCTCGGGTGAGCTATTTATCCCTTATGATGAAACTCCTCTTAATGCCAGCATCAGTGCCGAGGTTGTTAATGGCCAACTGCGTGGCACAAACGTTTCCGGAGGCCTGTCGCTTGATTGGCAACACGGTGATTTGTATGAGATTGCCGTCGATTTAAGTAGCGAGGACTCACGTCTGTTCATGCAGGGTAAACCTGCAGAACGTCTTGATATTGATGCGTCTACAAACGACCTGAGCTCGATCTACGCGGGCCTCACCGGGAGCTTAAACAGCTCGGGTTGGCTACGCTGGTCGGAGGGTTATCTGACCGGGGAGCTAAGTGGAGCAGGTTCTGATATCGCCTGGCATGAGGCTTCGTTAGAGAGCTTCACTTATCAGGGTCGCCACCTGGCAAAACAATCACCGATAGAACTCGTTATTGATGGCGAAGATTTACATCATGAGATCATGGAGGTTGAGCAGCTGCATGCAGAAGTGTCCGGCTCTTTGCAAGCACACAATCTTTTGCTCACGATCAATGACCAGACAGCCAGGCTGAAGGCCAATTTGACAGGCACGTACCTCGATGAGGTATGGAGAGGGCAACTCCTGGCACTGACGGGTGAATCCTCCCGGCTCGGTTCCTGGTCTCTTAAGGAGCCATCAAGCCTGGTCTGGATCGATGAAAGTTTCACCCTTGAGAATTTCGTTCTTGAGGGGTCAAGCGGAGGCTCTTTCGCGCTGGCAGTCAAAGATCTGGGTGCCTCCAGGGACTCAAGCTTATCTCTCGACTGGTCCGACGTACACCATGATTGGCTTAAATATCTGCATCCTCCCTTTCCTGTCTCCGGTAAAAGTTCGGGACAGTTCATCATGCATACTGTCGATCAAAAACCGGTCTCACTAAAGGCACAGCTGTCCGGAAATATCACTCTGCAAAATGATTATTCACCCCTCGAGATTCCTTTTGTAACTCTCAATATGGAATGGATTGATACGGGCCTTGGTCTTGATCTTGTGGCCAAGACAGAGGCAGGTGAAAACATTGAATTCAGCATGTCCTCCACGCAACCACCAAGCTTGCAGGAGCTTCCTGAACAACTCTCATTGGCGATGAACTGGCAAGATATTGATCTGAACCGTCTCAGCTCACTTCGAGAAGGGTTGCAAGTTCAGGGGCGCACCCTCGGGCGTGCCGATTTTGAAATCCTTGACGGGGCACTGCAGCAGGCCAAAGCTGACTTCACAGCAGAGGCGAGTATGCAGCTGGGAACAAAGGTTTTCGGTTTCAGTGCTATGAATGTCGATCTGCTCTGGGACGAAAACAACTTTCACTCAGAGGCGCAGGTCAAAGGGGTTCATGATGGCCTGTTGGCTATAAAAATGACTTCGTCAGCAGACCCGGCTTACCGCTGGCCGGTCTCCGGAGACGTTGAGCTGTCCCTTGCCGATTTCGATCTGAGCTCCTTAACGCCTTTCCTGACTGATCAGGTTGATCTTGTCGGCTTGATTCGTGGCAGCTCCAGTGGCTATTGGCGTGAGAATGGTGACGTTGCCTTCCAGGGGGAGTTCGGTGCCGTTGATGGCACGATAGCCTGGAAGCTTCAAGACGGTCAGGTGGCTGGTGCTTTTCAAGGTGCCGAAGTGGACTGGAATTGGCGGGGGAGTCACCTGGAGGGGCAACTGGCGTTGCAACTGGAGTCAGGGGGAGATCTGCACGGCCGTTGGCAGCTTCCCTTCTCAGCCCATTGGCCATTCGATTTTAAAACCGACGGGCCGATCACGGCTGACCTTAAAGGTGGCGCGCAACTTTCTGAAATTATTCCCTTCTTTGCTTCTGGTGTGTTCCAGGATGTGCGGGGAGTGGTTACCAGTGATCTGCGTATCTCCGGCTCCTTAACTTCTCCAAAGTTTTCGGGGACTCTGGAGTTGTCAGATGCAGGCGCTTATCTGCCATTTACTGGAGCCACGATAGATAATCTGTTGTTGCACATATCTTTACAAGATGATGAAATTCATCTCGACAAGCTGCTTTTAAAAGCTGGCGAGGGGGAGTTGCTTGGCACAGGTCTCGTAAAATTTGATCAATGGAAGCTCAAAGATTACAGCTTTGAGGTGTCGGGAGATCGTCTGCATCTCTATAATTTTCCGGAATTACAACTTTTCGTCAGCCCTGATTTAACCTTCAGCGGAGATTTATCACGTTCGGAGTTAAAGGGCAGTATCCTGATCCCTGAGATGAATCTGATTGATAAGTCAACCGGGGGGCATTCCGTTCCCAGTGACGACGTCGTCATCTCAGGGCAAGAAACTGATGAACGTAAGAAATTACAGTTCGATACGGATATCCAGGTGATTATTGAACTTGGTGAGAAGGTGAAGGTCAAGACGGAAGGTGTGGAAACAAGGCTTGAGGGTGGTGTTACAATTACCAGGGACGAGAAACGGCATCTGGCAGGTTGGGGAGAGATTCGCCTGGTCGGCGGCACTTACAAGGCTTACGGGACAAGCCTGGCGATCAAGCAAGGGGTGATGAGCTATTCTGGCGATCCTCTTGTTAATCCCAAGCTACGGGTCTTCGCTGCGAGAGATGTCGGCAGGGTCCAGGCCGGAGTCCATATTACGGGTACTGCACAAAACCCGGTTGTGACCCTGGCTTCAAATCCTGCCATGCCAGAAAGAGATATCCTCGGCTATCTCTTCATGGGCAGGCCTATCAGTAGGGATAGCGAGGGAGGCGATGCCCTAATGATCGGCGCCGGAGCTCTTATCCCCAACTACGGTGGGACCTTTGCAGATTATGGTATTGTCGAATTAGATCTCGATGGTTTACTGAATGATGATGGCGGGGTTCGTTTTCGCAAGCGTCTGTCTGAATCCTGGGAAATCAGTTCGACCCTGGGCACCGAAAGCGGTATTGATCTGTTTTACATCCTTGATTTTGATTAAACAGAGGCCTTCAGCATCTACCAGGATAATCGTATAAGTGTTCCTTGCGTCTAATTTGGTGTTCTCACCGTTCTGGAAATGATCATTGCTTTGCTGGCCGCTCTGACTCTCCTGCCGAGGCTGCTCATCTCTTTACGGCCTTTCGGCACATAAAAGGGTGATTATTTAAAGCAACTCATACTTCTTGGTGTGATATCTAAGTGTGTCATAGCTGACCTGTAGCAGCTTTGCCGCCTTGGTCATGTTGTTGTTCGTTCTTTCCAGGGCCTGCCTGATATATTCCTTCTCAACTGTCTCAAGAGCGATCCCTTCCTCGGGCAGAATCACCTGGAAGATTTTTCTTCGTTCTGAGTGTTGTTGCTTTGTCCCGCCCATATCCAAAGGGATATGAATGGCTGAGAATGTATCGATATCTTCCATAACGACGCAACGCTCTATAACGTTGCGTAGTTCTCGAACATTACCAGGCCATTTGTAAGCCTTCAGCAGTTCTTTTGCATCCTTGGCTATGGACGTAATCGGCTTTTTGGAATAATTAGCAGCAAAAGATCGCAGGAAATACTCTGTCAGGATAATGACGTCCTCACCTCTCTCACTTAGCGGGGGCAGTTCGAGGGTAAATGAGGTGAGACGATAGTACAGGTCTTCTCGAAAATTCCCTTCAGAGACAGATTTTTTCAAGTCCCGGTTCGTGGCCGCGATAATGTTGACGTCTATTGGCTGATCCACCCTGCCACCGACTCTTCTAACGGTGCGCTCTTCCAATACTCTTAGCAGTTTACCTTGCAGCTCCGGCTTCATATCGCCGATTTCATCGAGCAACAGAGTTCCCCCGTCAGCGAGCTCAAAAACGCCTTTTTTGTCGCTTTTAGCGTCTGTGAAGGCCCCTTTAACGTGGCCGAAAAGTTCCCCCTCTATCAGATTCTCCGGCAACGCGGTACAGTTGATGGCTATATAGGGAACGCGCTCATAATCATGTCTTTCACCGAATCTCCAAAAATGAATGTTGCGGGCTAAGACCTCTTTTCCTGTCCCTGATTTTCCT
>Ga0209957_1000160_pt1 | contig 14951 bp, 10 predicted proteins | sample SalPonF2_A_D2_MG_FD_185724 | JGI IMG/M metagenome (GOLD analysis project Ga0209957, IMG submission 185724) | Salt pond soil microbial communities from South San Francisco under conditions of wetland restoration - Salt Pond MetaG SF2_A_D2_MG... ... | reverse complement strand
ATTTAGCAGATTTACTGGTTATAGGCCGGGTTAGGGTTTCCTAACAAATCAACCAAACCATTTGGAGAGAATCAATGGCGAAGACAGCGAAAATTGAGGTGAAGGAACAGGGCCTCGTTGACTCGATGCAAGGGTTCTTCAGGACACTGCTTGAGAAAGGGGACATAAATGCACTTCTGGTGCCCCAGCGCCTTCCCAGGAAAAATGCAGTGATGCCCACTCTGGTTACAGATCCTGAAAAGATCAACGGTGCCGATCCCCTGGCGCCGGTGTTTCCGATCAACGCGGCAAAAGTGGTTTCAAAGCTCACCAGGAAACCCCTGCATGGCAAGGTGGCAGTGGTGCTGCGGCCTTGCGAGATTCGAGCCTTCGTCGAACTTGTCAAGCTCAAACAGGCAAGGACGGAGGAAGTTGTAATTGTTGGGTTGGACTGCCTTGGCGCTTACGGCAATGTTGACTATCTTCGTTTTGCCGGAGAGGACGGCAACGGCTCCACTCAGAAGTTTTTCCAGAATGCTCTATCAGGGAAAGGCACTGCCTGGGAGGGCATAGATATCTCTCCGGCATGCAAGGCTTGTGACCATCCCATCCCGGAGAACGCCGATCTACTCATTGGTCTGTTAGGCGTTGATACTAATGATCACCTGTTGCTGAAGGCTAACACAGCCAAAGGCGAGGCCATACTGGACAACCTGAAGTTGCCAGCGGCAAAAGAATCGGAAGGCCGCAAAAAGGCAGTTGATGCCCTGGTTGCCGCACGTTCTGCCTATCGGGATCAAATGTTTGAGGAGACCAGCGAAGCCACCGCTGACATTGAAAAGCTTACATCCTATCTGTCCGAGTGCATCAACTGTTACAACTGCCGGGTGGCATGCCCGGTCTGTTATTGCAAGGAGTGCGTTTTTGTCACTGATGTGTTCGATCATGAGCCCTCCCAGTATCTGCAATGGGCCAAGAGAAAGGGCGCTGTTAAGATGCCCACGGATACGGTCTTCTATCACATCACCCGTCTGGCTCATATGAGTACGGCCTGTATCGGCTGCGGGCAATGCTCCAATGCGTGCCCCAACAACATCCCGGTCATGGAGATTTTTCGAACCATTGCACATTACACCCAGAAGGCCTTTGATTATGAAGCCGGACTTAGCCTGGATGACGAGCCTCCACTCTCAGTATTCAGGGAAGATGAGTTTCAGGAGGTTGTTGCTAAGATGCACTAGAAGTTCACGGCCGTTGTCCGTGAAGGCGCAGAGCGCATAGAGCATAGCGCATAGCGCATGGAGTATTTCGATATTCGAATTTCACTCGGTTTGCAAGAAGTGGCAACTCTTTCCAATACGAGGGTCATTACCATGAGGAAAAAGATTGGTTCAGCTTTAGTAGTGGGTGCCGGAATTAGCGGTATCCGCTCTGCTTTGGATCTGGCGGAACTGGGATACCAGGTGCAACTCATTGACCGGGCGCCGCATCTGGGCGGCACTCTCTCGCAACTGGACTACCAGTTTCCCACCGACCATTGTGGGATGTGCAAGATGCTGCCTCTGGTGGAGCGGGATTCTTCCTCCCAGTACTGTCTGCGTAAGGGCTTATTTCACGAAAACATTGAGATCATGCTTTCCACTGAACTTGTGGCGCTGGAAGGTGAACCCGGCAAGTTCCAGGCCACTCTGCGGCAGAAGCCAGCCATAGTGGATCCCGAACGCTGTACAGGTTGTGGGGAGTGTTCTGGTGTCTGCCCAGTTGAGGTGGCTGACGAGTTCAATGCCGGGCTGACAAAAAGAAAGGCAATCTATTTGCCGGTGCCCCATAACATACCAAATTCCTACACTGTCGATCTGGCCACATGCACCCTGTGCGGCGAGTGTGAAAAGATCTGTCCCACAGGGGCCATTGACTTCCGCTGGGAGGCTCGCAAGGAGTTCCGCATTTTGGTAGTGGACGATGAACTTATCGTTCGGGATTCCCTTAAGGATTGGTTGACTGAAGATGGTTTTCAGGTGGATGCAGCCGAATCTGGACCCGACGCCCTGGAAAAGCTGACAAAGCAAAGCTACCACTTGATGCTCTTGGATATCAAGATGCCGGATATGGATGGGATAGAAGTGTTGAAGCGGGCCAAAGAAATGCGCCCGGACGTAGCCGTGGTGATGATGACCGCCTATGCCACCGTGGAAACTGCTGTGGAAGCGATGAAAATTGGAGCCCTGGACTATGTGCTGAAGCCCTTCGACCCCGACACTCTCGTGCCTCTGGTGCTAAAGCTTTACGAGACCGTTGAACGCAGTGGAGAGAGAGAGATGGAAGTGGGGGCGGTGGTTCTGGCAGCCGGATTTGGTTCGTACGATCCGGCTACGGGAAACAACACCTATGGCTACGGAGAGTACCCCAATGTGGTCACCAGCATCGAGTTCGAGAGGTTGATCAGCGGCACCGGCCCTAATGAAGGAAGGCTGCTGCGGCCTAGCGACGGTAAAGAGATCGGCAAGGTGGCCTGGCTCCAGTGCGTGGGCTCAAGGGATATACAGGCCAACGCGGACTACTGCTCATCCGTTTGCTGTATGTTCTCCATCAAGGAAGCCCTGTTGGCAAAAGAGAGGACCGATGGTCAGGTGGACGCAGCCATTTTCTACATGGACATGCGCACCTTCGGTAAGAACTTCCAGCGTTACAGGGAGAAGGCAGAGAAGGAGTACAATGTCAGGTTTCAGAGGAGCCGGGTCCACTCGGTGGAGCCAGAGGGTGCCAATGGGAATTTGAGGATTTCCTACACCGACCTCGACGGGGCTGGTCGTGAAGAAATTGTTGATCTCGTGGTCCTCGCCGCGGGCCAGAGGCCCCCGGCAGGCACTGAGCCGCTAGCGGAAATGACGGGCGTAGAGCTCAATTCTTGGGGCTTCTGCCAATTGCAGCCTTTTTCTTTGAGCCGCACCGCACAGGAAGGCGTGTTTGTGGGAGGATCCTTCTCCGGCCTCCGGGACATTTCAGAATCGGTGATTCAGGCGAATTCAGCCTCGTTGCAAGCATCCAGGCTCATTCATTCCAAAGGAGGCGGTTTGGCTGAGGCCACTGAGCAGTCACCCGAGTTTCGCGACGTCTCCCGTGAGCTTCCCAGGACAATGGTAGCACTCTGCACCTGCGGAGACACCCTTGCTCAAGCAGCAAATTTTGATGGAGTGGAAACAGCGGTGTCGGCTCTAGACTCCGTGACCCAGGTTCATCGCCTTGAACGTATCTGTACGCAAGAGGGCTGGAGTCAGCTGGAAGAAGCGTTGCATAGCAGCGAGGCAAATCGTCTTCTTATTGGCGCCTGCCTGCCCTATGTTTATACAAAAAAGCTGCGAGAACTGGGAAAAACAACTGGATTAAATCCGGCGCTTATGGAGGTTGTGGATATTTGCACCCCGGCATTCCCAAATCGGAACTCGAACCCAGAACAAGTCAGCCGGGAAATACGGACAACGGTTGCAATGGGGGTCGGCAAGGTGAAGGGGATGGAACCCACACCTCCAGCCGCTATTCCCGTAATCCAGGAGGCTCTGGTAGTGGGCGGCGGCATTGGCGGCATGAGCGCGGCTCTGGCTATTGCCGATCACGGTTTTGGGGTGAATCTGGTAGAGAAGGAGGATGAACTCGGAGGCAATCTTAGAGCTCTGCATCGAACTCTCGAGGGCGCACCTCCCCAAGAACTCTTGGAACAGACGGTCTCACGAGTTGAGAAGCACCCCAACATCAAAGTTTATAAAAAAAGTGAGGTGCTGCAGTCTCTGGGCAGCGCAGGGCACTTTCTGACGACCATTGAGAGGGAGGACGAGGGGGGAGTAACTCTGGAGCATGGCGTAGCGGTTCTGGCTACGGGCGGCAAAGAAGCCACCACCGAGTCCTATGGATATGGGCAAAGCGAAGCCATACTTACTCAGCATCAACTCGAGGATAAGCTCCACGGAGATTCGGTTAATCCTGCTGAGTTGCGCGTGGTAACCATGATCCAGTGTGTGGATTCCCGAGAAGAACCGCGCAATTATTGCAGCAGAATATGTTGCGGCTCTGCCCTGAAGAACGCACTTTACTTGAAGGATCAAAACCCCGACATCGACATTTACGTTCTCTACCGTGATATCATGGCGTACGGTTTTTTGGAGAATTACTATACCCAAGCCCGCCAAAAAGGAATCATTTTCATCCAGTACAGTGTCGATGACAAACCCCGGGTAGAGGTGGAAAACGGTCAGGTTACTGTTGGCGTTACAGATCCGATTCTCGGTAAAGAAGTTACGATACCGTCTGATCTGCTCGTTCTCAGTACCGGCATCGTTGCGAATGGTCAAGATAAATTGGCGCAAATATTCGAGGTGGAGGTGGACCAAGACGGCTTCTACCAAGAGGCGGAATACAAATGGCGGCCGGTAGACTTTTTGAAGGAAGGGATCTTCACCTGCGGCATTGCCCATTCACCCCGTTCGATTAGCGAAACCATAGCCATGGCCGAGGCCACTGCTCAGCGAGCTCTGAGAATTCTTACCAGTGACAGACTAACCGCTGGCGCTATTGTGGCTGAAGTGCGCCACAGCTTGTGTTGCCTGTGCGAGAAATGCATTTCTGCCTGTCCATACGGTGCTCGGTGGCGGGATGAGCTTGAAGAAAAAGTAATGGTGAACGAGCTCGGCTGTCAGGGCTGCGGCTCTTGTGCGGCCGTTTGCCCCAATAGTGCCTCGGTGCTGAGCGGCTATCGGGACCAGCAGATGTTTTCGGTCATAGATGCAGCACTAGAGGAGATGTTCTAACGATTCAACCATCAGCTGTCAGCAGGTTTAAGGCCGATAGGCCATTGAAGGAGATATGGGATGTGCCACTGCCGGGGCCTTGGTTGGCACACCCAGATCTCACATCCCACATCAAGTCTTGGTAGGGAGTTTAAAGGTGAATGTGGTGCCTTTACCCAACTCGCTTACCACATCAATACTGCCTTTGTGGCGTTGGATGATCCCCTCAACCATTGACAAACCTAGCCCCAAGCCTTGGCCTGCGCTTTTGGTAGTAAAAAAAGGCTCAAAGATGTGGGGCAGGTCTTCTTTGCTAATGCCGCATCCCGTGTCTTTTACCTGAATAGAGACGGTGCGATCACCTGGGTTCTGAGAGGTGGCTACTATAAGTTTTCCTCCCTCGGGCAAGGCATCAATAGAATTAAGAATCAGATTGATTACGCACTGCTGGATCTGGTTGTAATCGCCCCTGATCGGGGGCAGGCCAGGTGGTAAGTGGCTTTCCAGAGAAATATTAGAGAGTCTCAGTTTGTGTCCGCTGAGCATCAAACACTTTTCGACTAGCTCATTGATCGCAACATCAGTGAACTCCAGTTCCGATTTACGGGAGAAGGCCAGCAAATTGGAGACGATGTTGGAACAGCGGTTGGTCTCATTTTCCATGAGGTTCAAATAATCGGTAAACTTCTCCTGGTAGTCTCCTGTGAGCGGTCCTTTTTTCATGATCTTGAGCATAAGTCGAGCATAGTTAAGGACGCCCGCCAGCGGATTATTGATCTCATGGACCACACTGGCAGCAAGCCTCCCCAGGGAGATCATCTTGTCTTGATGGAGCAGTCGAGCGTGGTCGGCAAACTGTTGCTCCAGGCGGCGGATTTCTCGGAGGTCCCGGAAAAAAGTCACAGAACCGATCTCTTCTTCACCTTCATACAGCACAGCTCCGGAAAACTGAGCTGGAATTAACTGTCCTGATATGGCCACCAGGTTAGTTTCGTGAAGGGCGAGGCGATTTGATCCGCCGTATTCGCTGCCGTAAAGCTTTTCCTTCAGTTCCGAATATTTCCCGGGAGGAAAGAAGTGATCGATGCTTAACTTTCCTACCACCTCCGCCTTTGGATACCCGAGCACTGCTTCGGAGGTCTTATTGAAGATCATTACTTTTCCGTCCGGATCACAACCAATGATGCCATCGATTGAACTCTCGATGAGGTTTTTCTGAAATTGATAGGTCTTGGCCAGTTCTTCTGCGGTGTCCAGCCAGCGCTTTTCTATTACTGCGGTGTACTCGCGTAGCTCTCGTGTAAGGTCTAATCTTTCCTGTGCCCTGTCCAATGCAACTTCCAAAGCTGTGGTGCTGATAGGTTTAGTAATAAAATCGGAGGCCTTCAGTTGAAGTGCCTTGATTGCCAGATCCATGTCGGCATGGGCGCTGATGACTATTACCTCTTTGTCCGGATCTGCGGCCTTGATCTCCTTGAGTACAGCAATGCCATCCATGCCAGGCATCCTGAGGTCGCAGAGAATAATTTCAGGCTGCTGGTCAGCAAATATCTTCAGGCCAGTTTCTCCATCCTCTGCGGTCAACACCTGATAGCCAGCATCCTGCAAAGTAACGGACAAAACTTTGCGTATGGGCTCATCATCGTCAATGACGAGGAGTTTCATATCTCTCTTTTGCATGGATTTAGACAATATCCCTCCCTGGCGCCACTTCGCCCCTGCAGCATGAGCATACTGTTCTCTTTATCGTTTAAAGAATTAAAAAAATCAAGGGCAGAAGAGCGAGTCAGTTGTTCGATGGGTTGAACCTGTTCGGTTAATTCGGCTGTTTTCCAGGGGTTTAGGTGATTCTTCAATCGACATATTACATACTATGTGATATGTCATTGTCATGAGTCGGAAAGGTTACAACAAAAAGGAAGCGCAAGCACGGGCAACACACAAGAAGATACTCATGGCCGCTGCCGAGCTGTTTGCTCGCCAGGGCTACCACAAAACCACAATTACAGACATAGCCCAGGCAGTTAATCTGACCTCAGGTGCTGTATTTCACCACTTTCAATCCAAAGAAGCGTTGCTCGAGGCAGTGGTGGACTGGTTGGCACGAGGAATAACAATCTATTCAGATCACCTTAATCGGGCAGAAAAGGGCTCACTGGCTGTGGCTGAGGGGGTTGTGGATATCATGTGCGAGCATTTTCACCGGCAACCAGAGGCCACAATCTGTCTGGCGGCTTTAGGTACTGAATTTGCAGGAAGTAACCATCACATGGAGAAGCGACTCAATGAGGTGTACGACGATTTCGTAGAAGCTTTCTCCCGTATTCTGGAAAATCATCCCAAGGTTAGCGACTCACGCGCAGCTGCAACGGCCCTTGTCGGTGCAGTACAAGGTATTGCCGTACAGGGTCTACTGCAGGCGCCGGAGCGGTCCATTGATGAATTGGCCAAGGGTTTCATAGGGTTGTTGGCGGAGTGGTAAAGCCGATCAAATCAGCAAGTATGCGTAGCGGTGGCAAAACATATTAACCTTATATTGCGGATATGCAATGTAAGTAAATCCGAAATTCGAATATCGAAATTCGAAACAAATCCGAATTTTCGAAATCCAAATGATCCAAACACCAGACAAGTATTCTTTAGTGGTTCCGTTTAGAACATTTGAACATTAGGATTTTGAATTTGTTTCGTGCTTCGTGATTCGTATTTCGAATTTGAACCAGCTCATTTCTGGCTTTATTAGGGGTTCAAGGGGATGATGCTTTCGAGGTAGAATCGAACCCAAAACAAGAATCATCGAAAGGAGGAGGAAGGTGAACATAGTAGTCTTGGTTAAACAGGTGCCGGACACCGAGACCAAAATCAAGATTGGTGCTGATGGCAAGTCCATAGACACCAGTGAGGTCAAATGGATCATTAACCCTTACGACGAGTATGCCGTTGAAGCAGCTCTTCGTCTCCAGGACAGCGTTGGGGCCAGTGTCACCATTCTTAGCATGGGGCCCGAGAGAACAGTGGAATCCATTCGGACTGCCCTGGCCATGGGAGCAGACACGGGGGTTCTGGTTGACGACCAGGCAACGGAGGGAAGTGACGCCCTGGGCAAGGCCAAGGTTCTGGCGGCAGCGCTGAAGAGTCTGGAGTTCGACCTGGTTTTTTGCGGCCATCGTGCGGTGGACGACGATGAGAATCAGGTGGGTATCATGGTGGCCGAACTCGCAACCATTCCACATCTGGGTCTGGCCATATCGGTAGAGGTTGCGGACGGCAAGGTAACAATTCAACGTCCCATAGAGGGAGCCAAAGTGACCATGGAGGCAACACTTCCGGCGTTGGTAACCTTTGGTGGAGCCCATGCAGTGTGGAATCCAAGGTATGCGTCGTTGCCAGGGATCATGAAGTCCAAAAAGAAACCCCTTGAGACGAAAATGCTTGCCGATCTTGGGCTGTCTGCAGCTGATGTGGGAAATGAGGCAGTCAAAGTGAGCGTGACTTCCATGGAGTTGCCATCGGAGCGGCAGGCGGGCCGGGTTCTTGAGGGTGACACGGCTGAGAAGGCCAGAGAGTTGACCCGTCTTCTGCGTGAAGAAGCCAAGGTCATATAACAAATGTCTTAAATTTTTAAAAACTTACTATATTAGGAGAATAATGATGGCACAGGGAGTATGTGTAATCACTGAGTTTCGAGAAGGTAAGTTTCGGCGTGTTTCCTTTGAAATAGCCAGTGAGGGCAGAAAGCTTGCGGATGCATTGGGAGAACCTCTCCTGGCTGTCGCCTTGGGTGAAGGTGTGGAAGCGGTTGCCTCAGATCTTGGAGGTTACGGGGTAGAAAAGGTTATTGTGGTTGATGATGCGCTCCTGAAGGACTATCGGGCTGAAACATATGTGCCGGTTGTGGCCGAAATCCTACAGAACCTCAGCCCGAAGGTCATCCTCACCGCGGCCTCGGTGGACGGTAAGGATTTAAGTGCAAGGCTGGCAGCCAGGCTTGGGGCTGGATTGGCTACGGATTGCACCGAATTGCAGATCGAGGGAGGTGGGCTCAAAGCAAAGAGGCCAATGTACGCAGGTAAGGCATTTGCCTGGTGTGAATGGTCGGATGGGGCTTGGCCTCAGGTGGCCTCTTGCCGGCCAAATGTGATGGATTGTCTTGCCCCGGACACATCCAAGAAGGCTGAGGTGGAGAAAGTTGAGGTAGCACTACCTGCGGGAAATCTTACCCAGGTGGTGAGCATTGAAAAGGATGCCGGTGGCAAGCTCGACCTTACCGAGGCAGAAGTTATCGTCTCTGGAGGCCGAGGAATGAAAGGGCCGGAGAACTTTGCCATGCTGGAGGAGTTGGCTGGAATTCTTGGCGGTACGGTCGGCGCATCTCGTTCGGCAGTGGATTCTGGCTGGCGTCCCCATGCGGATCAGGTGGGCCAAACCGGGAAAGTGGTCACCCCGAATCTTTATGTTGCCTGTGGTATATCAGGAGCTATTCAGCACCTTGCCGGTATGAGTTCGAGCAAATACATTGTCGCGGTTAACAAGGATCCCGAGGCCCCAATCTTCAGCAAGGCTGACTATGGTATAGTGGGGGATCTCTTCGAGTTTCTCCCAGCGTTCATCGAGGAAGTGAAGACATTGAAATCGACTTGTTAGCTAAGTCCTTGTGGGAGCGGCTTTCCAGCCGCGATTATTTGGATAAGTCGCCAGCGAGTCGCGGCTGGAAAGCCGCTCCCACAGAGGATAACCATAGCACCTCTAGAGTAGTTATCTTTACTGGGAGGCATTAACAATGCAACCGGGTCATTTCCCCGCCAATATCCTGTTCATCCTGATTTTCGTTGCTGCCAATGGGTTCTTCGTATTCACCGCTTACAAGCTGTACCGGATTCTAAGACTGGGTAAGCCCGAAGACCGATTCGACCGAAGATCGGAGCGGCTCAAAAGTGTGGTGACCTTCGTGTTAGGACAACGGCGGGTGATACGCGAGCCAGCTGGTTGGGGTCACTTTTTCATTTTCTGGGGTTTCGTAATCATTTCAATTGGCAGCCTAGAGACATTCGGGGTTGGCATTTACCATGGTTTTGCTTATTGGAAATTTCTGGGCAAAGGTCTCACCAGCTTACTTTATTTACTTCAAGACCTGTTTTGCGCTGCCGTTGTAGTTGCCCTGTGTGTGGCGCTCTATAGACGCTTTGTGGTTAAACCCGAACGTCTCAGATACGAGGATCAGAAGGCGGTCAACCAAGATGCCTGCATCATCATTGGTCTCATCCTTCTTTTAATCGTACTGCTTTTTGGGGCGCGGGCAGCGGAATATCTTCTGGCCCAAGGGGAGGCAGGTCAATACTTTCCCAGGTTGGCATTCGTCTCGGTTGCCTTCTCTAGTCTCTTTACGGGGCTCACTAAAGAGGGTTTGCAGGCTTGGTACAGTTTCTGCTGGTGGGGTCATACCGTAGTTATCCTGGGATTCCTCATCTATATTCCCTTCTCCAAGCATTTGCATCTGCTTGGGGCGATTCCCAATGTGTTTTTCCGTCGACTCAGCTCAGTCGGCGAACTCAGCAAGATGGATCTGGAGGACGAAACAGCAGAAACGTACGGGGTTTCAAGGATCGAGGAATTCAGCTGGAAGCAGCTCTTGGATCTTTATGCCTGCACAGAATGCGGCCGCTGCTCGGATAACTGCCCTGCCACTCTTACCGGTAAACCTTTGAGTCCCAAATTAACCATCCACCATCTCAAAGAACATTTGCAAGCAAAGGGCAAAATGGTGCTGGCGCAGCAAGGGGCGGAGGAAGCTGCTACAGCCAACCCTGAAGGTGAGTTAGCCAGAGCTCTCATAGGAGACATCTGCCAGCACGATGAGCTCTGGTCCTGCACCACCTGCGGCAACTGCATTGAGAATTGTCCGGTATTCATAGAACACATTGATAAGTACGTTGATATGCGTCGTTATTTGGTTCTCATGGAGAGCAATTTTTCCCCCGAGGTCCAGAATGTAATGCGGAATTGGGAAACCAACTCGAATCCCTGGGGTCTGGGTTTTGCCACCAGGGGAGATTGGGCCAAAGGGCTGCCGGTAAAAACTCTCGCCGAGGACTCCCAGGTGGAATATCTCTACTATGTGGGGTGTGCCGGCAGTTTCGACGAACGGGCCAAGAAGATCAGTTCCGCTCTGGTGACACTCCTCAATGAGGCCGGGGTGAGCTTTGGTATTCTTGGAGCAGAGGAGAAGTGTTGCGGTGAAACGGCAAGGAGGCTCGGCAACGAGTATCTCTTTCAGAGCATGGCCACCGAGCTGGTGGAGATTATTAATTCTTATGGGGTGAAAAAGATCATAACCGCTTGCCCACATGGCTATAACTGTCTAAAGAATGAGTATCCCCAGTTCGGCGCTAATTGGGAGGTTTACCATCACAGCGAGTTTCTTGCCACCTTGCTAAAAGGGGGGCAATTGCAGCCACAACAAGGTATGGACAAGAATTTGGTTTTTCACGACTCGTGTTACCTGGGTCGATATAATGATCTTTACGAAGAACCGCGAACTGTGCTGAATTCTATTCTAGGGCTGAAGTTTTCCGAAATGGATCGAAGCCGTAACAAGGCTTTTTGCTGCGGCGCAGGTGGCGGCAGAATGTGGATGGAGGAAACTTTGGGAGATCAGAAGATCAACGATGCCCGCACTGGTCAGGCACTGCAACTGGAGCCGGATATTATAGGTGTCAGTTGCCCCTTCTGCACCACCATGTTCGAAGACGGGCTAAAGACCTTTGATATGGATGAAAAGGTGAAGGTATACGACATAGCAGAAATTTTGGCCCAGGCTGTCACCTCAGCTAAAGAGTAGGGTGGGTATTGGCCGTTGGCTAATTGGTGGCAGTCAGCAAAAACCGAGCGTGTCATTGGGGTCAAAATCCGAATATCGAATATCGAAATACTAAACAAATTCAAATTTCGAATTTCCCAATGTTCAAAACTAGGATTCGTAATGAGGATCATAGCTTTCCGTTTGGATCATTTGAAACCGGGGCCCCGCCCAAAGGGTGGGGAGTCCGAAGGACAATTTTGGTGCTTCGGATTTGTTTCGAATTTCGTGCTTCGGATTTCGTATTTTCAATTTGAGGAAGCAACCGACTTGTCTTTAAACTTCGAGTAATCGCTCGACGTTTCCCCTCGATATGTGGTAGCTTGTCAGCAGTGCAAGTCGCCCAAGTCAGGTAAATCAGAACGCTTGTCATCATTACTATATTATCTCTACTTTTCCTGCCCGCCATCGGCTTCGCCTTCAGGCGAGGCGGGTGGGTCTGAGATCTCTACGACAAAAAATTTCAGGGAGGTATAGCCATGGAAAAGACCTGGCACCAGTTTTATGACAAGGGTGTTCCTTTTGAAATTGATCCACCTGAGGATCCGCTCCCCAGACAATTAGAGAAAGCAGCTCGAGACTTTCCTCAGGTTACAGCCACCGAGTTCGTAGGGGCCAAACTCACTTACCAGCAGTTGGCTGATCATGTCAGCAGGTTTGCTGCCTCTCTCAGTCAATTGGGGGTAAAACCCGGGGACAGGGTCGCCATCATGCTACCCAATTGTCCACAAACCATCATCAGCTATTATGCTGTTCTCAGTATTGGTGGCGTGGCGGTAATGACCAATCCTATGTACGTGGAAAGGGAGATGATCCATCAGTTCAACGATGCTGGGGTCAAAGTGCTGGTGGGTCTGGATCATCTGTTTCCACGCATCGACAAGGTCTGGAAAGAGACCCAGGTGGAGCACCTCGTTATCACGAGTATCCGGGATTACCTCCCCTTTCCTGTCAATCTGCTTTATCCCCTCAAGGCTAAGAAGCAGAACCTCAATATGAAGGTTCCCTACTCCGCTTCCATCCACGCGTTCAAAGGACTGCTGAAGAACAGCCCTGGCAATCCACCCCGACCTGAAGTGGATATGGCTGAAGTGGCCCTACTTCAGTATACCGGTGGCACCACCGGGGTTGCAAAGGGGGTGATGCTCACTCACAGTAATCTGGCGGTTAACGTGGCTCAGATTACTAGTTGGCTGACGGATATAAGACGCGGCCATGAGCGTTTCCTTTGTGTGGTCCCCATATTCCACGTCCTTGGGATGACTGCGGTCATGAACTGGCCTATTTGCATGGGCTGCACCATGACCCTGGTACCTCGTTTCGAAATCAAAGATTTTCTCAAGACCATCACCAAGACGAGGCCGACCATTGCGATTCTGGTTCCAACCATACTCACCGCCATGGTCAATTACCCCGAGATCTCTAAGTACGATCTCTCTTCCATCAACTACGTGGTCAGCGGCTCTGCTCCCCTGCCGGTGGAGATCATGAACCGATTTGAAGAACTGACCGGCAGCGTGATCCTGGAGGGTTTCGGCCTCACCGAGTCATCGCCCGTTACCCACGTGAATCCAGTTAAAAGTAAACGCAAAGCGGGAAGCATTGGTATTGCCCTCCCCTCCACAGACGTCCGGATCATGGACCTGGAGACCGGCACAAAAGAGGAGCAGATGGGGCAGACTGGGGAACTGGCGATCAAGGGCCCGCAAGTCATGAAGGGCTATTGGAATATGCCCGAAGAAACCGCCGAGACCCTCAAGGATGGCTGGCTCTATACTGGAGACATTGCTCACATTGATGAAGATGGCTTTGTCTTCATCGTCGACCGCAAGAAAGACATGATCATTGCCGGTGGTTTCAACATCTATCCACGAGATATTGATGAAGTCCTCTATGAACATCCTAAGATTGCCGACGCGGTAACCATTGGTGTTCCTGATGAATACCGGGGCGAGACCGTCAAGGTTTTTGTGGTGCTCAAGCCCGGACAAACTCTTACCGAAGAAGAGGTCATTGCCCACTGTAAGGAAAAACTCGCAGCCTACAAGGTTCCCCGTCTGGTGGAATTTCGTGAGGAGTTACCCAAGACATTGGTAGGTAAGGTGCTGCGCAAGGAGTTGCGCGCCGAAGAACTGCGCAAGCTTAAAAATGCATAAGAGGGTTGAACCTTTTTTGATTGAGTAGGGCCGGCCTCTGTGCCGGCCAACCCAAGAAAATCCCCCCTTTATCCCCCCTTTATCAAAGGGGGGAAATTTGTTGGAATCACTCCAAGCCATCCCCCTTTCCTAAAGGCCTCCGGCTCGGAGAGCCTACGCCTCGGAGAGGGGACCGAGGGGGATTTTGTAATTAACTGTGAAAGGATTATTTGGCGGGTGCGGAGACCCGCCCTACTTTTTTTGGGGTAGACTCACCCTTACATTTTGGTGGATTTGGCCTTCGGCCTTAATCCACCAATAAGCTGCACAAGGTGCATCTCGATGCCAACTGTAGAAGTCGACGGACGCGCAATTCACTACCTGACTGGGGTCAATGGAGTAGCCCCTGAGAGGCGTAGCATTGTTTTTGTCCACGGAGCCGGTGGCAATGGTATGGTCTGGCAGAACCAACGGAGAGGTCTGGATCGGGGAGTAAACACCATCTGCCTGGACCTTCCGGGTCATGGTCAAAGTCATGGCGGAGGCTGCATCACAATTGCCGAATATAGCCGTTGGCTCATACGCTTCATACAGCGGTTGGAATTGAGTGGGCCTATTCTTGCCGGCCATTCCATGGGCGGGGCCGTGGTTATTGAGGCAGCTATCGAATACCCTGAGGAGATGGATGGCCTGATACTCATTGGCAGTGGGGCAAGGCTTAGGGTCAGTTCCGAAATTTTCCAAGGAATAGAAGCCGATTTTGAGGCCACGGCATCGCAGTTGGTGCAGTGGTGCTACGGGCCTGGGACCTCGGACAAAGTCGTCAAGTGGGGTTTGGAGCAACTGCTCACTGAGCAGCCGGAAGTCATGCTGGATGATTTCAAGGCCTGCAATGAGTTTGATAGACTGAGCAAAATCAGCAGTATCAAACATCCTGCCCTTGTAGTCTGCGGGAGTGAGGACATTATGACACCTCCCAAATACTCCCACTACCTTGCCGACAATCTCCAGCGGGCCACCTTGAGGATCATAGAAGGGGCAGGCCACATGGTGATGGTGGAGAATGCTTTCAAGGTAAATGCCTCAATACTAAAGTTTCTGGCATCTCTCTAGGCATTAGCATTCAGTAGTAAACATTAGTAGGGCCGGTCTCCGTACCGGCCAACCCAAAAAAATCCCCCCTTTATCCCCCCTTTATCA
>Ga0209957_1000159_pt1 | contig 15002 bp, 12 predicted proteins | sample SalPonF2_A_D2_MG_FD_185724 | JGI IMG/M metagenome (GOLD analysis project Ga0209957, IMG submission 185724) | Salt pond soil microbial communities from South San Francisco under conditions of wetland restoration - Salt Pond MetaG SF2_A_D2_MG... ... | reverse complement strand
TCGCGCGACAACGTCCACAGCTCCATCCCCAACGCCAAGGTGGCGTCGGCGGAGATCGTCAACCTGTCGGCCGGGGGGCCGCTGCGGCTGCGGGTGCCGGTGGGGATCGCCTACAAGGAGTCGGCGCAGGCCGCGCGCGAGGCGCTCATGCCGATGCTGAGGGCGCACCCGCAGGTGCTGCAGGGCGCCATTCATGCCCCTTCGGTGCTGGTGGAGGAGCTGGGCGCGTCCTCGGTGAACCTGGTGATGCTCGCCTGGATCGGGCCGGAGACGATCGCCGTCGAGCCGGTGGTGAGCGCGGGCCTGGTCGAGGGCGCCAAGGAGGCCCTCGACGGCGCGGGGATCCAGATCCCGTTCCCGCACCTGCAGCTCTTCATCGACGAGGCGCGCGGGCTCGAGCCGGTGGTCGACCGCCTGCGCGGCTAGCCTCCTGCCGAGGCCGCCCTGGGGGCGTCGGCGTTGACGGCGTTGAGAAGGGGTGCGGCGGGCGCGCGCTCAGAACAGGATGCGGGACCAGTCGAGGTCGTCGAGCGGTTGGAAGATGTCCACGTACTCGAGCAGGATGCCGGCCGACTGGTTCTTGAACATGGCGCACTCCACGTGCTTGCCGGTGCGTTTGATGCTCTCGACCAGCTCCACGTAGTCGCCGTCTCCCGAGACCAGCAGCGCCGAATCGTAGGCGTCCTGGTAGGCGAGCGACAGCGCCTCCACCGCCAGCGCCACGTCGATCCCCTTCTCGACCAGCGAGCCGTCCTGCCGTCGGTGCAGCCGCCCGAGGCGCACGGTGACGTAGGGGATGCGCCGCAGCGACTCGAAGAAGCGCTGCTGGCCGTCGCGCAGGTCCTCGTCGTAATCGTCGGTGAGGGTGGCGTTGTAGTAGTAGGTGCGGAACAGCGGCCGCTCGCGACGGAGCTGTTCGATGAACTCGGTCATGTTGACGCGGGTGTTCTGCAGGTTCTCGCGCATGCCGTTGTAGAGGTTGCTGCCGTCGATGAAGATGGCGACGCGCTCGTCGCTCGGCGTGATGCGGTAGGGCTCGTCGGTCCCCGCCGCCACGCTCGCGCTGCGTCGGCCTCCCTGATTCCGTCCCCGTGCGTATCGCGTGCTCATGGTCGAGTCCAGGCCGCTGCGTTTCCGATGTCGGGCCGGGGCCTAGTGTAACCGGCGTCGCCATTCCTGGCTAGGGGCCGGTGCCCGCAAGGTCGGGGCGGGTCCCGGGCGGCCCGTATACTGCGGCCATGGAACCCGTCACCCGAGTCGCCAGCTTCGACCTCGACCACACCCGGGTCCGTGCGCCTTACGTGCGCCACGCGGGGCTTTACCGGGGGCCCCACGGCGACGTGGTCTCGAAGTTCGACCTGCGCCTGGTGCAGCCCAACCGCGCCGAGGTCCCGACCGCCGCTCTGCACACCATGGAGCACCTGCTGGCCGGCTACCTTCGCGACCGCCTCCCGGCCACCATCGTGGACGCCAGCCCGATGGGCTGCCGCACCGGCTTCTACCTCACCGTGATGGGGGAGCCCGACATCGAGCAGGTGCGCGTCGCCTTCGAGGCGGCGTTGCTGGACGTGACCCGCCACGACGGTCCCATCCCCGGATGCAGCGAGAAGACCTGCGGCAACTGGCGCGACCACTCGCTCCCGGGCGCGCAGGCGTGGGCGGAGAGCGTGCTGCAGACGGCGATCATCGTGCAGGAGACGATCCCGTTGCAGGAGGACGGGACGGCGCCCGGGTAGGCGCGAGAGTGCCGGGCGCGTCGCCCTCATCAAGACTCTCATGAGAACGGGGGGCATAATGCCCTCCATGGAGCGCAGACCCCTCATCCTGATCGTCGAAGACGAAAAGGAGATCGCGAAGTTCATCGACCTGGAGCTCCAGGCCGAGAGCTACGACACCGTCGTCACCTTCGACGGGGTCACCGGTCTCTCGAAGTTCCGTGAGCTCAACCCCGATCTGGTGGTGCTCGACCTGATGCTGCCGGTGCTCGACGGCCTGGAGGTCGCCAGGCGCATCCGCAAGACGAGCAACACGCCGATCATCATCCTCACGGCCAAGGACTCGGTGGACGACAAGGTCACCGGGCTCGACTCCGGCGCCGACGACTACCTGGTCAAGCCCTTCAGCATCGAGGAGCTGCTGGCTCGCGTGCGCGCCCACCTGCGGCGCGTGAACCCCGCCGTGACGGGCGAGGTGCGCGTGGCCGACCTGGTGATGAACCTCGACGGTCGCGAGGTGTTCCGCGACGGCCGCCGCATCGAGCTGTCGGCCAAGGAGTTCGAGCTGCTCGAGCTCTTCGCGCGCAACCCCGGCAAGGTCTTCAACCGCTTCGAGATCGAGGAGAAGGTGTGGCCCGAGTACACCGGTGGGAGCAACGTGGTGGACGTCTACGTCGGCTACCTTCGCCGCAAGCTCGAGAAGGAAGGGGAACGGCGGCTGATCCACACCGTGCGCGGCGTGGGTTACGTGCTGCGTGAGGAATAGGCTCGGTATGTCGCTGCGCCTCCGTCTGACCCTGTTCTTCAGCGTGTTCATCGCGCTGATCCTGTCTGCCGTGGCGGTCTCGGTGTACATTCTGACCGAGCGTTCGCTCACCTCGGCGTTGGAGGACCGCGCCCAGCAGGCGTTGACCGACCTGACGAGCGGCACCGTGCCGGTGCGTGAGGGGCTGCAGAAGCTTCCCAGCGACGCGTATTATCAAATCATCCTGTTGGGTTCGGCCAACAAGGTCCCCGAGACGCCGCAGGGCATCCGCGACGGTTTCCCCTACCGGCCGTCGGACTACCCCCGCCCGAACCCGACCGAGGACTCCCTGGTGGCGCTGATGCCGAACACGGCGCTCTCCGACCTGTTGGGCAAGGGGCACGTGTCGTCGGTGGTGTCGCTGGCCGGAGGGGAGCAGCTCACCGTGCTGGCGGAGCTCGGCACGCTCTACTTCCCGGCGCAGTCGCGGACCTTCGAGGCCGTGACGTTCGTGGGCATCCCGTCGAGCACCGTGGCCCGCACGCTCGACCAGCTCGCTCGCAACCTGGTGCTGACGGTGCTGCTGGCCTTCCTCGCGTTCGGGGCGGGGGTGTGGCTGCTGTCGAGCCGGGCGCTGCAGCCGCTGAAGCGCGTCACCGCGGCGGCCGCCCGCGTCTCCGGGCGCGATCTTTCGCAGCGCGTCCCCACGCCGACCAGCCGCGACGAGATCCGCGAGATGGCGGTCACCATCAACCACATGCTCGACCGGCTTCAGGAGTCCTTCGAGACCCAGCGGCGCTTCACCGCGGACGCCAGCCACGAGCTGCGCACGCCGGTCACGGCCATCGTCGGGCACGCCAACTACTTGCTCAGGCGGACCCATCCGACCGAGGCGCAGGGCGACTCGCTGACCGTCATCCGGCGGGAGGCCGAGCGCATGGCGAAGCTCGTCAACGACCTGCTCGAGCTCGCCCGGGCCGATGCGGGGTTCTCCATCGAGCTCGAGCCCATGAACCTGATCGAAGTGCTGGAGGCGGTGCACATGGAGGTGGCTCCGGTCGCCGGCGACGCCGTCATCGAGGTCGACGCCGCCATGCCGGTGCTCGAGGTGAGCGGCGACCAGGGACGCCTCAAGCAGGTGGTGCTCAACCTCATCCACAACGCGATCAACGCGGGCGCCAAGCACATCACCGTCGGGGTGGCGCGCGAGCGACACGAGGTGAAGCTGGAGATCCTGGACGACGGGCCCGGCATCCCGCCCGACGCCATCCCGCACCTCTTCGACCGCTTCTATCGCGTGGACGGCGCCCGCAGCGGGCGCGGCAACGGCTCGGGCCTGGGGCTCGCCATCGTGCGCTGGATCGTGCAGCAGCACGGCGGCAGCGTGGCGGTGGAGTCGCGCGTGGGGGAGGGGACGGTGTTCACGGTGACGCTGCCCGCCCTCGACCCCAAGGCCAGCGAGACGCCGGCCACGCGCGGCGCGCTCGGCGACGGCCTCGGCGTGTTCAGCCGTCGAGAAGGCGACTGAGCGAACGGCGCCGGCCGACGCCGTAGGGGTTCCGTTGGGCGCGCTGGTGCTGCCAGGCGCTAGCGGAAGCGCACGCCGGAGCCGCGCTCCACGCGGCCGATGGGCGTGAGGGCCTCGGGGCTCAGGCGCCGCGCCTGCTCGACTTGCTCGGGCGGCACCACCAGCACGAACCCCACCCCCAGGTTGAACACGCGCGCCATCTCGTCCTCGTCGAGGGCGCCGCGCTCACGGAGCAGCCCGAAGATGGCCGGCTGCTGCCAGCTCCCGCGGTCCACCGCGGCGCCCAGCCCGTCGGGCAGGGAGCGGGGAAGGTTGCCCGGCAGACCGCCGCCGGTGATGTGGGCCATGGCGTGCACCAGGCCGGTCTCCGCGAGGAGCGGGGAGATGGCCGCAAGGAAGCTCCGGTGCGGTGCGAGCAGCGCGTCGGCGACCGTTCCGTCGGCGAAGGGTTCGTCCAGCGCGTCCGCCAGCACGCGGCGCGCGAGGCTGAAGCCGTTGGTCTGCAGGCCACCCGAAGCCAGGCCCAGCAGCACGTCGCCCTCGCGAACGGCCGACCCGTCGAGGACGGCGCGCCGCTCCACGATGCCGACGACGGTTCCGACCACGTCGAGCTCGCCCTCCCGGTACACGCCCGGCATCTCCGCCATCTCCCCGCCCAGCAGCGCTGCGCCGTTGACGCGGCAGGCCTCGGCAACGCCCTCCACGACCGCCGCCGTCACCGCCGGCTCGAGCCGCGAGCTGGCGACGTAGTCGAGGAAGAACAGCGGCCTCGCGCCCTGCACGAGGATGTCGTTGACGCAGTGGTTCACCAGATCGCGGCCGATCCCGGTGTGGGCTCCCTGCCGCATCGCGATCATGGTCTTGGTGCCGACGCCGTCGGTCGAGGCCACGAGCACGGGGCGCTCCAGGTCACGGGGCAGCTCGAAGAGCCCACCGAAAGCCCCCAGGCCCTTCAGCACGCCCGGCGTGTAGGTGCTCGCGACGAGCTCCTCGACCCGGGCGAGGGCGTCGTCCGCCGACGCCAGGTTCACGCCCGCCTCCCGGTAGCCTCCCTTGCCGCTGGTCATGCCCGGAATTATACCGACCGGGGCCCCGCCCCCGATCGGGCGCCGGCGGCGGCGCGAGCGGCGTTCGGCGGCTGGGTAGACTGGTTCGTGCCCACCGCCATCGAGGTGCTCGTGCCGCTCCCGCTCGAGCCGCTCACCTACCTTCCGCCCTCATCGGGCCAAGCGGTGACGGTCGGGGCGCGGGTGGCCGTTCCCTGGCAGGGGGGCGCGCGGGTCGGGCTGGTGGTGGGAAGGCGCGAGGTCGCCGCGGGCCGCGGAATGGAGCTGCGCGAGGCGATCGACGGGCTCGATCCGGGCCCTTTCGTGGCGCCCGGGGCGGTCGAGGCGCTGCTACGCATCGCGCGGCGCGCCGCCGTTCCCGCGGGCGTGGCGCTCGCCACGCTCGTGCCGTGGGGGTTCCGCGACCCGCTTCGGCACCTGGTTCGCCCCCTCCCGGGGGCGGACGTGCCGGGGTTGGAGCGCGACGGCGACTGGGTCGAGGCCTCGGCGCTGTCGCTCGAGCACCTCGACTGGTTGCGTGCGCAGGGCCTGGTCGAGGAGCGGGTGGTGCGCGTCCGGCCCACCGTACGCGTGTTGGCGCCCGAGTTGCCCGTCGACGAGGGGTTGACGGGGGCGCGGCGGGCGAACCAGCGCCTTGCGCTCGACAGGCTCTGGCAGCTGGAGACGATCGAAAGCGCAGCGGCGTTGGCGCGCGACGCCGATGTTCCCGAGAGCGCCGTGCGGGCGCTGGTGAGCAAGGGGTACGCCGTCTACCGGGAGGTGGAGGCGCCGCCGCCGGCGCTGCCGCGCCCGCCCGTCGACGCCCCGCTCCCGCCGCCCGCTCCTGCCGACGCCGTGCCGCCCGCCGGCGACGGCGGGGTGCTGGGAGGGCTGCGCCGCCAGCGGCTCGCGGCGCTTCTGCCGCGCCTGCGCAGCGACCTCGACGGCGGACGCAGCGTGCTCGTGCTGGCGCCGGAGCAGGCGCGCCTGAGCGAGGCCGCAGAGGCGCTGGCCTCGCTTCCGCTGTTCGTGCTCTCCGGCGAGCTCGACGACGAACAGCGGCTGCGGCTGTTCGAGGAGCTGCCGTCGTCGGGCCCGGTGGTCGTGCTGGGCACCTACCTGGCGTTGCTGGCGCCGGCGCCGCGACTCGGCAGGGTGGTGGTGTTGGAGGCGGCCAGCGCCAGCTACAAGCTGCAGGCGGGCGCCCGGCTGTTCGTGACGGACGCCGCCGTGCAGCTCTCCAGGGCGAGCGGTGCAGCGCTCACGCTCACCGACGTGGTTGCCGGTCCGGAGACGCTGGTGCGTCTCCCCGAGGGCGCGCGCAGGACCCTGCCTCTGCCGCGCCTTCGGCTCCATGCGGCCGACATGGGGGGCAGCGGGAACTGGCCGCTGCATCCCGACCTGGTACGGCTGCTGAAGCAGGTCCGTGAGCGGGGCCGGCAGGCGGTGCTGATCGCGCCGCGCCGCGGCTTCTCGGCGGCGCTGGGCTGCGAGGCCTGCGGCTGGACCGCGCAGTGCCCCAACTGCGACCTGAGCCTGCGCTACCACCGCCAGGACGGCAGGCTGCGCTGTCACCAGTGCGGCCACGAGCAGGCCCCGCCTGCGGCCTGCCCCTCGTGCGGAAGCACGGGGCTGGCGCCGTTGCGGGGCGCCGGTACCCAGTGGGTCGCCGAGCAGCTCGCCGGCATGCTGGACGGGCTGCGCGTGCTGCGCTTCGACCGCGACCGGCGCGACGACCTCACGCCGCTCCTGTCGGGCGAGCCGGGCGTGGTGGTGGGCACCACCGCGGTCCTCCGGCTGCCCCCCCTGCCCGCCCTGTCCCTGGTGGCGCTGACGTTGTTCGACACGCACCTCGCGCTGGCCGACTTCCGGGCGGAGGAGGAGGCGCTGCGGATGCTGCTGGAGCTGGGCGAGCTGTCGCTGGGTCGCCGCCCGCTGGTGCTGGTCCAGACCTACCAGCCGGAGCACCCCGTCTTGCAGGCGCTCGCGGCCGATCCGCCTGACCCGGCCGTGGAGGTTCTGGTGGGCGGCCTGCTGGAGCGGCGTCGGCGGTTCGCGTACCCGCCGTTCGGAGCGCTGGCCAAGCTGCAGCTCGCCGCTCGGGAGCGGGCGGCGGCGGCCGAAGCTGCTGCCGCCCTGGCCGAGGAGTTGCGGCGGCGGGGCGCCGAGGAGGACGAGGTCCTCGGTCCGGCCCCCGCCCCGGTCGCCCGCCTCAAGGGCCGCTACGCCTTCCAGGTGTTGCTGCGGCTGAGCGCCGCCGACCGCCTGGAGCAGATCCTGGCGGGCCTCCCGCCCAGGATGGGGCGCGCCCGCCTGCGCGTGGACGTCGATCCGCGCGATGTGGGGGAGCTGCTGGAGTAAGGGGCGGCGCCGGTCTCGGCTCGGCTTGTCGTGACGAGGAGCACATGCATTGTGCTCGTGAACTTGTGACCGCCGCGGTCCGGGCGGCTCGCGCTCTTTGCCTTTCTCACCCGCCCTGGCTATCATGTGCACCGGACTTGCCCCATGCTCAGAAACCGCCGCGCCACCCACGACTTCGAGATCCTCGAGCGCTTCGAGGCGGGCATGGAGCTCACCGGCAGCGAGGTCAAGGCGCTGCGCCAGGGGGGCGGCTCGATCGCCGAGGCCTTCGCGCGCATCCGCGGCGGCGAGGTGTTCCTGGAGGGCATGACGATCCCCGTCTATACCGAGGCGAGCTACAACAACCACGATCCGCTGCGAGCCCGCAAGCTGCTGCTCAAGCGGCGCGAGATCGCCGAGATCGCGCGGGGATTGGACCGCAAGGGGCTGACGCTGGTCCCGCTCAAGCTCTATTTCAAGGACGGCTGGGCCAAGGTCGAGATCGGTCTGGCACGCGGCAAGAAACTGCACGACAAGCGCCGCACCGAGGCCAAGAAGGATGCGCAGCGCGAGATCGAACGCGCCATGAGCCGGCGCGAGCGCGACACGTGAGCGTCGGCCTCCGGCGTTGGCCCCCGCGGGTGATCGTGGGTCTGTTGCTCGCGTTCTCGGCTCTGGCGCTCGCCCAGAACACCCTGGTGGTCAACGGCGTCACGGTCGACGGCAACACCACCGAGCTCGTTGCGGGGACGAGCTACGCCCCCGCTGCGGCGCTGGCCAGCGCCCTGGGGGCCCGCTTCTACACCGACGCCGACACCACCGTTGCCACCCTCCAGCTCGGCGGTCACGTTCTTGCCGTGAAGGTCGTGAGCGATCCGACGAAGGCGAGCGGCGGGGGGGCGGCCCTGCACCTCGACGGCAGGGCGCTCGCCGGTCCGGCCGCGGTGCTGCAGACCGGCGACGTGCTGGTCCCCGTCAAACAGGTGGCCGAGGCGCTCGGCGGCAAGGTCGCCTACCTCCAGAAGGACCACACGGTCGTGGTGGTGCAACCCCGGGCGCAGGTCACGGCCCTGACCACCGAAGGCAGCGGTCCGCAGCAGCGGCTCGTGGTCCACGTGTCGGCACCGGTCGGGACCTCCACGTTCTTCAACGAGCCGGTGGCCACGCTGCAGCTCCACTTCGACCGTACCGACGTGGCGTCGGGTGTGAGCGGGGTCGTGGGGGACGCCTTCGTGCGGGCCGATGCCGGCGCGTCGGGAGGAGGCGCCGACGTGCGCGTGCAGCTCGCGCCGGGCACGTCCTACCAGGTCTACAGCCTGCCGGACGGCAACGGCTTCCGTCTGGTGGTCGCGTTCACGCCCAAGGGCACGGCCGTGCAGACGGGCGCGCGCATCGTGATCGACCCGGGACACGGCGGCAAGGACCCGGGCACCAACTTCCCCGGGTACGGCAGCGAGGCGTCCCTCACACTGGCGTTCGCCGACCAGCTCCAGAAGGACCTGCAGGCTCGCGGGTTCGACGTGGCGCTGACACGCACCGGTGACTTCACGGTCGACGCCGCCACGCGCTCGCGCGACGGTGTGGGCGCCGACCTGTTCGTGTCCATCCACGGCACGGTGCTCCCCGCGGGACAGTTCCACGCCTACTATCTCTCGGACGCCAGCGGCGTGAGCTCGCTCGATGCCGCCATCCGCAAGAACGCGCAGAGCGCGGTGCAGAGCCAGGACGTGAACGCCCTGCGTCGCAAGATCCTGCTCGGCCTGGTGCCGCAGCTCGACGTCGGCCGCAGCTTCGCAGAGGGGTTGGGGACCCAGCTCTTCCAGAACGGCGGGTACCGGTCCAGCGAGACCACGGGCGCGCCCCTGTACGTGCTCGGCGGCGCGGCGGGCCGAGGCGTCTTGCTGGAGTTCAGCCCGCAGGACCTGGCGTCGAGCGCTCTGGCCACCGACCTGGCGAGCGCGCTGGCGACGCTGCTCGGCTCGGGAGGCGCCACCCCATGAGCGAGCCGCGGCGGCGCGGGCTCGCCCGCTGGCGACGGCTCGCCACGCCCTACGTGGTGGCGGCGGCGCTGATCTTCCTGGCGAGCCTGGTGTTCTTCCTGGGCGGTCACGGCGCGCACGTCGCCAGCCCGCGTGCGGTCGACATCAAGCCCTCGGAGGCGTCGCCGCAGGGGCAGAGCGAGGAGGTGCGCCTCGAACTCGTCGACCCCGGCGGTCTGGCCCGTCCCGACTACGTGACGCTGACGTTGCCTTCGGACCCGGCGGCGCGCCTGCAGAGCATCCTGGGGGCCTTGCGCAAGGCGATGGATCAGGCGGGGAGCTGGCCGCAAGGTCTCGACACGCCCCAGGTGTACGTCCAGCAGGTCAACCGCAAGCAGGTCGCGGTGCTCGATCTGCGCGAGAGCGCGCCGGTCGCGGTGGGGGTGGGGGAGGAGCTGCAGTTGCTGCACTCCATCCGGCAGACCGTGCTGAACAACGGCGCCGATGCCGTGCGCTTCCTGCGCGACGGCCAGCCGGCGCACACGCTGCTGGGCCACGTGGCGGTGGACTCGGCCCTCTGAGACCGGTCACGCAGCGGGAGGCGGGCAGCGGTCGCCGCCTGTGCGGTCGAAGGTGGCGCGTCGGATCCGGCGGAGCCGGTCAGGGGTACATGCGCGTGAGCATGCGCGGGAAGGGAACCACCTCGCGCAGGTGTCTGGCGCCGACGATCCACGCCAGCGTGCGCTCCAGCCCCAGCCCGAAGCCGGCGTGCGGAACGCTTCCGAAGCGGCGCAGATCGAGGTACCAGGCGAACGCCGAGGCCGGCAGGCCGTGGGCGGCGATGCGCTCCTCCAGGAGCGCCAGATCGTGGATGCGCTGCGATCCTCCGATGATCTCGCCGTACCCTTCGGGAGCGATCATGTCGTCGCACAGCACGCGCGTCGGGTCTCCCTCGACCGGCTGCATGTAGAACGCCTTGGTCTGGGTGGGCCAGCGCTCCACCAGCACCGGGCGATCGAAGTGCCCGCCCAGCAGGGTTTCGTGCGGCGCGCCGAAGTCCTCGCCCCAGGCCAGCGTCTCGCCCTCGTCGGCCAGCAACGCGAGCGCCTCGTCGTAGGTGAGGCGTGGAAAGCCGCCGGAGGCGCTCGGCTCCAGCAACCGGGGGTCGCGACCCAGCAGTTCGAGCTCGCGTGGGCGACGCTCCAGCACGCGCCCGACGAGGTAGGCCACCAGCTCCTCCTGGAGCTGCATGTTCTCCTCGTGCTCGAGATACGCGACCTCCGGCTCGATCATCCAGAACTCGAGCAGATGGCGCCGCGTCTTGCTCTTCTCGGCCCGGAACGCGGGCCCGAAGGTGTAGACCTTGCCGAAGGCGAGCGCCCCCGCCTCGGCGTAGAGCTGGCCCGACTGCGACAGGTAGGCGTTGTCCTGCTCGAACAGCTCGATCTCGAAGAGGTTGGTGGTGCCCTCCACGGCCGTCGGCATGAAGAAGGGCGCGTCGAAGCGGAGGAAGTCGCGCTCGCCGAAGAAATCGTGGATGGCGCGCTCCAGCTCGTCGCGCACGCGCAGCATCGCCCAGGGACCGCGGTGCCGCAGGTAGAGGTGGCGGTTCTCGAACAGGAAGTCGACGCCGTGCTCCTTGGGGGTGATCGGGTAGTCGTGGGAGGCGGACACGACCTCCACGTCCTCGACGCCGAGCTCCACCCCGCTCGGGGCGCGGGCGTCCTCCCGGACCCGACCGCGCACCACCACGCTGCTCTCCTGCGTCAGCGAGCGGGCCCGCTCGAAGGCCACCTCGCCCGCCTCGCTGCGCGTGATGACACCCTGCACGAAGCCGCTGCCGTCGCGGAGCTGGAGGAAGGCGATCTTGCCGCTGGAGCGGAGGTTGGTGATCCAGCCTCGCACCTCGACGGCCTCCCCGACGTGCTCGGGAAGCCGCAGGATCGATGTCGTAGCCATGCGTGCGAGTCTACCAGGGGCCGCCGTGGCGGGCGCGGATCAGCTCCGCCCGGACGCCAGGGCCTCGTCGAGGGCCGCAACCACGCCGCACGACTCGACGTCGCCGGCCACGTCGGCGAAACGCGCCAGCAACTCGGGCGCGCTGTTCGCCATGACCACCGGGTGCCCGACGACCTCCAGCATGGAGAGGTCACCGACGCTGTCGCCCACCGCCATGACATCCTCGATCCGCACGCGGAGCACCTCCGCCACGTGCTGTACGGCGCTCGCCTTGGAGACGCCTTCACGCGTGACGCTGACGAAGGCGGTGTCCTTCAGCGCCGGACTGGTGGCGGTGGAGATCTGCACGCCGTCGCCCGAGATGCCCGAGACCGCCGCGACCTGGTCGAGCGGCACGATCCATTGGGCGCGCACGACCGGCTCGTTCGCCACCACGTCCTCCAGGTCGCGCACGATGGCGTTGACGCCGAGCATCTTGGCGTGCGCCTCGCTCATGTCGGTCTTGCGCTCGACGAACAGGTTGCTCGGCGTGTACAGCTCCAGCACGCTGCCGAGCTTGCGCGCCTGCTCGAGGATGCGCCGCGCCACGACCTCCTTGAGCGCCGAGGCCTTGAGGGTCTCACCGTCGGGGTAGGCGATGTGCGCACCCGACTGGAACACGTGCGGCGCCGTTGGGCCCAGCCTCTGCGCTACCCGCTGGGCGATGCCGAACGCCGGCCGCCCCGTGCACACCACCAGCTTGATGCCGGCTTCGCGCACGCGCTCGGCGGCGTCCCAGACGCACGATTGCACCACGCCTTGCGACCCGATGACGGTGCCGTCGAGGTCGAGAACCACGACCGGGATCATGATCGGTCGCCTGCCAGGGCGAGCCCCAGCTCCCGGAGCTGAGCATCGTCCACCGGCGACGGGGCGCCGGTGAGCGGATCGCCGCCCCGCTGGTTCTTCGGGAAGGCGATCACGTCGCGCAGGCTCGCTGCTCCGCTCAACAACATCACCAGCCGGTCGAGGCCCCATGCGATGCCGCCGTGCGGCGGCGCGCCGAAGGAGAGCGCCTCCAGGAAGAAGCCGAAGCGGCGCTCCGCCTCCTCGTCGCTGAAGCCGAGCGCCCGGAACATGCGGCGCTGCACGTCGAGACGGTGGATACGCAGGCTGCCTCCGCCGATCTCGTTGCCGTTGAGGACCAGGTCGTAGGCGTGCGCCCGCACCGAGCCCGGGTCGCTCTCGAGGCGCTCGAGATCGGCCTCGTTGGGCCGCGTGAAGGGGTGGTGCATGTAGGTCCAGCCTCCGCTCTCCTCGTCCTGCTCCAGCAGCGGGAAGTCCACCACCCACAGGAAGTCGAGCCGGTTCGGGAGCTCGATGCCGAGCAGCTCCGGAAGGCGGCCACGGACCGCTCCCAGGGCCGTGCAAGCGACCTTCCAGCGGTCGGCGACGAGCAGCAGCACATCACCCTCGTCCTCCGCCAGCTCCTGCAGCCGCATGCGCTCGTCCTCGCCCAGGAACTTCGCGATTCCACCGCTGAAGGCGCCCTGGCTGCCGCAGCGGAGCCACGCCATCCCCTTGGCCCCGTGCCGCTTGGCGTGCGCTTCCAGCTCGTCCAGCACCCGTCGCGTCAATGGGGCGGCCCTGGACGCCGGGATCCGGAGCGCCTCGACGACGCCCCCGGCATCGAGCACCGAGGCGAAGCCCCGGAACGCCGTGCCCTCGAACGCCGCCGAGGCGTCGGCCAGCGGCAGACCGAAGCGGGTGTCGGGCTTGTCGCTCCCGTAGCGGTCCATCGCTTCGCGGTAGCTCAGGCGCGGGAAGGGGGTGGTGATCTCCGCGCCCGTGGCCGCGTTGACGACGGCTTCCATGAGCCCCTCGTTGAGCTCCAGGATGTCGTCCTGGTCGACGAATGCCATCTCGACGTCGAGCTGGGTGAAGTCGGGCTGGCGGTCGGCCCGCAGGTCCTCGTCGCGGAAGCAGCGCGCCACCTGGAAGTAGCGATCGACGCCCGCCATCATCAGCATCTGCTTGAAGAGCTGCGGCGACTGCGGAAGCGCGTAGAACGCACCGGGCTTGAGCCGTGCCGGAACCACGAAGTCGCGCGCCCCCTCGGGCGTCGAGAGCGTGAGCAGCGGCGTCTCGACCTGGATGAAGCCGCGGTCGTCGAGGTAGTCCCAGATCGCTTTGGTCACGCGGTGCCGCACGCGCAGCGGCGTCAACGCCTGCGGGCGCCTGAGGTCGAGGTAGCGGTGCTTGAGGCGCAGGTCTTCGCTCACCTCGGAAGCGTCGACGCTGCCGTCGACCAGGAAGGGGGGTGTGCGGGCGGGGGAGAGGACCTCCAGGCGCCTCGCCACGACCTCGACCTCACCGGTCGCGGTGCGCTCGTTGCGCTGGTCGGCGGGGCGGAGCCGCACCTCGCCCTCGAGCTCCACCACGAACTCGCTGCGGACGCCGTGGGCGGCGGCGAAGGCTTCGGTGTCGTCGGGCTCCACCACCACCTGGGTGAGGCCCTCGCGGTCGCGCAGGTCGAAGAAGATCAGCCCGCCGAGGTCGCGCCTGCGGTTGACCCACCCCTGCAGCACGACGGACTGGGCGGCGTGCGAGGCGCGTAACGCCCCGCAGGAATGGCTCCGTCTCATGCCCGTGAGCTTATCAGAGCGCGCCGGCCGCACCGCGCGGGACGGCGTTCCCGAGCCCGGACCGGATGCCCGGCAGGAGCGCGGCTCAAAGGCGCTCCTCCAGGTAGCTCATCAGGTCCTCCTCGGCAACCGCCGCCTGCTCGCCGCTGGCGAGGTGTTTGAGCTGCACGACGCCGCGCTCCCGTTCGCTGCCGCCGCGCAGGGCGGCGAACCTCGCGCCGCTGCGGTCGGCCTCCTTGAGGCCCTTGCCCGGGTTGCGGGGCTGGTAGCTGTGCTCGACCCGGAACCGCTCCCGCAGCGCGCCCGCCAGGCGCGTCACCTCGAGGACCGCCGCCTCGTCGAGGGGCACCAGGAAAAGCGCAGGTCGGTCCTCGTCGGCGGGCGCTATCCCTTCCTGCGCCAGGGCGTCGAAGACGCGCTCGATGCCGACCGCCCAACCTACGCCCGGGAGCGCCGGTCCGCCGAGGTTCTCGATGAGGCCGTCGTAACGACCGCCCCCACCGAGCGCCGACTGGGAGCCGATACCCTCGAAGTGGACCTCGAACGCGGTCCGGCGGTAGTAGTCGAGGCCGCGCACGATGGCCGGGTCGATGTCGTAGGGCACGCCCCAGCCGTCGAGGTAGCGGCGCACCTCGTCGAGGTGGGCGCGGGCCGCCTCGCCCAGGAAGTCGAGCGGACGCTTGAGGCCGGCCAGCAGGGCCTGGTCCTCCTCGGACTTGCTGTCGAGCACCCGCATGGGGTTGAGCTGCAAGCGGCGCTGGCTCGCCTCCGAGAGCGCACCTGCGTGCGGCGCGAGTTGCTCGCGCAGGTAGGCGTTGAAGGCCGCCCGGTCGTCGGGATCGCCCACCGACCCCAGGCGCACGTGGTGGCGCCGCAGGCCGCTGCGCGCGAGCATGCGGTACAGGAGTTGGACCGCCTCGGCATCGGCGAGAGCCTGGGAGAGGCCGACGATCTCGAGGTTGATCTGGTGGAACTGGCGGTAGCGGCCGCGCTGCACGTTCTCGGCGCGGAACAGCGGCCCGGCGCTCCACAGCTTCACCGGGCGCGGCAGCGTGTGCATGCCGTG
>Ga0209957_1000155_pt1 | contig 15243 bp, 17 predicted proteins | sample SalPonF2_A_D2_MG_FD_185724 | JGI IMG/M metagenome (GOLD analysis project Ga0209957, IMG submission 185724) | Salt pond soil microbial communities from South San Francisco under conditions of wetland restoration - Salt Pond MetaG SF2_A_D2_MG... ... | reverse complement strand
CTGTTTTTTCTTTATGATCCCTTGCCGCGAGTTCATGCGGTTTAAAAAAAGATTATCCATGGAGCGGGCGTTTAGAAAAACTCCCCGACCCCTCAAATAATTAAGTATAGGATAATAATTATTGAACGACAAGGTGTGGGTATAGGATGTCATTATCCCCGCAAGAATAGGTAATAATGGCCCGATCAGGTGAATGCTGGTTTGTGAATGAATCAATGTACTCACAAATTGCCCCACCGGCAAAGACACCGCCTCCGTTTCAAGTATTATGTGTAAAAGTTCAATCACTATGGACTCTTATGATTAATGAAAAACGGGATAGGGAAACGCGGCAGTTGCCGTATAATTCAGGAATAAAGTAGATACAGCCAACGAAAAAAATACAAAAGATACTTGAAAAAACCAAAAAGATCGTTAGCTTAGATAAATGAAAAAAGAAACGGAAAAAGTCCGAAGGGTAAACCTTCAATCCATAATGTTAATTTTTCTGATTATTATCGGTGTTGGAATCTTAGTCCTGCTTCAAAATAAAGACTCTTTTTTCAATCTATCAGAAAAGCCCCGGCTTGTGAAAGGTGTGCCAGCGCCAAATTTCACCTTGCCTGGTCTTGACGGCCAAATGGTCAATTTAAATAATTACAAAGGCAAAGTGGTCTTCCTCAACATCTGGGCAACATGGTGTCCCCCTTGTGTGGAAGAGATGCCGTCCATGGAAAAGCTCTATCAAGAACTGAAGGGTGAAGATTTTGAAATCTTAGCGGTCAGTATTGACGTGTTGGGGGCCAAAGAAGTAATCCCTTTTATGAAAAAACACAAGCTGAGTTTCCCTGCACTTACCGACACTAAAGGGACCATAAAAAGTCTCTACCAGATAACCGGTGTCCCTGAAAGCTTTATCATTGATAAGAACGGGATTATTGTAGAAAAAATTATAGGCCCAAGGGACTGGGCTACCCCTGGCGCTTTTCGACATTTTCGAAATCTGATTCAGAGAAATTAGCAATCAAAAATGAAACACGCCGGTTGCCGCTAAATTAAGGACAAATTTCATTTCTCATTTCAGGGAAATATCAAATATGACTAATTTAGATCAAACGTCCAATTTAAACTGGACGATCATTTTTATATGCTGGTTTATAGCCAGTGTCTCAACACTGGGGAGCTTGTTTTTTAGTGAAATAATGGAATTTGCTCCCTGTGCTTTGTGCTGGTATCAAAGGATATTCATGTTCCCTTTGGTTTTAATTTTGTTAGTCGGGCTCTTTCCATTTGATAAAAGCATTATCAAGTATGCCCTTCCTTTAGCCTTAGCTGGATGGGTTTTCGCATTTTATCATTACCTTCTGTATTCCGGATTCATTCCTGAAAGCCTACAACCTTGCAGCCAGGGCGTTTCATGCTCAGAGACCTATGTGGATTTGTTTGGTTTTTTGACAATTCCGATGCTTTCACTGTTATCATTTTCGACTATAGTAACATTATTATTTATATTAAAGAGGAGACTTTCTAAATGAGAAAACAAGATATAATATTAGTATTAATTTCAGCCATCTTTCTTGTTTTTATGTTTGTACTTGGAGTTTCTATTTACAAAAACCAGCAAGCAAAGAAATATGAATTTATGGCCCTGGAAAACGCTTCAACATTTGTTAGAGAACATTCACAAACGCTTGGCAGTGATGATGCAAAAGTCTATCTTATAGAATTTTCAGATCCCGCGTGTGAAACCTGTAGTGCTTTTCACCCATTCGTTAAGAAATTGATGGCAGTCAACCCGGGTAAAATTAAACTGGTCGTCAGATATGCCCCTTTTCATGATGGTTCAGATTATTTTGTCAAAATTCTTGAAGCGGCAAGAAAACAAGGAAAATATTGGGAGACTTTGGAGGTTATGTATAAAACCCAACGCTACTGGGCAAGTCATCACAACCCACAACCTAAATTAATATGGAAGTTTCTTCCAAGTGCGGGGCTCGATTTAGAAAAAATTAGAAATGATATGAATGACCCTGAAATTGCAAAACTTATCAAACAAGATCTTGCAGATGCTAAAACTCTCAATGTCAGGAAAACACCTGGATTCTTTGTAAATGGGAAGCCACTTCAAAGCTTTGGTTACAAACAATTACAAGAATTAGTAGAGGCTGAAATTAAGGATGCTTATTAAATATGGAGCAGGAATTATCATTACTCATTGTATTTACCGCCGGGCTTCTGTCATTTCTGTCTCCCTGCGTGCTGCCGCTTATCCCGGGATATATCGCATTTGTGTCCGGCCTTTCCATTGATGACATGACGGAAAGTGGATGGACGGACAAAAAAATGGCTTCAGCCATGCTCAACTCCGTCATGTTCGTGCTGGGTTTTTCTGTTGTTTTTGTGGTTTTGGGAGCATCGGCGACCTGGCTGGGCGGATTTTTCGTCCAGAGGCTTCCGTTACTAATAAGTATCGCCGGTGTGGTCATAATAATCTTCGGGCTTCAGCAGATCGGGCTGTTTAAATTTGGTTTCATGCTCCCCACTAAGCAGATTGACCTGCCGGCGGAAAAGCTGGGTCTGTTTAAAGCGCCGCTGCTTGGAGCGGCATTTGCCTTTGGCTGGACACCGTGCGTTGGGCCGATTCTTGCCGCCATATTGACCTACGCGGCCACCATGGATACAGTGGGCAAGGGAGTGATGCTGCTGATTGTTTATTCCGCTGGCTTGGGAATTCCTTTTTTGTTAACCACGGTGGCCATGAAGGGATTTTTCAAGCTTTTTTCAAAAATTAAAAAACATATGAATATCATCCAAAAAATCAGCGGCGCGATACTGGTGCTTTTAGGAATACTGATGATAACCGGAAAATTGACTTTAATAACGGCCAAACTGGGATTTTTAAACGGATTGGTCTGGTAGTCAGATAGTTCTAATATCAAAAAATTAAGCCATATACCAGATATTGTGGTCCGCCTTTCAGCTTCCAAACTTATGATATATTGAGACTATGCTATAAAAACCAAGAGCTTGATAGCCTGACGAAATTACAGTTAGTTCAACCGCTATCGTTTGGTGATACGGTATTATGTTATCAAAGAAAAATCAAGCAGTTGTTACTTGGACGTTATTGCAGTTATCTGTAACGACTTAATCAGCGTCGCGGCTTTTTGCGTCCGCTGAATCTAAAGATTGGGCCACCCAATTAACGCCTAATGAATTTCTCCCATGACGGGATCTGAAAAATGCAGTCGTCTGCCTCCTGCTCCATCCGCAGGAAGAGTGGCGCAGGTAGGGTGAGTGCCAGAATATCGTCCCGAAAACGTCTACGCATAACCTTTCTGCCTTCGACCCCCAGCATTCCCATCACGGCTCTAGGTGCTGTCGATTCAGCCTCGGCATAGGCAAAAGCGCTAATGCTGTTACAGCATGCGCCCTGGGGTACTCTGACAGAGTCCGTTCCTTGCATGACCGAGCCTGCAAGCGTTACAAGACCTGAAAGCTCAACCGGATTTACAGGAAAAATAACGGCGCGGATGTTCTCGTTAGAATCGGTGCGGCTCAGAGGCTTGAATAGAACATACTCATAAGGGATATCATAGCGGGGCAATCCATTAAGAATCCACTCTTTGGCTAACTCTGCACTACAATGCCTACGCTCACCAAATTCTAACAAGGATTTCCAACTTTTGGGTGCAGCCTCTATTTGTGCTTGGTATGCCGCCCGATTGTCTGTAGATTTGAGCCCTTTGCTGAATACAGCAGCGAAGCGATCAAGTTGTTCATCTGAAGTATCAAAGTCGACACCCAACCCTAAAGCGGCACGACCGCCATTACATGTAATCGTCTCTCTATTGCCACCGGCTACTTTGCCTCGCAGGGATGCCTCGGCAAGCAGGTAGAGAATGCATCCGAATTTGCCTTTCTTGAACTGACGCGCATCATCAGGAATTGTATCGCTCCAGACGACTGCCACCGGCTCGAACTCCGGCCGAAGATTAGTCACAATCACGCTTTTCATGCTTCCTCGTATTATGGCCCAACATTAATATTATGTGGAATTCTTTTTTTTGATAAGTTACCACAATTTGAGACACTTTTATTCCATAGGAAGGAATTATCGAAAATTAAGAATTTAATTTCTTAAAAATATCTTGCCAAGAACGCAACCTGAAACCGAGTTCCGTTTATTGCATATATCGTAAAATCCACAAAAATGCAAAAAAGGCAAATCCCAAAAATAAGTTTTGCCTTTCTGATATCCGAAAACACAAAATTTTTGAAATTATGTTGAGCTTTGCTTTATGGCAGATATTCAAATTATGGGTAACGTTCAAGCTCACCAGCGGCAAGGAAACGCAGCGGAATTAGCTGACCCGTGCAGCGCCCTGTTCGGCACAGTATATCACCCTATTTCTGTAAGCGCCCTGCATATATCCGGTCTATAGGACCTTCGCTACCGCTGGTATGCGCCGAATGGCGTCTACCACCCCCCAACTAAGAACCAATGTGGCTACGAACACCACCATTCCCTTCACTAGGGGAGTAAGTCCGCTTCCCAACAACAAGTACTGAAGCCAAGTAATAAAAACGTAGTGAACAATATAGATTCCGTATGAGTTTTCACTCAGACTGTCGAAAATACGTACGCGTCGCTTCGCAAACCGAAGAAAGAATCCAGTCATTCCGGAAACGATAGCCCAGCAGCAGACCACGAAAGCAATCTCACTGACAATGGTTCGCTCCATAGGAGTAACAACCACGATCATAATAATAAACACCGTAAAAGACATCAGGCCAACAGCTACCCACCCCCACCAACGCTTTGCGAGTGCTCCGTCAGTTTTGAAGACACTGCGGTCAATGCCGATTGCCCCTACCGCAGTGCCCGTAAGGAAGTACACCAGGTAGAGCAATATTCGGCCAGCCTGTGCATTAAATGGCCCGATTCCAATCCACCTCAGCGGTCCGAAAATGATTGCAATAGGCAGGTACACAATTATTGAGATTCCAAGCAGTACCCCAAAAAACGCTACAGGGCGACCAAGGATGATATTCAATCGGCCTCTGACAAAACCTCCAAGGAGAGGAGCAACTCGGTACAGGAGGGTAGACAGGCAGTTGAATGCCAGCAGCAGCCACAAGAACCAAAGGGGGCCAGCGGTCCCGAAGCCGGATCGGACCATTCCGAGCCAGAATGCTCCATAGCTGGAGTCCACTCCGGTAATCAGCCCTACTTGGAGCTGCGCCGGGTAGTAGGCCAGGGGAATCAGGAACAAAACACCGATGACAAATGGGAGGCCGAGCCTTGTCAGACGACCTATAAGGTATTTCCGGGCACCCTTTCTTGCCAAACTCTGCCAAACAAATATGCCGGAGACAAAAAACAGCAGCGGCATGAGAAAGGTTTCGTTTAACGCCACAATCAAATCAAATCCGATCCAGCGCTGCTCGTTTACGACCGGACTGGTGGTCGCGATCGGGTTCTCAAAATTGATGAAAGCAGATGTGGTGTAGGCGAGAGCCGAATGAACGAACAACACGAGGGTAATTACAAATGCACGTAGATAGTCGAACTCGACTTTACGCCCAGTTACTTCCGTTAGATCGAGTGTTGCACTTGCTTCAGCCTGGTTTTCCGCAACCGCACGAATCGTCACAACAGCAGACCTCCCAACCGCGCCCATCTGGCCGCGCTTCGAAAAGAATTTCCCGAGGGTGCACCACCTAACGCTATTTTAAGGGGCTGGGCGTGCTTTACTGAGGAATGGATTAAGTGCCTCAGTAGGCCTACTTAAATGGCTATTCAAAAGCGCCCCGGATTGCCCGGTCCCTCCTCAAAATGATGTTAGGTGGTGGCCCTTTCTTGTTTTTTGCATTTGACGGCGAACCATCCTTTATTCTTTTCCTCAAGTGCATCGAATTCAGAGTACCCAACACCTTCCAATACTTCTCGAAATTCTTCAATGCTAAGATACGTCATTCCAATACCATCTACAATACGCTGATTTCTACGGTCGTATTTTTTGTTTTTATAAACGGCTCCCACGATAAGGAGTTGTCCGTTTTGCTTCGTAACTCGATGAACCTCTTTTAGGTCATTACGAAAATCTGGCCAGAAACAATGGGTCTCAAAAGCAGTGATGAGACCAAAAGCACCATCGCTGAATCTCATCGAAGAGACAGCCTCTTGAAATATTTCCACTCGTCCTTCGTTAATAAGCGCACGATTCTTCTTCCTAGCCACTACAACAGCATCTGGCGAATAGTCAATGCCGACAACTTTGCCATCTTTGGCGATTTCAGCAAGTCGCTCAACAGTCTTTCCGCCGCCACATCCAATGTCAAGTGCGTCTATATCATTTGTGATGTCGATAAAGCCTAAACCCCATCTCGTGAGACCGGAATGCCCAAAATTCATTCCCATAGCGAGAAATCGACCAAATCGCCCACTTGGTTTTTTGCACTGACCTAGTATTCTTTTTAACAAGCTCATACAAGACTCTTTCTATCTACAGTATTGCACCGCCTAATGGTGAAGTGAGGGGCGACCCGAAAGGAACTACAAGAAAAAAGCCATGACTCACAGCGTCCCCTCAACTGACTGGTTGGAAGATTTTATTTGGTCGCAAATGCAAGTGACAACAATACTGACGCTTTTGATCACCTATGTTCCATTTTTTTTGTCATTTGCGTTATTTCAGGATCTGATAAGGTCTCTTTTCTTTCCCTTTGATATTGGTCATATGAAGGCGGTTCCTCATAGTTTGGGTCTCCTATGTTTTCAATACGCTGCTCTCTCAAATTGTTTTCATAAGTATCTCTTGAAATATCATCCAAAACTGATTTTATTTGCTTTTCTGAGCAAGAAGGTGCCAAAAATAGGAGGCTGATAATAATGCAGCTCCAAAATAATTGTTTCAATTCTGTCCTCCTTTATTCTTGTATGAATTAAATAGCTTAATTTGCGTGCTGCCAACGTCGCTATTCAGCCGCGCGGCTTTTTGTGTCGGCTGAAATAGCTTTGTTAGCCAATAAAAATGATCATGAAAGTTATCCTATCAACTTGGTTAATTCAGCCTATACTCGAAGCCCTTCAATTATGCAAATACTCTCTTTTGTGGCTATAGTTTTGGAAAACTTAAACCCTGATGATTCAAGTAATGTTTTGAATTCTTTTTCCGTACGTTCACGTCCACCTGTAGTGACAAGCATTTCAAGATCCAGGAGCTTGGCAACGGAGGGTTCGTTTCCGGGAGGAATAACCATCTCAACCACCAAAAGCCTTGATTCTGTTTTCATGGCTCGATGGCAGTTTGTCAAAATTATCCGACACTGCTCATCCGACCAGTCATGAAGGATATTTGACATTAGATACGCGTCACTTCCAGACGGAATTTTCTTGAAAAAATCACATTCAACTGCTTCACAACGATCTTCAAGTCCTTGAGACTTGATTATTTTTCTTGCCTCTTGAATTACAGAGGGAATATCTGCAACCACCCCTTTCATTAAGGGATTTGCAATTAAAATCTCTACCATCAGTACACCAATCCCTCCGCCAACATCCGTCAGAGTATTGATGCCTGAAAAATCATAGACATCAACAATTGCTCGGTGGGAATTAGCTGCTTTTACAGCATTGGCTTCGTTAAAAAGGTCTGCTGCTAGAGGATTTTTTTCAAGCCAATCAGAAACCGGCATACCATGGGCTTTTTCAAAGGCAGTGTCCCCTGTTTTCACACAGTCCAAAAAGTATCCCCACGCTTTGTCACTCCAGTCAGAGTTAAACATTAGGGCTATGGATCTCATTGTACCCGTTTTCAAATACTCAGCCATTGGTGTAAGTTCAAACCGTTTGTCTTCTGTCTCGGAAAAAATGCCAACGCTCGCCAAAGCTCTCATCATCCTGTAAAGAGAAGATGCATGGGACTGACTTGCTTGAGCGAGTTCTTTAATACTTTTGGGACCATCAGCCAGCATATCTGCGATTCTAAGCTCAGCAGCTACGTAAATAGGTTTGCTTATCCACCTTCCGACGATAAATTTCATAAGCTGTGCTGGTGGTGGTAGCTCGTTCGGTTTCATTTCTGTCTCCTTTTTTGAAATAATACATTAGTTTCGGATTACCATAAAAATTCACAAAGCATAAGGCTCGCACTTCAATAGCTCTGCTTTACGTAGGGAGAATTTTTCGTTACCTATCCGCTATTGTGGATTCGGATATTAATGTTCAGGACTATCAGTTGAAGAGTTTTGAATCAGAAAGGGAAAAAAGCAGAATGGTAGGTTTTAAGAAAATTAAAAACAAGAAAGGGGTTTATATTCACGATTCGTTGAATATTAAATACTAATACAAATTCATTGAATGTCAATACAGTTGTCGATAAATTTCAGGGTTGACCAACCGTCTAAGAGGCGGTCGAAAGAGAATGTTGCTATAATTCACATGCGCAGTCCTACCGACACCAGACACCTTGCAATAAACCAAAATATATAATGATTACAAACTGATGTGATACTAAAAACATATCTGGTTCTCAGTATCAGCATATTAATGAAAACTTGGCAATTCACTAAAAAATACATATTGTATATGTCAATTCCAACCAAATATGGGCTTAAATTTAAAATTTATTACCGAATATTATCTTTTAAGATTTATAAAACCTAACCACAAGATATAGGAATTCCCAACCTCAGTTCTGACACGCTGGTGAGAGTGTGGTAACTGAGATACGCCAATCGTATCACCAGCAAAATTAAAATTAGATCTCCAAAATCGGATGGTTCCTCCCAATTCCTCTCAATTCACACCATACGGAAAACCCGTTTTCAACTCCTTCTTGTATAGTTGTATCCTGTCGTCCTTTTCAACGGTCTTATTAACTCTCAACAGAAGGAGGTCATTATGAAAATTTCACAGGTAGCTAATCTATGGTTGAATTATCACCGGGCAAATTCCAGTGAAAATACCATCAGGGCCTACAAAGAACTCTTGGAAAGATTTTGTCAAAAAAACGGTGATAAAGATCTAAAAGAGTTAACCTCTGACGATGTCCTCGATTTCCTTAATGGAATCAACGAAGGCAAAAAACCGCAAACCAGAAAGACAAGGTTTTCACACCTCACATCATTTTTCAACTTCACCAGAAACAACATCGATCAGACTTTTCAAAATCCTTGTGATAGCGCGATTATCAAAAAGATGTTCAGGGCCAATGCGTTAACAGCTTGGGATATTCTTGAAAAGGAAATGGTTGATGAAATTATTTTCAAGGTAGAATACACAAGAGACCGTCTTATGCTCGAACTCATGGCACGCGGGGGTATGAGGATCGGTGAGGTGCTGAAATTGACCCCCAGAAATGTGTATGGCCGGAAACTGATTATTAGAGATCCTAAAAGTGGTAGAGAGAAAGAGTTCATATTCATTCCACAAAAGATTGCAGACAGGTTAAAAGATTATATCAGGGATAATAGAGTACACGCTGAAGATCGCATTTTCCCGATATGCTATGAAACTGCCAGGTCAATGGCCAAAAAGGCTGGAGGTGTGGTTGGCATTCATTTAAGACCACATGATTTGAGACGTCATGCGGCAACTTTTGCATCTCGATCCGGAGTACCTTTGGAGATCGTTAGCAAAGTGATCCTGCGTCATGCGAATCTTTCTACGACCCAAAGATATCTCGGAAAAATTAGTGATGCTGAAGCCATAAGGTGGATAGAAAATATTCATGGATAGGCCCCAAAAAAAACAGGGTGAATTTGACAATTGAATTCACCCTGTTAAATTTGTCTGATATTGATAAATTTCGATTGTTTCAGAAGCTCAGGCTCTTGATAGCCAAACGAAATTTCAGTCAACTCAGCAGTTATCAAAAGCGGTTACGCTACCAAGACACAAGCTGAGTCAAAGTGATAGTCGTTATGTAATAATTTGGGTCAACTTGGCTCTTAAAGCATCAATGCTATACTGATAGTCTATAGCTTTAAAAGGGATGCGGTTTAGCGCTTGGTTCAAGGCCATAGGCTCAAGGTAGTTTAATCCTCCCGAACTTTCAACTCGATATTTTATTTGAAAAGCAAGATCATTCATTGATCCCAAAACACTTCGATTTTTGGTTTTGGCGAATTTAACTTCCCGATATTCATCTAACACTTTTTCGATTTGATACTGGGAAAAACGTTCATTTAATAAGCACTTGAAAAGCTTTTAACGAAAAACTTCATCAAAATGAACAAATTCAGGCTTTTTTAAACCAGGAACAAAAAACGAGTATAGGGTTTGATCATTGGTAAAAAGAACACACTTTCTCCTGTCAATTCGTAGTAAATTTGCATGCCAACCACCAATGTACCCGAATTTTGGTGATTTTTCGGTTGGCTTGTCTTTCAGTTCCTTAAACAGTTTTTGATTACATCGGATAAGCTTCATACCTCGCTATCTGATTTGTATTTCAAAGCAATTGTCAAAATTCATTTTTTTAAGGAAGTTCTTTGCCTGCTCAATTTCCTCTTTATCAACTTTTCTTAAATCCAATTCAAATTGGTGATGATTGGTGATGATTCTTACAAGGTCATCGTCAAATTCGATTTTCTTTAACATATGATCTTCTTCATTCAGCCAAGCTTCGTCAGAGACTCTTACACCTCGTTCGGATTCATAGAGGAAAACTTCGTACTCTGGGGTTCGCATAAGAATCAGGCTTCTGATATCATCTAAATCCGCTTGCCAAAGTGCGAATGATAAAATCAGATCTGGCGGATCATCCTGAATACTGATGAAAGAAACAATTTCCATAACTCTTTTCCGTCTAACATCAGGGTTGAGAGGCCACCGAGTATGGCTGGGAAATTATACCACATGCTTTACGGCTCCTCCCCAACCCTTGGTTATGTGCTAGTGATATATTTAATTAACCGACTGTTTTCTCTTACTAATTTGTATTGAAAGTTTATATCTTTTCTCATATTTTTCCCGATAGTTACATTATGATGACGTATGAGGCCATCACAAATTATTTTATTTCGAAAATTTAATATTGCTGTATCGATTATTGAAAATTTATCGGGAATTAATTGTTCAATTGAATCAGTAATGCCTAAAACGCAATATATTAAATTTGATGAGTTACTGAGCAATAAAGAATGTCTCTTAAGCGTTTTTAAATAAATAAACGTTTCCTTGATGCCGTTTTGAATGTTTTTTAGAATAATCTTTTTATTTTTATTTATATTTTCTTGACTTGAAATAAACTCATTAACAACATTGGTATCCTCAAATAGTATATCTCTTGCTTCTATGTAGTTTTCGAGTGATTTAACTTCTTCCCTAAATTCTTTTAGAAAAATAAATTGAAGTAAGGGTTTATAAAGGGTTAAAAATTCTTGTGCATGCTCAGGTGACAATATCATTTTTTTAACACATTAAAATACGGCTCTTCACATAAATGTATGCACCATTTTCGGCCATGGTAGATCAGCTAAACAATGGTAAAGGTTTAAAATGTGATTCCTTATAGACCTGAAGCCGTATGCTCTGCGACTGATAACTTTTGCTTTGTTGTTAAGGCCTTCAACTGATGCATTGTTGATTGGCAATTTAAAATAACTGAGGATGTTTTCCTCATGCCGACGTATCATCCAGGCAAATTTTCTGATGGGATCTAATCGGCAATGTGTTGCCCACCAGAACCATTGTTTAAGGTATTTAGACGCCCAGCCTACGGTTTTATAAGACCATAGATTTCGAAAGCTTTCTTTGAGTAAATAGGCACGGTTAATTTTCAAGTTTAATTTCTCAAGGCTACCGAGTTTGGCCTTTTGCTTTTCAGTCAGGTTCCATGGGTTCTTTAGCCAAATATAGCGAGAGTGTTTTATCAACTGTTTATGCTCTTTTACCTTTTCTTTTACTTCATCACGGCGCACCTGATCGACGGCAGTCATTAGATGGCGAACGATATGAAATTTATCGAATACCAACAGGGCATTTGGGGCTTTTTCTTCAATCACTTTGATGTATGGCATCCACATATCACAGCAGATACCCTGCAGACCTTTGGCTATGTCCGGGCCTATGTATTCAAAAAATTGTCTGAGCGTCTGTTCGCTTCGGCCTTCACCGGACCAAATCAGTTTCTTGGTCTTAAGATCGTAAACATTAGTAAGGTACTTATGGCCTTTTCTTCTGGCAATTTCATCAATGCCGATATGGGTAATGCCGGAAAGATTCCTGTGTTCAAGTCCGTATGTAACAACGAAATCAACGGCTGCAGCCACCGTTCCCCAGGAACACTGATACAATCGAGCCACCTCTATCCAAGGCAAAATCCTGGCCCAGTTGGCCAGATAGTAGGCAAAGGCATCTGTAAACCGCCGCTTTCCCGAAGACCAAGGGATGCGTTCAATACAAATGCCACCGCAGTGTTTGCACATCACCCGTCGCGGTGAATAAATTAGAAAAACAGGCATGCCCCATAGCGGAACATGTCTGAACTGTCGCTCTGGCCTTTTATCTCTGTATTTTCCAGTTTGGCCACATCTGCCGCAACGGGGCTTGTAACGTTGATCGGGAACTATTTTGATACCAATTCCAAAACAACATCGTTCAATTAAATCAACCCTAAAACCTTGCAATGAGATTGTTTCTTTGATTAAAGATCTAATAGGCATGAGTTCCTCCTGGATAATAGTGTGTTGGGCAATACACTAACTATCCGGAAGAGCTCATGCTTTACAATTTTTTAATGAATTTTTATGCACCTTTTTGTGTAAGGAACCAATCTTTATTTTGAGATGGCTTCATGTTAATAAGACGAAAACTCTGATGGTATTTCAAGTTGATCCAACCATTTTTCTATTTCATGTACTGAAGAAAATCGGTCTTTTATCAGGTGAAGCATAATTGTATCTTTGAACTTTTCGGGTATTGTCAGCCAATATTCATAATCCCAATCTCCAAACATCTCTTCAGCTAATTCTCCGGCATCGCACCCATCGATAACAAGATCACCTTTTTCAGTAATGTTTGCAGTCAGTTCAGAATAACCATCTTCATTATTTTTTATATTTATAATTATTTTTTTAATTGGTTTCATTTTCTTACATAACTAGTATTATGCGACCTAAAAATATGGACAAACACGTACATTTATTGACGCGTATGCCGCATAATGAAATACAGATACATCTTGCCATAAACACAGGTTCAAGCATTTCAACTTCCAGTACATATATCTTATTTCTTACAGAAATGCAAAAAAGGCAAATTCCCGAAAAAGGATTTGCCCTTATTGAAAACGATATCACAGGTTCTGAATCCACTTTCAAAATGACGGATACATTGCAGTAATCAAAAGCGTGGATATCACAAAGGCAGAGCCATCAGTAGCTCCGCCTGCTTGAATGTCTTTCAATTTATTTTGATATTCTTGGTTTTAGTCTTCTATCTTTTCCGCTTCTCCTGTCATTGTCAGATCTTCGATCATCCTCGCCAGACCTTCGTTCAGGAATATGTGCATCATACGAAATTTGACGCCGTTCAATACCTGAACGCCTACATCCATATTCGACAATTACATGTTTCATAACAGAGACAGAATGCTTTTATTAAGACATAGCCATTAAATGGCCTTTTTTTAAGCAGAAACCATGCCAAATTCTTTAATTAACATATCTAATGTAATCCTATATAGTTATCTTATCCCCCGATATTGACCTGCCCAATATTATGAATAATGTTAGCCAATTTCTATGTAATTCTATTCATAGTATTGAAAATTAAGTAATTAGTTCATGATCTTAGCAAATATTTTTTAGATTGGCCGTAATTGAGCCTCAAGTTTTTTAAAAGAAGTCCGATTATTTAATAGGACAGTAATATCGGAATGCCGTATTAACTATTTTTGTAGATTAATCAATTAGCAGTGGGAGGGCAAAATGGTTCCCCCAATAATCGGTGAGAGTCCGGTTATACATAACATCAAAACTTTAATCGGTAAAGTTGCTAAAACCGGAGAGAACATATTGATTTGTGGCGAGACAGGAGTTGGAAAAGATCTTGTTGCTCAAAACCTTTATCATCAATCAAACCGGGTAGGAAAGCCATTCGTAAAGTTAAATTGTGCTTGCCTAACTGAAAGCCTATTTGAAATCGACATATCTTGTTTCGATAAACCAGCAACTAAGGAGGGATCTCAACAAAAGGGCCAGTTATTCGACAAAATTTGCGGTGGAATTTTATATTTAGACAATATTGACCTACTGTCTCCTTCTCATCAGTTAGAGATTCTTCCCTTTTTAGAAAATGATGATCATGCAATCTTAGACTTACAAGCTCCTGAGTCAGTGGATGTTTGTATGATTTCCTCATCTAACCAGGACCTTGAAAAAATGGTTGAGGAGGGCAAATTTAACGAACTCCTTTATTTTAGATTAAGCACATTTCGGATAGATATTGATCCTTTACGCGAAAGACCGGAAGATATTCCTTTTTTGATTAATTATTATTATAAGAAATATGTTTCTAACAATAATAACCAAAAGATGATAACTCATGATAGAGAGGCTATGGAAAAATTGTGTACCTATCATTGGCCAGGAAATGTTAGAGAGCTTCAAAATATACTCAAAAGGATAATGTTTTTAGAAGGAAGAGGAGAAACTATTTCTGATTTAATCGGTACTGCAAAGGTTGATTATAAAAGCGCTAATGATGAAACAACCAAAGAAATGATGTCAAAAGCTAATAATTTTTCAGATTATTTTAAATCGCATGAGTCTGAACTAACGAAATTACCTTATAAAAAGGCAAGAAAAAAACTTGTGGGTATGGTTGAAAAAGAATTGATCTCAAATGTCTTAGAAGAAACAGGATGGAACCGCAGCAAGGCAAGTGACATATTGAACCTCAGTTATAAAACATTATTATTCAAAATTCGGGAATTAAATATTCAGCCTTCAGAACGATGGGCGAAATAACAAAATATTATTACCGAAATTAAAAGTTGAAATAAGTATGAATCTTATTCTATTCTAAATGATGAGAGAATTTTCATAGCCTAATATTTCCAGCCAAAAACCATATTAACTAACCTCAGATATTGAGAATACCTAACAAAAAACAACCTTGTCAAAACTTGTGATATCTAATAAGTGTTTTATCCATAGTCCCGCAGTAGATAAGCCAAAGATTATAGTTTTTTGGCTCTATTGGCAACAGTGTTTTGAATGGTGATTTATCGGGGCGGGATTATTGATAAA
>Ga0209957_1000154_pt1 | contig 15256 bp, 16 predicted proteins | sample SalPonF2_A_D2_MG_FD_185724 | JGI IMG/M metagenome (GOLD analysis project Ga0209957, IMG submission 185724) | Salt pond soil microbial communities from South San Francisco under conditions of wetland restoration - Salt Pond MetaG SF2_A_D2_MG... ... | reverse complement strand
CTCGGTGACGCGCAGGTCGTCGCGGCTCTCGGGCGTGTCGACGGCCAGGGTGGTATCGAGCGCGATCGCCACGTCGGGCGCGACCTTGAAGGCGCCCGTGCCGGCGCCGCGCAGCCCGACCTCCTCTTGCACCGTGAACACCGCGTGCACCTCCATGGCCGGGTCCTTCAACCGCTTCAGCGCCTCCATCAGGATCCAGCAGCCCGCCCGGTCGTCGAGAGCCTTGCCGGTCACGACGTCGCCCAGGTCGACGAAGGGCTGGCGGAGCGTCACCATGTCTCCGACGCGCACGTTCTCCCGGACCCGCTGCGCATCGAGCCCCAGGTCGACGAAGAAGGCGTCGAGCTGCGGCACCTTGCTGCGTTCCTCCGGCGTGGAGAGATGGACGGGCTTGCCGGCCGGATTGAGCACGCCGACCAGCTCCGCGCCGGTGAGGGAGCCGTGCACGGTGACCTGACGCGCGAAGAGGTTGCGCGGGTCGAAGCCGCCCACGCTCTGCAGGCGCAGGAAGCCACGATCGTCGATGAAGCGCACCACGAAGCCGATCTCGTCCATGTGCGCCGCCACCATCACGGTGCGCGCTCCCGCGCTGCGGCTGCGCTTGACCGCGTGCAGGTTGCCGAGCGCGTCGGTCTCGAGATCGTCGACATGGTCGCGGATGCGCTCCTCGATGAAGGCGCGCACGCGCTCCTCGCGGCCGGGGACGCCGGCCAGCTCCGAGAGTCGTTCGAGGATTTCCATGTCGGCGAGTCTACCGCCTGCGCGCGCGAGCCGGCCATGCCGCCGCGCGAAGCGGGTGGTACGCTGACGCGCATGCGACCGGTCAGCACGTTTTCCATCGTGGCCCGCGATGCGCAGAGCGGTGACCTCGGCATCGCCGTGGCGTCGAAGTTCCTCGCCGTCGGCGCGGTGGTGCCCTTCGCCGAGGCGGACGTCGGCGCCGTGGCGACCCAGAGCTACGCCAACACCAGCTACGGCCCGCGCGCCATGGCCGCGTTGCGCGCCGGCGTCCCCATCGACCTGATCCACGAGGCCTTCGCCGCCACCGACGACCAGCACGCCATGCGCCAGTACGCTCTGGTGGACGCCTCGGGGCGCAGCCTGAGCTTCACCGGTGACGCCTGTCACCCGTGGGCGGGTGGCGTGGCGCGTGCGGGGTTCGCGGCGCAGGGGAACCTGCTCGCCGGTCCCGAGGTGGTCGACGCCCTGGCCGACACGTTCGAGGCCACGGGCGGCTCGCTGGCCGAGCGGCTCGTGGCGGCGCTACGGGCCGGCGACGAGGCGGGCGGCGACCGGCGCGGACGGCAGGGGGCGGCCCTGCTGGTGGTGCGCGCCGGGGCCGGCTACGGCGGCTTCAACGATCGCTACATCGACCTGCGGGTCGACGATCACGCCGCTCCCACGGGCCGGCTCCGTGAGCTGCTGGAGCTCCACCATCTCTACTTCGATCGGCCCCGCGAGAGCGACCTGCTGCCTCTGGAGGGCGCGGTGCTGGAGCGGCTGCTCGGTGTGCTGGAGCGTTCCGGCCGCCACCGCACCGGAGAGGGCTGGGATGAGAGCGCGCAGCGCGCGTTGCGCGAGCTGGCCGGGATCGAGAACCTCGAGGAGCGGATCACCCAGGACGACCGCATCGACCGCTTGGCGCTCGAGCACCTCGAACGCCGCTACCCCGGCTGAGCCCGCTTACTGCCCGCTGAACTCCGGGTCGCGCTTCTCGAGGAACGCGCCGATGCCCTCCGTCATGTCCTCCGTGGTCGCCGCCATCCCGAAGAGGTCGGCCTCGATCTCCAGCCCCTGGTTGAGGGTCACGTCCAGCCCGCGCACCACCGCCTCCTTGGCCAGGCCAAGGGCGATGGGCGCCTTGCGCATGGTGAGCCGCGCCAGCTCCTTGGCGCCCTCCAGCGCGTCGTCGGCGATGCGGTTGACCAGCCCCATGGCCAGCGCCTCTTCGGCCTCGACGTGGCGGCCGGTGAAGATGAGGTCCAGGGCGCGGCCCTGGCCGATGAGGCGCGGCAGGCGCTGCGTCCCGCCGTAGCCGGGGATGAGTCCCAGGCCGACCTCGGGGAGCCCCAGCCGGGCGTGCGGTGAGGCGACCCGCAGGTCGGCGGCGAGCGCCAGCTCGAGCCCCCCGCCCAGCGCGAAGCCGTTGAGCGCAGCGATGGTGGGGATGGGCAGCGCGGCCAGGGTGTTGGTCAGGTCCTGGCCCGCGAGCGACGCCTCACGGCCGGCGAAGGTGTCCGACAGGCGTTGAAGTGCCGCAATATCGGCGCCCGCCACGAACGCGCGCCCCGCGCCGGTCAAGACGAGCGCACGCACCTCGAGGTCGGCCTCGGCCATCTCGAAGGCGAACGACAGCTCCGTGAGCACCTCGTCGTTGAGAGCGTTGAGCGCTTCCTGGCGATCGACGGTGACCACGGCGATGCCGCCGTCGACCTCGTAGCGCAGGTTCTCGAAGGTGACGTCCTCGTGGGGTTCCTGGTCGCTCATGCATGCCTCCGGTGGTGGGAAGGGGGGTTCCCCTCAATCGTAGCGGAAGAAGCCCTCGCCGCTCTTGCGGCCGAGCTTGCCGGCGCGCACCATCTGGCGCATGAGCGGCGCGGGCCGGAACTTGGGATCGCCGAACTCGACGAACAGCGCTTCGGTGGCGGCCAGCCCGACGTCCAGGCCCACCAGATCCGAGAGCGCCAGCGGCCCGATCGGCATGTTCGCCCCGAGCTTCATCGCCCGGTCGATGTCCTCGGCCGACGCGACTCCCTCGGACAGCGCGTGCACGGCGTCGTTCAGGTAGGGGATGAGCAGGCGGTTGACGATGAAGCCCGGCTTGTCCTCGCACACGATGGGGGTCTTCCCGATCCCCTCGGCGAAGGCGCGCGCCTGCTCCACCGTCTCGTCGGACGAGCGCAGCCCGCGCACCACCTCGACCAGCGCCATCACCGGCACCGGGTTGAAGAAGTGCAGGCCGCAGAAGCGCTCCGGCCGGCCGCTGTAGCCCGCCACCTCGGTGACCGACAGGCTGGAGGTGTTGGTGGCCAGCAGGGCGCCTTCACTGGTGGCCGCAGCGAGCTGCCCCCAGACCTCGCGCTTCACGTCGAGCGACTCGTACACCGCCTCGATCACGACGCCGGCCTCCTCCAGGCCTTCGAGGCGGTCGCGCATGGCGATGCGGCCGCGTGCCTCGTCCGCTTCGGCCTGAGAGAGCACCTCCTTCTTCACCAGCCGGCCGAGGCTGGACGCGATCGCCCGTTCGGCGCGCTCCAGCGCCCCGGGAGCGACGTCGCACAGCACCACGTCGTGGCCCGCCACCGCGCAGGTCTGCGCGATCCCGGACCCCATCGTTCCTGCTCCGATCACGGCTACGTTCATGACGCGTCCTTTCCCTGCGCGGGAGCGGCCGTGTGCCCGCCGCCCCGCGCGCGATGACGATCTGGTCGGCGCCGGCCGTCGCTCACGGCCGCTCGCCCTCCTGGAGGGCGAGCCCGGCCTCCAGCGCGGTCTCGACCATGGCGTCAACGGCCTGAGAGAGCACCTCCGGGTCGACGAAGCTCGGGTCCCCGATGGCGTTGCTGGCCACCAGCGCGCAGCCGGTGCGCACGCCCCGCAGCGCTCCCAGCGTGAACAGCGCGGACGCTTCCATCTCCACGGCCAGCACGCCCTTCGCAGCCAGGCCCGGAACGTCCTCCGGGGCGGTGGCGTAGAAGGCGTCCTCGGTCTGGATGAGACCGACGGTGGGACGACGGCCCGACGCCTCGGCGGCCGCCACCAGCGCGCGCGTGACCCCGAAGTCCGCGGTCGGGGCGTACGGCTCGCCGCGGAGGTACATGGCGGTGGTGCCGTCGCGGGGGACACTGGACACCGCCACCACCAGGTCACCGGGAGCGATGCCGGCCGCGATCGTGCCACAGGTGCCCACGCGCACCAGCGTGCGGGCACCGAGCTGGATCAGCTCCTCGACCACGATGGCGAGGCTCGGGCAGCCCATCCCGGTGGTCTGCACGGTGACCGGCATGCCCTTGTATCGACCGCTGAAGCCGAGCAACTGCCGGTACGTGTTGATGGGGCGGGCGTCGTCGAAGAAGCGCTCCGCGATGCGGCGCGCCCGATCCGGGTCGCCGGGGAGCAACACGAAGGGGGCGACGTCGTCCTGGTGGGCGCGAACGTGCAGCGGTGTCATCGCGACACGATACCAGAGCGTGAGGCGCGCAACCTTCCCGCTGAGGGGCGTCGGGACACGGCATGGGCGAGGCTCCGCGCGGCCCGGGCGGGGCCGCAACTATGAAAGGTTGAACGGGAGCGAGGTGCGGTCGCGTGCTAGACTCCCGCCTGTGCAGGACATGGAGGAGATCCTCGCGCAGCTCGTGCAGGGGGTGGACGGATGCCTCGCCGCCGCCGTCGCGGGTATGGACGGCCTGGTGATCGAGCAATCGCCTCGCGAGAGCACGGAGCTCGCGGGTGTGGTCGCCGAGCTCACGAACGCCCTGACGGGGCTGTCGAGCACCGTGAGCGAGCACCTCGGTGGCGGTGCGCTGCACGAGGTGATCGTCACCAGCGACAGGCGCGTCGCCTACGCCCGCCTGTTGCAGGGCGACCTCTTCTGCCTGCTGGTCCTCAACCGCCACGGCAACGTCGGCAAGGCCCGCCTGTCGACCGGTGAGGCGGCCCGCAAGATCGAGGGGAGTTTCGCGTGAGCGCAGAGGCTCGTTTGCATGAGGCTCTTGCGCCGCTCGCCGAGGCGGGTGGCGTGGTGGCGGCGCTGGTGCTGACGCGCGACGGCCTGCCCGTGGAGATGCTCGGCCACGGCGTGCGCGCCGACGTGCTGGCGGCGGAGGGGGGCGCGCTGGCGGAGGCCTGCCGCTCCGCCGCGGAGCGGCTGATGTTGGGCGAAGCCGACGAGATCACGGTGCGGGCGCCCGGCTACCGCCTGACCTGCCTGCTTCTCGGGGAGCATGCTCTCGCCCTGGTGCTCGCGGGCGAGGAGGCCACCGGTGCGCTCGACGTCGCACGGAAGACCGTCGCGTCGCTGCGCGAGGCGCTCGGAGAGGGAGCGTGAGCCTCCCGGAGGCGGGCTTGAAGGACGTTCTGCGCGAGCTCTTGAGCATCCGCGGGGTGAGAAGCGTGGCGGTCGCCGGCGCCGACGGCTCCCTGGTGGACGGCCTGGCGCTGGGCGAGGACGCATTGCGGTCACTGCAGGAGCTGGTGCCGACGGCGCTGGCCTCGAGCCGGGCCCTGGGCGGCCTGCTCGGCGACGCGGCGGTGCAGCAGGCGCTGGTGGAGTACGAAGAGGGGCCCGTCTTGCTGGCGCCCATCGACGGCGGGGCGGGGGAGGACCGCATGCACGTGGCCGTGATCGGGATCGCCGACGTCGCCGACCTCGGGCGGGTGCGGTTCCAGCTCAAGCGACGCCTGCCGGCCCTGGCCCAGGCGCTGGCACGGCCCGAGGCGCCCTGAGCGGACGGGACGGGTACGCTGAGGGCGTGAACGAGTTCCAGTTGGAGATCCCGCCCGAGGTGGCGCGGGGGCACTACGCCAACCTAGCCATCATCACCCACACGCACGACGAGTTCATCGTCGACTTCGCGCTGGCGTACCCGCAGCAGGCGCCCGTCGTGTCCACCCGCGTCATCACCAGCCCGCGTCACGCCAAGGCCCTGCTACGGAGCCTGGAGGAGAACATCCGGCGCTTCGAGGAGCACCACGGCCCCATACCCGAGCCGCCGCGGTCGGATCCCGACGAGTCGAACTGAGGCCGCGGGCGTGCCGCCGGGCGCGCCCGAAAGCTCCGAGACAAGCGCCTCGCGTGCGCATCGCGCACGGCCAGGACGGCTGTCATGGGCGCTACCCGAGCGGGCCGGAGGGCGGTTTGTAATGACTCCATGCCGGAAGGGGTCACCGTCTACTTCGACTACACCTGTCCGTTCTCGTGGCGCGCGGCGGAACTGGTGGAGTGGGTGGCCGGCCCCCTCGATCTGACCTTCGAGTGGCGGCACTTCAGCCTCTACCAGTTCAACCACGACCCGCGCGAGCGCTGGCAACTCTGGAACGAACCGATCGACCCCGACGACGACATGGGCAGCAAGGGCCTGCTGCCCTTCCTCGCCTCGCAGGCCGCGCGGAAGCAGGGGCCCGACGCCTACGCCGCCTTCCGTCTGGGTTTGCTGCGGGCGCGGCATCGCGATCACCGGCCCCTGAACCGCAGCACCATCGACGAGGTGGCGGACTGCAACGGCCTCCACATGCCCAGGTTCATCGACGATCTGGCCAATCCCGAGTGCCGCACCGTCCTCGCCCAGGAGCACCACTACGCGGCGGCGCGCGACGTCTTCGGCACGCCGACGTTCGTTCTGCCCGGCGGGGAGACCGCCTACCTCCGGATCCGCGAGCTTCCGAGCGACCAGCACGAAGCGGTCAAGCTGTTCCGGGACTATCGGCACCTGCTCGAGAGCTATCCGTACCTGGAGACGGTGCGGCGCCCACGGCCCAAGGGAAACTGACATCCGTTGCGTGCCTGACGGTATGTGTGGGAATTGTCGTTGGAACCCCGAAGCGCTCGCGGTAGACTGACGCCGTGCGGCTGGGACAGAACGTGGGGCACGGATCGGATGTGGGCCGCGTCCGCCCCCTCAACGAAGACTATCACCGCGTCTGGCAGTTCCCGCTTCACGACGGGGAGCTGACGCTCCTCGCCGTGGCGGACGGGATGGGGGGAGCTGCAGCGGGCGAGGTGGCGAGCAAGCTCGCCATGGAGGTGCTGGACGAGTCGTTCAGCCGCTACGTGGAGGAGATGCGCGCCGGCAACCCGGTGGTGGGGATCGACAAGCTGACGGAGAAGGCGATGCGCCTGGCGAACCGGCGCGTCTACGCGGCGGCCATCAAGAACCAGGGGCGTCGGGGGATGGGGACGACGCTCACCTGCGTGGCCGTGCTGGGCCGCCGCGCCTACGTCGGGCACGTCGGCGACTCGCGCGCCTACATGGTGCGCGGGAACAAGATCTACCAGCTCACCAAGGACCACTCGTGGGTCGAGGAGCAGCTCGAGAAGGGGCTGTTGAGCGAGGACGAGGCGGAGCAGCACGAGTGGCGCAACCTGATCACCCGCGCCCTCGGCACGCGGCCCCAGGTCGCTCCCGACGTCATCGAGATCGGGGTCGAGTCGGGAGACGTGTTCGTCATCTCCACCGACGGCCTGCACGGACTGGTGAAGCCCGAGGAGATCCTCGGCGAGATCAAGCGCACCGCCAACCGTCAGCTCAGCGTGGAGTACCTCATCTCGCTGGCGAACGATCGCGGCGGACCCGACAACATCACGCTCGTGATCGCCGAGGTCGCCTGATGCTCATCGCTCTCGCCGCCATCGCCGCCGTGCTCATCGTGCTGCTCCTGCGCGCGCCGACGTGGCTGGTGCTGGCGCTGCTGGCGGTGGCGTTCCTGGTCGGAGCGGGCGCCGTGGTCGTCGGCGGGCTGGCGCGGTCGGTATCGCCCCTGCTTCTCTACGCGCTGGCGCTGGGGCTGCTGGTGCCCGGGGGGACGGTGGCGCTGCGCAGCAGCCGGGTGGCTCCCCCCAAGCGTCGTCGCAACCGCACGCAGGGCGCCCCGGCGCGTTCCAAGAAGCGCGTGCAGTCGAGCTTCGAAGCCATGGAGATCCCCGGCTACGAGCTGCTCGAGAAGGTCGGCTCCGGAGGCATGGCCAGCGTCTACCGGGCCAAGCGCAGGTCCGACAACCAGGTCGTCGCGCTCAAGATCCCCATGGAGCAGTACGTCGCCGACGCCAAGTTCATCCGCCGCTTCCACCGTGAGGCGGAAGTGGCGCAGCGCCTCAGCCACGTCAACATCGTGCGGACCTACGAGCACGGCAGCATCGGCATCCAGCACTACATGGTGATGGAGTACGTCGACGGGCGAAGCCTGGAGGGGTACATCGAAGGCGAGGAGCTCGGACTCGATCTCGACGTCGACATCATGAAGCGCGTGGTGCGCGCGCTCCAGCACATCCATTCCGCGGGCATCATCCATCGTGACATCAAGCCCGGCAACATCATGATCCTGCGCGGGGGCGTGCGCGAGGTCGACGGGCAGCGGCGGGTGCAACCGGAGGCGGTGAAACTGATGGACTTCGGCATCGCCGGAGGCAAGGTGCTCTCCCGCCTGACCATGACGGGCGCGCGGGTGGGCACGCCGGTCTACATGTCGCCGGAGCAGGCGCGCGGGCTGAAGATCGACCATCGCAGCGACATCTACAGCCTGGGCCTGGTGTTCTACGAGATGCTCACCACCCAGACGGCCTTCAAGGGCGGCTACGAGGCGATCGTCCACCAGCAGATCTTCCAGACCCCGCCGCCCCCGCGGCAGATCAACCTGAAGGTCCCCAAGGCGCTCGACCAGCTGGTGATGCGGATGATCGCCAAGGACCCGGACGAGCGCCCGACCTTGGACGAGGTCTACGACACGCTCGAGAAGGCCGATTTCGACGACGACGAACCCCTGAACCTCCCCAGCCGCCTGGTGTTGACGGTGAGCGCGCGCCAGGGGGTCCTGCGCATCCTCGATCCGGAAGGCAACCTGCACACCTCGATCGGCGACATCGGGGTGGGCGCGGGGGCGTTCTCGGCGGCGCCGCTGTCGGTGGCGGTGGACAGCCAGGGCAACTTCTTCGCGGCGATCTTCGAGTACCGGCTCGGGCAGGAGGATCACCGGATGATCCACAAGCTCGCTCCGGACGGAACGCCGCTGCTGTCGTTCGGTTCGTACGGCATGAAGCCGGGTGAGTTCCTGTATCCCATGTCGGTGGCCGTGGCCGCCGACGACAGCGTCTACGTGCTCGACAGCGAGACGCACCTCGTGCAGCACTTCAGCAACGACGGCGCGTTCCTCGACAGCTTCGGCGGGCGCGGCAAGGGGCACGGCACCTTCAACGACCCGCGCGTGGTGGTGGTCGGCCCGGCGGGCGCCCTGTACGTGCTGGACTACGGGAACCGTCAGGTGCAACGCCTGGCGCCCGACGGCACCTACCAGACGCGCTGGGCCTTCAAGCTCGGCGCCGACCAGCCGGGCATGCGCCTGCTCGACGGCGTGACGCTCGACCGTGACGGCAACCTCTACATCAGCGACGCCGCTGCCGGCAAGGTGCGCAAGGTGACGGCGGAGGGCAAGGTCGGGGTGTCGTTCGCGCTGGAGGCGCGCCAGGGTGAGGTTACCGATACGATCCTCGACCTCGGTGTGGACGACGAGGGCTTCCTCTACACCGCGCGCCGCGGCGGACACCTCATCCGCAAATTCGATCCCGCAGGGCGGTTGCTGGAGGCGTTCGAGACCTACGCGCCGGTGGTGCAGATGGTCGTCGACGTGCGCCACCCGTACCCGCAGCCGAGCGTCCAGGGCTGAGCGAAGAGGGCCGTGCGTGCAGGGCCGTGCGTGCAGTGCCGTGCGTGCAGGGCCGAGCGCCGAGCGCGCCTCGGACCGGACGGCCGCCTAGGTAGGCCGAGGCCGGTCGAAGGGCTCGGGTCAGAAGTCGTGGGTCAGAAGTCGTGGGTCAGAAGCGGTGGGTCAGAGGCCGGTCAGCGCGGTGATGATGTTGAGGAAGACCTGCAGGAACAGGCGCACCAGCCCGCCGATGACCCCCAGGAAGCTCAGGATGAAGAAGAACACCATGAAGCCCAGCACGCCGAAGCCGGCGATCTGTTGGATGACGCGTCGCACGCTGGGGTTGCCCCACGCCAGCGCCGCGTGGGCCATGTCGAGCGGCAACACCGGGAACAGGTTGATCACGGCATGCACCACCGCGTACGCGGCGGCGGCCTGGAAGGCGACCGCGAGGTGCACCTGGCCGAGCCCCACGAACGCGACCGACACGGCGAGGCTGAGGAATCCCACCAGCAGGTAGGCGGCGATACCCGACAGCCACACCCAGGCCTCCTGGCGTCCACGCCCGCGGTAGTTGCGGCTGGTGACCGGCACCGCGTTGGGCCACCCGAAACCGAGCAGGAACAGGAACAGCACCCCGAAGGGGTCGAGGTGGCGCTGCGGATCGAAGGCCGTGAAGCCCGAGAAGCGTGGCGTGCTGTCACCGAAGCGGGCCGCCACGAAGCTCTGCACGATGTTGTGGAAGATCAGCGCCATGACCATGACGACGGCACTGATCACCAGGACGGTGGGGTCGTTGTAGTACCTAAGGATCATGGCAAGCTCCCGGCGGCTTCCTCACGTCTGCAGCTCGTGAACGAGCTGCCTGGCCATCTCGACCTCGTCTTCGAAGGTCCGCACGCGTTGGTCCGCGCGGGCGCGCGCGACCTCGTCGAGAATGCGTCCCACGGCCGGTCCAGGCGCCAAGCCCAAGTCTAACACGTCCCTGCCGCGCAGCCGCCGCCGGGGCGGGCCCTCTTCGAGCCGTGTTAGACGCGCCGCAAGCTCGGGGGAGAGGCAGCGTAGTACGACGCGGGCCGCTTCGTCGAGCCCCTCGAGTTCCTCGTCGCGCACTTGCTCGGCGCGCAGCATGGCGCGCAGACGGTCGCGCAACTGGCCGTAGCGGCGGGGCCAGTGGAAGGCCTCGAGGTGGGCGGCGGCGGCCTCGTCGTCGCTGGCGAGGAGCAGCGCCAGAAGGTAGGACTCGTCGGGGACGTCGCGGTCGTGGCGTTGCCGGTCGAGCGCCTCCAGCAGCGCGTCGTCGGCCTGGAGCCCGAACAGCGCCTCCAGGCCGCCGACCTCCACCAGGCTGCGCAGCGCAGCCGCCACCCGTGGCTCGGCCAGCGTGAGCTCCAGCTCGCCCCGCAGCCGCCCGCCGCTGACGTTGCGGACGATGGAGGAGTCGAGCGCGGTGTGCGCCCGTTCCGCGGTGGCGGGCTCGAAGTGGAAGCCGAGGCGGCCGGCGAGCCGCGCCCCCCGCAACACCCGGGTCGGATCCTCGATGAACGAGAGCGGGTGCAGCACCCGTAGCTGTCTGGCGCGCAGGTCGTCGGCGCCGCCGTAGGGGTCGATCAACTCCGGTGGGTCGGGGTGGAAGCGCAGCGCCAGGGCGTTGACCGTGAAGTCGCGCCGGGACAGGTCCTTGCGGACCGTGCTGGGGGTGACGTCCGGCAGCGCACCGGGGTGATCGTAGATCTCCTCACGAGCCGTTGCCAGGTCGATGACCAGGCCGTCCTCCAGCGTCAGGGTGCAGGTCCCGAACGGCACGTGGCACGCCAGGGTGCCGCCGAGCCGTTTCTGGAGGCGGGCGCCCAGGTGCTCGGCGGTGCCCCCCTCGACCGCGAGGTCGAGGTCCTTGAAGCCGGCGCCGAGCAGGGCGTCGCGCACGGTGCCGCCGACGAGGTAGAGCGAGGCGTCGCCGGCCACCGAGCGGGCCGCCTGGAGCGCCTGCTGGGCGCTGGGCGGGAGCCGGCCCAGCAGCGCGCGGCCGGGATCCTCGGAACCGGGCCGTCGGTGGCGCGAGGCGATGAGGTCGGTGCGGGTGACGATGCCGACGAGCGACCCGCCGTCCAGGATCGGGATGCGGCCGATGTTGTGGCGCAGCACAAGCTCCTCGAGGTCCGCCAGGACCGTGCCGCGCCCGGCGCTGACGACGTTGCGGCTCATGAACCCCGAGACGCGGCTGCGGCCCAGGCCGTGACGCAGGGCGCGCTCCAGGTCGCGCCGCGAGACCACGCCGACGAGCGCGCCCTGGTCGCTCATCACGGGCATGCCGTTGTGACCGTAGAGCAGCAGTTGCTGCTGAGCCTCGGCCACCGTCGCGCTCTCGCGTACGGTCTTGACGGGGGCGCTCATCAGCTCGGCCGCCGTCAAGACCGGGGTGGCGTGCGCCGCGAGCGCATCCAGCACGTGCCGCGCCGCCGCTGCGGGGTCGAGATCGGTCTTGGCATACGCGGCGCCCGGATGGCCCGCGCCGCCGAGGGCGTCGTGCAGCGCCGAGGCGACGTCGAAGCGTTCCGTGGCGCGGGCGAAGACGAGCGTCTTGCCCTCCATGCTCACTGCGACGACCGCGGCGTCGGCCCGGTGGAGCTCGAGCAGGTCGTTGGCGAGGCCGGAGACGCCGGGGACGTAGTGGGGGTAGTCGAAGGCCGCGACGCTGACGCGGCGCCCGGCCACCGCTACCGGGCGGGCGGCATCCAGCATGGCCTCCCGGAAGGCGTGGTGCTCGGGAGACGTCGCGTCGACCGTGAAGCGCCGTACGAGCTGGAGGCTGGCGCCGCTGGCCAGCAGGTGCGCCGCGGCGCGGTAGTCGTCGGGTCGGGTGAGGTCGTAGCTGAGATTGCCGGTGTCCTCGTGGATGCCCAGCAGGGCCAGGCTGGCGATCGGCGGGGGGATGACGATGCCGGTCGCCATGAGCTCGCGGGTGAGGAGCGTGGCGGTCGCGCCCACCTGCTCGCGCAGGCCGCGCGCGGCCGCGATCGGCGCGGCGGGGGGCGGGTGGTGGTCGTAGAGGGTCGTCGGGACCGCGCCCACCAACCGGTCGAAGGGTCGGATGCGCCCGGCGTCCGCGGTGTCGACCACGATCAGCTCGGTGACGGCGTCGAGATCGATGGCCTGCGGGTCGGCGAGCTCGAGCTGGTCCCGGTAGAGCCTCAAGAAGGACGTGAGGCCGGGGCTCAACGCGCCCTGCACGGTCGCGGTGGCGTTGGGGAAGAGCAACCGGGCCAGGGCCAGGCTGGCCAGGGCGTCGAAATCGGGCTGCTCGTGGGTGACGATGAGCCGCATGGTCCTGGGGTCAGTGTAGCGGCTGCCGCGCGCGGCGCTCGGCCGCGGGGCGGCGTGTCACACTGGCGCCGTGCTCCACGTGGCGCTGCTCGAGCCGGAGATCGCCGGCAACACCGGACAGATCGCGCGGACGTGCCTTGCCGTGGGGAGCCGCCTCCACCTCATCCGCCCTCTGGGCTTCCGCCTCGACGCCGCCTCGTTGCGCCGCGCCGGTATGGACTACTGGGAGCAGACCGACGTGCGGGTGCACGCCGGTTACCCGGCCTTCCGCGCCGCCCTGGCCCCCCTCTTCGAGCAGCGGCGCGTCCTCGCCCTGTCGACGCGGGGGACCCCCACCGCGCCCGCCCCGGGGGCCTCGCCGTTCGCCCTCGGCGCGGCCCCGGGGGACCTGCTGCTGCTGTTCGGGCCGGAGTCGCGCGGCCTGCCGGACGCCGTGCTCGCCGAAGCCACCCCGCTGCGCCTGCCGATGCGGCCGGGGACGCGCTCGCTCAACGTGTCCGCAGCGGTGGCGGCCGCCCTCTACCTCGCCTGGGCGGAGGGCGGCTTTGCCGGCGGTCGCTGATCGCGGCCGGGCGCTCAGGTGTGCAGGAAGCGGGTGTCCTCGCCGAGGTCTCCGATGAAGGCGACCAGCAGGTCGATGGTGCGCTCCACGTCCGCGAGGTCGACGACCTCGTTGGGCGAGTGCATGTAGCGGTTGGGGATCGACACCACCGCGCTGGGCGTGCCCGCACGCGACGGCGCGATGTGGTCGGCGTCGGTGGCGGTGCGGCGGGGGGACACACCGATGCCGACCGGGATGTTCTCGCGCTCGGCGGCTCGGCGCAGGCTCTCCATCACGGCACGGTGCACGTACGAGCCGGCGGTCAGCACCGGGCCGCCGCCGAGCTGCACGTCGCCGTGCAGCTTCTTCTCCAGGCCGGGCGTGTCGATGGCGTGGGTGACGTCGATGGCGATGGCGACGTCGGGCTCGAGCGCGAACGCCGCGGCGCGCGCGCCGACCCCGCCGATCTCCTCCTGCACGGTGGCCACGGCCACGACCTCGGCAGAACCGGCGGCGCGTCGGGCCGCCTCCAGCGCCACGTAGGCGCCGATGCGGTCGTCGATGGCGCGGCTCGCCACGCGGCCGTTGAGCAGCTCCACGAACGGCTGCTCGATGACCGCGGTGTCGCCTGCCCGCACGTGGGAAGCGGCCTCCTCGCGGTCGGTGGCGCCGATGTCGATCCACAGATCGTCGATGCTGGGCACCTTGCGGCGGTCCTCGGCGCTCATCAGGTGGATGGCCTTCTTGCCGATGACCCCCAGCACGTCGCCCCCGTGCCCGAGGACGCGGACGCGCTGTCCGACGAGCTGCATCGGGTCCCAACCGCCGACAGGGCGCACGTAGAGCAGGCCGTTGTCGTCGACGTAACTGACGATGAGCCCGATCTCGTCGATGTGCCCGGCGAGCATCACGCGCGGCTTCCGGCCGGGCCGGAAGGTGGCGAAGACGTTGCCGTAGGCGTCGGTGGCGAGCTCGGCGCCCGCGGCCTGGGCGCGCGAGCGCCAGACCGCCGCGGGCCGGGCCTCGAAGCCCGACGTGCCGGCCGCGGCGGTCAGCTCCCGGAGGAAGGATAGGTCGAGTGCCATGGCGGACAGCATAACGCCGGCGGTCTCGGTCGGCGGATCGTGATGCGGCCCGACCCTGCGCTCGCCACGGTGATCAGGCTCTCTCCGCGCCCCTCTGGACCAGCAGCGAGAACACGCCGGCGGCGACCGGCAGGAGGGGCAGCGGGTCGCGCCGGGAGGCGTGCCGCCTCACGGCTCGGCGTGGCCGCCGCGGTCGCCGCGGTCGCCGCCGGCGCGGTCGCCGTCGCGGCGGGCCCAGAGCACCAGCCCGGCCGCGATGAGGGCCAGCGGAAGCAGCCAGCGGCCGACCCAGCTCCCCGCCCAGTTGTCGAAAATGAAGAACTCGAAGAATGCGCCGAAGGCGGCGAACAGGGCGAGGCCGACGGTCACGACGCGCATGCCCTCGCGTTCACGGTCGTGATCGGCCGTGAGGGCGCCCTGCAGGAAGATCCCGACGCCGACCCCGGAGACGATCAGTCCCCAGGCGTAGGACCACGACTGGAAGTAATCGCCCAGGTTCTGGACGAACAGGATCAGGCCGATGGTGGTGACGATGCTGCCGGGGATGGCCAGCGGCGCCGCTTCCTCGCCGCCCAGGAACGCCCACACCAGCAGGGCTACGCCCGGCAACAGCACGAACAGCGGCCAGCCGATACTGCCGGCGCCGGCCATCCGTCCCATCAGGACGAGGATGCCGGCGACGATCAAGATGATCCCGATGACCTGGTTCCGATTCCTCATGGACACGTGCCTCCTCGGCCCAGTCTACGGGCGAGCGGCCCGGGCCCGGGCGCGGATGCCGCAACGAGGTCGGCGCGCGCCCTCCTCCGGAGGCGCCGGTCAGGCCGCGCTGGGCACGCGCTGCAGCCGCCGGACGATGGCCGCCATCGCCTTGCGCGCGTGCACGATGCCGTTCTCGATGAACACGTCGCTGGTGCGTGTGCCGAAGCCGGCGGACCCGACCACGAACAGG
>Ga0209957_1000152_pt1 | contig 15404 bp, 12 predicted proteins | sample SalPonF2_A_D2_MG_FD_185724 | JGI IMG/M metagenome (GOLD analysis project Ga0209957, IMG submission 185724) | Salt pond soil microbial communities from South San Francisco under conditions of wetland restoration - Salt Pond MetaG SF2_A_D2_MG... ... | reverse complement strand
CCGCAAATCCCACAGATCGTGCATTGAGAGGCGCCATATTCGTGCAATTTGGGGTCTACAGCGGCCGTCGCGCGCAACGCGGTTCTTTTAGGCGCAGCGCCATCGCGCATCGCCACGAATTTACAAATACTTACGCCGGAAATTCGAGTTTCCGCTTGCGTCGTAACCGTGCATGGTTAACATAAGTTTCCGGCGCCGCTGGTTAGCGGCGATAGTTTGCCCCACCAATCTGTTACTCATCCGGCGAGGGAATGTCGCGAGTTACTTCACGTATTTACACCTGGATTTTGAGCCATAGCCAGCTCATGGATGAGTCATGTTCGTTACTGGAGCACGCGGCGGAATCCGGTTCGGCATCCCAGAAAGATATCGCCCAGGCGGTTTTGCACAGCCCGGGCCGGTATCGCAGGTGGCGCCAATGTCACCAGCAGGCGATGCGGGCACCGTCTAAAGCTCGCACCACGATGCAGCAGATGATTGCGCTCAGGGAAGTGACACTCAACCAGGTGCCGAAGGCCGCGCTTTTCGCTTTCTTTCAGCGCCACAAGCCAGACCGTGGCGACAGGAAAATGCTGCTGGCTGCGTTCGGCACGACCCGCGATTACAACGAGGCCATTCTGGTCGCGCATGACGATTATTTAAGCGCGGAGGCGTCCGGGTTATGTGCTCGATTTCTGGCCATGAAACTGGGCGACATCGATCACAAGGAATGGTACCGGGACTATCTTGACGTTTATAACGCCTACTTTGCGCTCTACTGCCAGTCGATGATCAAGGAAAACCGGGGCGAAGAGTTCGCAATGGCGGCGATCCTCGGCGAACTCAAGAATCAGGTCACCGAGACCCGGTCGCGAATTCTGCTGGAGGAGATGGCACGCTCGAGCACGAGCCAGACACATGGCCGGCCGGCTCGCAACGGCCTGTTTCGGCGTTTGCTGAAACAGTGAACCCCCGCAACCGTCTGGCCGTGCGCGAGAACCCGGCGTGGGAAGCTGCCTGGCACGGCAGCAATTTTTTCACGCCACGCCAACAGCCCGGCGTTCGCGCGCCGTAACGGTCGGATCTGCCCCGATGCAGACACCGCCGGCATGGGTGGAATATTCTCGGGTCGCAGTAGGCGGCCTACAGATTCAAGACGTTTGTTGCCCCGGTGCTGCGACAGACGCATTCAGTTCGGCATGCGCGGCACGAACGGTCTCACCTCGATAGCGCCGTCCTCGACGATTACGGCAGAAGACTCGGGCACCTTCATCCATGCCTCGCTCATTGTTCCTATTGGCTCGGATACGATGACCCGGGTGTCGGGAGAAAACCGGTCGAGGTCCGGGTTGATATGTTGCAGCGCCGTCATGTCGGTGCTGTGATAAAGAGTCCTGGACTGATGCTCACTCGAATAACGCACTCCGCACAGCCGCTTGCCATCGCTGAGGCCAAGCGTCATCTGAATCGGCATATCAACCCCTTTGCGGCGGCCGGTCTCTTCAATGAAACCGGTCATGCGTTCCAGTGCGGCAAGCGGCTCGTCGCGCAGTCCATAGGTCAGTGCGAGATTGAACATCAGCTCGGAGTCGGTGGTCCCCTCAATGCCGAAGAAAAGACCCGGATCGATTTCGAAAGCGATATCGCGCTTGACCTTTTCGAAACCGTTGATCAGGCCGTTGTGCACGAACAGCCAGCTGTCCTTGGTGAACGGGTGGCAGTTTGTTTGCTGTATCGGCGTGCCGGTCGTGGCGCGCACATGTGCCAGGAAAAGATGTGAGCGAATGTGCCTGGAGAGGGAGACGAGATTACGATCGTTCCAGGCCGGTTCTGTCGATTTGTAAATACCCGGTTCTGGTTCCTCGCCGAACCAGCCCACCCCGAAACCGTCACCGTTGGTCGTCTCCGCACCTTGTTTCGAGGCAAGGCTCTGGTCGATAAGCGAGTGTTCCGGTTTGACGATCAACTCCTCCATGAGCAATGGTTCGCCGATATATCCCATCCATCTGCACATGATCACTGCTCCTTGGTAGTAATGGTGTGCCGCAGTCATTTCCGGCCCATGCTCTGATCCAAATTGTACTCCTTCCAGCCGCTTGTCCGGACGGCGATCATTACCCGGTCCGGGCGCATCGCGCGAAGGCGAAATACGCGGTAGTGTGCTGGCGGATACAGCGCGCAGCGGCATTCTCTTGATCCGCGGGAGGCCGGCATGGATTCATCGACATCGGTCGAATGACCAGTACCGGGTTGCGGGCGTGGCTGTGCAGGCGCGCCGGTAGGCGCCGTTCTCGGGCAGATCCGCCATGCAGCAAATGCCTCGCCCCGCGGCTGGAAATTGCAAGGCTATATTCCATTGTTATTAAAAAGAGAGTTGCCGCGATGACGAGGCATCCAGGCCCAGTGTCAACGCTCTGACAGTGGCCTAATCGCCGTCGGCTGGCTGGCCCGGGCAAAAAAAACCGGCTCCGATTGGGAGCCGGCCATGCCGCATCGAGGGGGAGGTCGATGCTTTTGCGGGACGCGACAAGGGGGGGTCGCGCGGGGTCCCCGCAATTCTTTTGCCGTTTAGGCGAGTTTCATCGCGACGAATCTTGCGCCGCCATTGCGTTCGATTCGCATCAGTACATGATCGCGCTCGGCATCGATCGCGGAGTCGAGCTGCTTGCGCACATCTTTCGGCGTTGCAACCGGCTGCTGGCCGACCATCGAAATCACGTCGCCCGGCCGCACGCCTTTGCTTGCGGCGGGGCCTTGCGGGTCGACCCTGACAACCAGCGCGCCTTCCACTTCATCGGGGATGCGGAACTGGCGCCGTGCGTCCGGGGTCAGCGGCGATAATTCAAGCCCGAGCTTGCCGTGGCTGGACTGACTCGCGTTGGCTACCTGTGAAGGTTCTGGTTCGAGCGCGCCAATACGCACATCCAGTTCGCGTCGCTTGCCATCTCGCCACACACCAATTTCCACGCTGTCGTCAGCCTGCGTTTTCGCGACCAGTCGGGTCAGATCGCGGACCGTTTCGATGTCGGTGCCATCGAAGTCGAGTATCACGTCGCCGGACTTCAGTTCGCCTTTCTCGGCAGGGCTGTCAGCCTGGACGTCGACGATCAGTGCGCCCTTGTTGCCCTCCAGCCCGAGACTTGCGGCGATTTCCTCGTTCAGACCCTGAATCTGTACGCCGAGCCAGCCGCGCTGGACGCTACCGTTTGCCTGGAGGTCGGCGACGATATCGGTCACCTGAGCGGAGGGGATGGCAAAGCCGATGCCGACGTTGCCGCCGTTCGGTGAATAGATCATCGTGTTGACGCCGATAACCTCGCCATCGGTGTTGAATACCGGACCGCCGGAATTGCCGCGATTGATCGGCGCATCGATCTGGATAAAGTCATCGTAAGGTCCGGCCTGAAGATCGCGACCGCGCGCGGAAATGATGCCGGCGGTGGCGCTACCGCCGAGACCGAACGGATTACCGATCGCGACGATCCAGTCACCGGTCCGCGCCTTGTCGGAGTCGCCGAATTCGACGTAGGGGAAAGGTTCATCCGCATCGATTTTGAGCAGAGCGAGATCGGTGCGCGGATCGGTACCGACCAGCTTCGCTACATAGGTTTCCCCGTCGTTGGTGATAACGCTGATTTCGGCCGCGTCCTCGATGACGTGATTATTGGTCACGACATGACCTTCAGCCGAAACCAGGAATCCGGAGCCTTGTCCGATCGCCGGACCCTGCGACCCATGGGGCGACCGTGGTGCCTGTTCGAAAAAGCGGCGGAAAAATTCGTCGAACGGTGTGCCCTGCATGTTTCCGTGCGGGGACTGCATCCGCGGCCCGCCGGCAGTGGCGGCCATGGCGGTCCGGATGTTGACGACTGCCGGAATGTTCGTCTCGATCAGGTCGGCAAACTGCGGCCGCTCGTTTGCGGCTTGCGCGCTCATTGTTCCGGCAATCGGAGCCAGCACCATCGCGGCTACAAGTGCAACAGCGGGCAGGCGCCGGGTCGGGATCGATTGACGAATCGTCATTCAGTGTTCTCCTGTTACTGTGCAGTGGCCTGTTCGGCTTGGAAACCACCCTACCCAACCCCGTCTTGCCCGAGGATTGCGGACGGGTTAAACAATTTTCATGTTTCCCGGGCGCGCGGGTCGTCTGCTAGAGTTCCGTCATGCGAGTGTTAGTTATCGAGGACGATCAGGACGTCGCCAGCTACATCGGTAAGGGACTGCGCGAGGCGGGACACACCAGCGACCATGCCGCGAATGGCAAGGACGGACTGTTCATGGCCGCAAGCGAATCCTACGACGCCATGATCGTCGATCGCATGCTGCCCGGTCTGGACGGTCTTTCGATCATCCGTACGCTTCGCGCCTCCGACAATCGTACTCCGGCGCTGATCCTGAGCGCGCTCGGCGAAGTCGATGACCGGGTCGCCGGCCTGCAGGCTGGCGGCGACGACTACCTCGTCAAACCGTTCGCATTCAGCGAGCTGGTGGCGCGCCTCGAAGCGCTGGTACGGCGGGCCCACCCGGAAACAACCGATGCCACCACGCTGACTATTGCCGATCTCGAAATCGATCTTCTGAAGCGTGAGGTCAGGCGCGGTGGCAGGCTGCTGGAGATCAAACCGACAGAGTTTCGGTTGCTGGAATACCTGATGCGTCATCGCGGTCAGGTAGTCACCCGCACGATGTTGCTCGAGGGAGTCTGGGACTACCATTTCGATCCGCAAACGAACGTCATCGACGTTCATATCAGCCGCCTTCGCTCCAAAATAGACAAGGGTTTCCAGCGGCCGCTGCTGCACACCATTCGCGGTGCCGGATACAAGCTCGGTGACGGCTGAGGCGAGCGGAGTGCGCCCGCGCGGTGGCGGCAAACCGATGCCGGCGAGGATCTGGCGTACCTCGACGTTCCGTTTTGCGGCGCTGTACATGGTGCTGTTCGCCATCTCCGTCGTTTTGCTGCTGGGGCTGGTCTACTGGATGACGGCCGGATTCATGGCGCGCCAGACCGACGAGACGATTGAAACCGAAATCATGGGCCTCGCCGAGCAGTACCGGCGGCGCGGCCTGAACGGTCTCGGTCAGGTCATCGGCGAACGGATGCGGGCGGACCCGGATGGTTCGGCGATTTACCTTTTTGCGACACCCGATTACAAGCCGCTTGCCGGCAATCTCGATCAGTGGCCACCGCTGGTCGCGGATGCCGACGGCTGGCTGAACTTCCCGCGCCAGGATACCGAGGCCGGCGAGGTTCCGGCGCGTGCGCGGTTATTCGTGTTACGTGACGGTTTGCATTTGCTGGTGGGGCGCGACATTCGCGACCTCGTTCGCACCGAGGCAATGATCCGGCGCGGATTGATCTGGGGACTCGGTCTGAGCGTAGCGCTGGGTCTCCTCGGAGGATTGCTGATGAGCCGGCGCATCAACCGCCGCATCGAGGCGATCAACGAAACCAGCCGCGAAATCATGAATGGCGATCTCTCGCGGCGCATACCCGATCGCGGCAGCGGTGACGAATTCGACAAATTGAGCGAGCAGCTCAACGCGATGCTCGATCGAATCGAGGAGTTGATGGAGGGCGTGCGTCACGTCACGGACAATATTGCGCATGATCTGCGCACACCGCTGACCCGTCTGCGCACGCGGTTGGAAATGCTGCAGTCGGCCGCGGGCGAGGATCTGGACGGTGCAGGTGTGGCCGAGTGCATCGCCGAGTCAGACCAGCTTTTGCAGACATTCAATGCGCTGTTGCGAATCGCACGCATCGAATCACATGGACCGACGAAATCGGCTTCCGTCGCGCTCGACCAGATTGCCGGCGACGTGGTCGACATGTATCAGGCCGTTGCCGAGGAGAAGAACGTCGCACTGGAGGCGGACGTGGTCCCGGTGACAGTCGCGGGCGACCGCGACCTGTTGTTTCAGGCGCTGGTCAACCTGGTCGATAACGGCATCAAGTACACGCCGCCGGGTGGCTCGGTAACGCTGGCTGTCGCCGTCGATGGCGATGACTGTTGCGTGGAAGTTCGCGACACGGGGCCGGGGATTGCGGATGCACACAAGGAAAAGGTGACCCGGCGTTTCTACCGCATTGATGGCGCGCGTGGCGAGAAGGGCAACGGGCTGGGTCTCAGCCTGGTTGCAGCAGTGGCGCAACGCCACGATGCGCTGCTCGAATTCGCAGACGCGAATCCGGGACTCGTCGTGCGTTTGTGCCTTCCCTGTGCCGTACAAACGGCGCCAACCAACCGAGCCCACTAGCGTCGTTTGCCAGTTTGCGGCCCGAGCAGTGATATGCGGAGACGTTGCTTCAACGGGCCAGGGTACGGCCAGACCGGCGGGCAGCCGATCAGATCCAGCTTCGAAACTCGGCCTCGATGCCGTTTGTCTCAAGCCACTGGCGAAATGCCGTGTCGTCTGAAAAGCGCTCCTGCAGCAACTGCATCAATACCTCGGGCACGTGCTGCGCCTTGACCCGCCGCCAATACTCGTAGTCAGAGTCGCCCCAAACCTCCCTGACCGATACGCCGGGATCGTAACCCGCGAGTACGAGGTCGCCATTGTCGTCAATATAAGCCTCGAGCAGGCCGACCTAGCAATCGCTCGACCGCACTTCCATCAATGTGATGCTGTGTTTGCGCCGCGTCATCGATCCTGGATTATCGGCCGCGGTTAGCGCTTGCCAAATTTGTCGCCGAAAAAGTCGCCCTCGTTCCAGGTCGGGCGAGCGGCGGCATCTGCGATCTCCTGGCCGATTCGCACGTTCGCGCGGGCAAACCTGAGCGCTGAATCCCAGTCGAACGGGCGGGAAAGATCGTCGCTTGGCCGGTGATAGTGTTTGGCGAGATGGTCGCGAAACAGTGCCTGACCGTCGATCCCGGGATCGGTGGAAGTGAACCCGGGCACCAGAAACACCGATGGAATGCCCTGGCGCACGAACGAGTACTGGTCGCTGCGAATGAACAGCACCTCCTCCGGTATCGGATCAGGCGTCAGCGCGAAACCCTCCGCCGCAACTGCCTTCTCGATCGGCGCTTGCATTGACGAGTGCTGCGCGCCGAATGCGATGACGTCGGCCAACGGGTATAGCAGCAACGGCATGTCGAGATTGATATTGGCGACGATGGAATTCGACGGCACCGTCGGATAATGGGCGAAGTAGTCAGAGCCGAGCAGGCCGCGTTCCTCACCGGTGACCGCCACGATCAGTATCGAACGCCGCGGCCGCTTGTCCATGGTCGCGAATGCCCGTGCCGCCTCGATCAACAACGACACGCCGACAGCGTTATCGTAAAACCCATTGTAGATATCGTCGCCATTGACCGGCGTGCCGATGCCGACATGATCGAGATGCGCGGAATAAACCACATACTCGTCGGCAAGTTCGGGATCGCTGCCGCGGATAATTCCGATGACATTGGGGCTGGTGACCTCGGTGTGATCGCTCTTCTGGCTCAGCGTCACCTCGATACCGAGAGGTGTCGACATGGGTTTGCCCGAGTCCGCCGCGTCCAGCGCCTCTTCGAAACTGATAGGCGTGAGTTCGAAGATGTCCGGAGCGACCATTTCACTGATCGCCGCGCTTCCTTCGAGTTCGGGATGGTGATCCGCCGCCTTTCCGGAAAGATTGATCCACGACATGCCGGCAGTGACCCCGGCATTCAGCGTTACCACCTCCCACTCATAGCGTTTCTGGTCGGTCCGCGAACGCATCGAGATATAACCGACCGCGCCACGCTCAACCATCTCGTCGCGTTTGGTCCGGCCCGACGAATAAAACGCACGCTGGTTGTGCGGAAAGGTGGCCGGTGCGCCGCCAAAGATCGCGACGATTTTGCCGTTGACATCGATATCATCGTAGTCCGAGTAGCCAAGTTCCGGCGCATGCACGCCGAAGCCCGCGTAGACGACTTCGGCTCTTACGCTGGTTTCGTCGCGGACCGGGTCGCCGCCCATGACGAAGTCTTTTTTCCATTCGAGATTACCATCGCCGAGATCGCCGTGGACCGTGACCGCCGCGCTTTCGATATCGATGCGCCGTGTCAGTAACGGCACCGGTTGAAACCAGCCGTCGCGTCCTCCCGGTTCCAGTCCGAGCGCCTCGAATTGGGCGGCCACATATTCAGCTGCCTGGTCGTAACCCGGTTCGCCGCTCATCCGGCCTTTGCGGGCGTCGTCAGCAAGAAAATTCAGATGGGCCTGGAGATTCTCCCGGTTGATTGCGGCGAGGCCGCCGTCAATGGCATCGGCGGCCGGGGGCAAGGTGGCCTGGCTCGACGGTTCATCCGCCGGATTGCCACATCCGGCAATGCTCGAACACAAAATAGATAGCGCAATTAGACGTTTCAAAAGTTGATACCTGATTCGGTGATCCGGGAAAGGCGCCGATCATATCATCGAACCTGCCCGTGATAGCCAGGCTGAATTAACCTCGATTTCGATTTTCTGCCCGGAAATTCTGCGCCATGCCGGTCGATGCGATGGCCTCCGCGAACGGAAATTGCGTGCCGCCGATATTGAACGAAATGCATCGGATCGGGGCGGGCCGTGGAACATCAGGGATCTGTGATCGAGACTTGGCGGCTACGGGCCGCGAGTCTGAACCATCGCGGCCACGGCGTGCCCGATGTTCGCGAAATGTCGAATCCCGCCGCCGGATATGACTTCCGGGGTTTACAATGACGACCGGTGAGCGCTCGCCAATTAGTGTAAATGGCTGGTCGTTGCCGGGTCGGGCAGACCCGCCGGAAAACGTAAGGGGTTCGTTTAATGAGTTATATCGCCAAGAGATTCTCGCGGTTCAGGGCCGGTCGCGCATTCTGGGTTCTGGCCATTGGCCTGGTGGCCGCAACCGCAATTGGGGCCGAGACCGGGGAAGTCGCGGAAATCGACTGGTTCACTCTGCTGATGAGTCTGTTTGGCGGATTGGCGCTTTTTCTCTTCGGAATCGACCAGATGTCCGAAGGGCTGAAAGCGGTTGCCGGTCAGCGCATGGCTGGACTTCTCGGCGGCATGACCCGGAATCGTTTTCTCGGCGCGCTGACCGGTGCGATCGTCACCGCCGTGCTCAACTCATCCTCCGTGACCACGGTCCTCGTCGTGAGCTTTATTACCGCCGGGATTATGAGCTTGCAGCAGTCAATCGGCGTGATCATGGGGGCGAATATCGGCAGTACCATGACGGCACAAATCGTCGCCTTCAATGTCACCCAGTACGCTTTGATCCCGGTAACGATCGGGTTTGCGATGATTTTTTTCGGCAAAACCGATCGCATGAAGCATTCGGGGGAAATGTTGTTCGGTCTCGGCCTGCTGTTCGGCGGGATGGGCATCATGAGCGAGGGCATGTACCCGCTGCGCAGCTATCAGCCATTCCTCGACCTGATGGCGAGAATGGAAAACCCGGTGCTGGGCATCCTGGTGGGCGCAGCTTTTACCGCGCTCGTGCAGTCATCCGCGGCCACTACCGGTATTGCCATCGTGATGGCTGCGGAAGGACTCCTGTCGCTTCCCGCGGGTATTGCGCTTGCGCTCGGCGCCAATATTGGTACCTGCATGACGGCGGTGCTCGCGGCGATCGGCAAACCGGTCGCGGCGCGCCGGGCAGCGGCGGCGCATGTCTTATTCAATGTCCTCGGTGTGTTGATCTGGATACCGTTTATCGGCCTGCTGGCCGGAATAGTCGTCGATATCTCGCCCGCGGCGCCGCAGCTCGAGGGTGCCGCGCGGATGGCGGCCGAGGTGCCGCGGCAGATTGCAAATGCCCACACCACTTTCAATGTGATCAATACCGTCCTTTTCATCGGCTTCGCCGGGTGGTTTGCGAAGGCGGTGGAGCGTATCGTTCCCGAGCAACCTGAGACAATGAAAGAGATTATTCGACCGAAGTACATCGAGGAGGCGTTGCTCGATACGCCGACGCTCGCGTTGAATGCGGCGCGTATGGAGGTCCAGCATCTCGGCGAGATCGCGATGCAGATGGTGCACCAGGTAGGGCCCGCGATCCGCAATCGCAGCAACGAAGAGCTCGAAGTGCTCGAGCGTCTCGGCGACCAGGTGGACTTATTGCACGCACACATTATCGACTATCTCGGTGAGGTCCGGCGGCATGAGCTCACTGACGGGCAGAGGGACGCATTCCTGCGCCTGATGCGAGGTGCGGATGAAGTAGAGCGCATCGGTGAGGTCGTCGAGGCCGAGATTATTCCGGTCGGTCGGGCTTTGATCGCAAGCGACCTCAAGGCCAGCGAAACGACCCGCCACACGCTCGATGCGCTTTACCGGCGGGTTTGCGATTCGGTCGAGGAAGCGATAACCGCGATTGCCGAACTCGACGCCGGCCGGGCAAACAACGTGATCAACATGAAGGGCGAGATAAACGGGTTGATAGACGACGCGCTGAATTACCAGGCGGAGCGGGTGTCGCCGACGGATCCGGATCTGATCAGGGCATTTCGCCTCGAGGACGAAGTCATCGATGCGCTCAAGCGTATTTATTCGCTGTCGAAACGTATTTCAAAGCTGCTGTTGCCGGTTGCGGTGGCAGCCAAGGCAGCCTGATACGTGGCGAGCGGGGACGGCGGCGCGCCTTACTCAAGGGTTTTTTCCCTCGACGAAGCAGACCCCGGCCTCGCAGCGTTTCAGATAACGGCCGCGGCTGAGGCGGCGGTAAATGCGATCGAATGGCGCGGACAGCCTGAGCGTTCTTATCAACCATGCGATGCGGCGGTAGCCAGGTAATTCGTCCCACAGTGTTAGAAACGCATAGCCACCGGCGTGGAGGCGGCCACGGCGGTCACGCACATGCAGATGCTCCATTGCATCGGCAAATGAAACGCCCTCGTCAGCAAGCGCATCCGGATTGGCCATCAGGTCGGACCATGCGAGTCGCCGCGCCCAGTCTACCCTCCGGTAATGACGGACACCGCGCATGCAGACGGGGCAACCGCTGTCGTAGTACATCGTCGTTTTCATATGCATAGGTTCGTCCGCATGGCGCGAGCGGACGCACTAAGGCAGCGCCGCGAGCGGATCCTATTGTAAACTGGCGCGTTGCGGAGGTAGTGCGTGGCAAATTTGTCCAAAACATTTGGCGAGCGAGAGGTCGCACCACCCGAACGCGAGGCGCTGGTGCGCAGCGTATTCCGGCGGGTAGCCGATCGCTATGACCTGATGAACGATCTGATGAGCTTTGGCATCCATCGGCTGTGGAAGCGCAGCCTTGCCTGGGCCGTGGACCCGCGTCCGGGGCAGCTAATCGTCGATCTCGCGGGCGGCACTGGCGACGTGGCGCGGCTGGTGATGGGTGCCGACCGGCGGGTCGTCGTGATCGATCCGAGCGTAGAGATGATGCAGGCGGGTCGGGGCAGTCGCAAATCACTTGTGGACTGGTCCGCCGGCACAGCTGAATCGATGCCGCTTCCGGATGCCTGCGTCGACACTCTGACGATTTCGTTCGGGATTCGCAATGTTACCGACATCGATACCGCACTGGCTGAAATCTGGCGAGTGCTGAAACCGGGCGGGCGTCTGCTTTGTCTCGAATTTTCGACACCGGCGGCGCCGTTGCGGCCTTTTTACGAGGCTTACAATCGCCATGTAATACCGCGTCTCGGCGCGATGGTCGCACGCCATCCCGATGCGTATCACTACCTCATCGAATCGATTCGCCGGTTCCCCGACCAGGAGGAGATGAAGCGACTGCTTGAGGCGCAGCGTTTCACTGACGTGTATTACCGCAACTACAGTTTTGGCATTGCGTGTCTTCATGTTGCCTCCAGACCGGGCAATGCCGGTTGAGACCACCTCTCTCGCGGAATTGATCGGGGCGGCCGCACCCTCGGCCACGGCGCTGGACGATGGGCAGAAGGTCCTTCGCTATGCCGATCTGCGCTTGCGTATGCGCCACCTGACCAGCAGACTCGCCGCGCTGCCAGGTCTGGAACACGGCCCTGTCGCAATAGTCAGCCGCGACCCATTGAAAAGTGCATTGACGGTCTGGCTGGGTGCGGCCAGCGGCCGCGATGTCGCAATTCTCGATTCCACCCGGGGTGACCTTGAGACGGTTCTGCAGACTATTGCGCCCGCGCTGGTCATTGGCGACCGGGTTGAAGGCCATGAGCCATGGGCGACAGTGCCATCCGCGTGGCTCGACGACGCCGGTGCGGAGGTTGGGCAACAGCGCCTGACACAGGGGGCCGAATCGGGCGGATGGCTGGTGGCGAGCAGTGGAACAGAAGGGCCGGCCCGGATCGCGCGACTCTCACAAGCCGCCATTCTCGCTCATGCACGTGCGAGCAACGCAGCGACCGGGCTTGGTAAGGGTGATGCCTGGCTCACCCCTGTCTCGCTGCAACATATTGGTGGTCTCGCCGTCCTGTCACGCTGCGCCCTTGCCGGTGCCTGCGCGCTGTTGCATGAGACCTTCAATCCGCATCGCATTGTCGAGGCAGTGATGGCGGAGGAGGTTTCACATCTGTCGCTGGTACCCGCGATGCTCGATCGGGTTTTGGAGTGTGCGGGCGGCCGGGCACCGCCGTCGCGACTGCGGCGCGTGCTGATCGGCGGCGCGGCTCTGCATCCCGCAATCGCCGAGCGAGCGCGTGCCGCGGGCTGGCCGTTATGGGTTGCCTACGGTATGACCGAAACCGGTTCACATGTGACCGTCGAGGCGATCGAAGAGGGGTGGGAAGCGGGACGAGTCGGCAAACCGTTGCGGGACATTCGCATTGCCGTCGATAGCGAAGCCGGCGCTGGCATTGCCGGTACCGGACCAATACGCATTGAAGGTCCGGTCGTGATGGATGGATACCTGCAGGCGTCCGGCGCAACAGCAAGTATCGACGGAGTTTTCGAGAGTGGCGATCTCGGCCGCATAGATGGCGCGGGCAATCTGCACGTGCTTGGACGAGCGGACGACGTATTGATCAGTGGCGGCGTGAATCTCCACCCCGCGAGCATCGAGCGTTTACTCGGCGAATGCCCGGGAGTTACCGATATCGCCGTCACCGCAGTTGACGATCCGCGCTGGGGGGATCTGCTGGTCGCGATCTTCTGTGGTGACATCGACGAGCCGCAATTCGAGAAATGGTGCCGCGATCACCTTGAATCGAGACAAAGACCGCGCCGCTTCCTGCGCGTGGCGCTGTTGCCGCGTAATGCGGGCGGCAAGATCGATCGCGAAATCCTACGGCGCCTCGCCGCCAATAGCAGTAACTGAAACATGAGGCGTCCGGCTGAAATCGAGCCCGAGCCCCGCTGCCGCCGGCAAATGCAACAATCCGCGGGAGATCGGCAGCGGCGGCGCAAAATCGGTCTGTAGCCAGTCGCTGGTCGCCAGGCCGTGTGCAAGATCGTTTCCGAGCGCAGCAGCGACATGGCATGCCGCGCGCACGCCGATCGCCGAGTCGACACTGGTAGTGACGACAGTCTCACGCCCGTTGCCGGCCGCAAGCGCCAGGATCGGCAGCAGCCCACCCGCCGCCATCGGTTTTAGAACCTGGCGTCTGACCGGCAGCGACTCCATGCTGTCAGTGTGCAGCGATTCGTCGAGCGCGATTGCGAACGGAACCGCCGCCTGGAGCGCACGCAATTGATCGTTGCTGGCGTCACAGGCCGGTTCCTCGACTGCTTCGATCCGGGTACCGTCGAGGCCGGGCAGAATTTCGCGCGCGGTAGCCAGCGACCAGCCGCGATTGACATCGAGCCGCAGCCGCACGTTCGCGGGCAGCTCCGCCAGCAGCGAGCGCAGCGCGGCCAGTTCCGTCGCGGGCGCGGCGGTGCCGACTTTGAGTTTCATCACTGTAAAACCGGAATCGATCGCACGTCGCGCAAGGACAGGCCAGTCGCGGTATGCGCCGATCATGGCGTTGACCCGAACTTGCGGACTGCTGTCAGGCGCCAGCAGCGAGTGCAGCGGTAAATCGCGTGCGCGGGCCTGGAGGTCGAGCAATGCAGTTTCACAGGCGCAGCGCACAGCGGGGGTCGGGGAGGGCGCGTCCGGCAATGATTCAAACGCGGCTATGAGCGGTTTTCCGCGGATCCTGGCGGCCGCGTCGTCGAGTGCCCGTTTTGCCGCATCGTCGGTTTCGGTTCCGGCGCCGGGCAGCGGCGCACAGTCGCCAAGCCCGAGCCTGCCACGATCGTCGCGCAGCCGCAGTAACCAGCCGTTGCGCTCCGAGGTGATGCCGCGCGCCGAGGTCCAGGGCTGACGCAGCGTCAAAGTGTAAGCGTGCCAGCTGGCATCGAGTATCACTGTCTGTCGCTCAGGCAACCGGATTGGCCCCCGCGGTTACCGCCGCGCCGACCAGCGCGCTCAGGGCCAGCTGGAATTTTGCGGTGCTGGCAAGCAGTACGTTGAATCGCGGCCCGGGCTCATCGCTCCAAAACCGCCGCACCAGCAGCAGCGCCCAGGGCAGCACAGCGAACGGCAACCAGCCCCAGACTGATGACAATGTTGCGAGCGCCGGCAGCGCAACGAATGGAAGCAGCATCAGCAGCGCATATTCGATACAACTGGCCCTGCGCCCGAACGCCACGGCAAATGTCGATCTCCCGACACTCCGGTCATTGTCGAGATCGCGATAGTTGTTGACTGCGAGAACCGCAGCCGCGGGTAGCCCCAGGATCGCGCCGGCAATAACAGCGCGCGGTGTAAGATCCAGAGCGTGAAGGTAATAACTGCCCGCAACCGCGACCACGCCGAAGAACAGCCACACGAACAGTTCGCCCAGCGGCGTGTAGGAGATCGGGCGCGGGCCACCGCTGTAGGAATATCCCGCGACGATCGACAACACGCCGACCACCAGGATTGGCCAGCCTCCGGTGAAGACCAGATAGGCCCCGCACAGCGCCGCCAGGGAAAAACTCAGTCGCGCTGCGCTACGTACAGCCGCCGGCGCCAGCCACCCTTCGGCAGTCGCGCGCCTCGGTCCGAGGCGGGTCGACGGGTCGTCTCCGCCGCGTTCGAAGTCGGCCACATCATTGTGCAGGTTCGTGCCAATCTGGATCGTGGTCGCCGCGAGCATTGCCGCGAGCATTACTGCGAGCGAAATCGCATAACCGTCGGCCCATGCCAGGCAGGTACCTACAATTACCGGTGCCACTGCGACCGGCAGCGTGCGTGGCCGAACCGCGGCGATCCAGTGTTGCAGCACTCGTTGGGGTCTCCGGTTCAGGAGCGGCGCGGGAACTTGCCAAAATCGGGTCGACGTTTCTCCATAAACGCGTTGCGGCCCTCGCGCGCCTCGTCGCTAAGGTAGAACAGACCGGTTGCATTGCCGGCCAGTTCCTGGATGCCCGCGAGTCCGTCGGTGTCGGCATTGAAAGCAGACTTCAGGCAGCGCAGGGCCATCGGGCTCAATTCGAGCATTCGTTGACACCATTCGATAGTTTCCGCCTCAAGCTTGGCAAGCGGTACGACTTTG
>Ga0209957_1000151_pt1 | contig 15431 bp, 13 predicted proteins | sample SalPonF2_A_D2_MG_FD_185724 | JGI IMG/M metagenome (GOLD analysis project Ga0209957, IMG submission 185724) | Salt pond soil microbial communities from South San Francisco under conditions of wetland restoration - Salt Pond MetaG SF2_A_D2_MG... ... | reverse complement strand
GACCATCGCCATCGTCGCTCTGCTGCTGGTCGCCGCCGGCCTGGGAGGCTATGCCCTGCGCGGAGGCGTCGGGCACGGCACGTCCTCGGGCTCGAGGGCCGCACCCGCAGGGAACCCGTTCGCCGGAGGCGGGAACCGCGGCGGGAACACGGGCGCCGGCGGCGGCAGTTTCGGCGGTGGTAGCTCCGCCGGACGCCCAGCGACCGTGACGGTGCAGGCGGTGAAGGTGGCGAACGGTCCGCTGGTCGCTCAACGCACCACCACCGGCACGGTGGTACCCGTCACGCAGAGCAACGTCGCGGCCCAGGCGAGCGGCATCGTCGAGAGCCGGCTCGTCGCCGTCGGCGATGATGTCCGCGCCGGTACGGCGATCGTCCAACTCAAGACCGATACCCTCGAGCTCGCCGCCGACAACGCGCGCACGCAGCTCAGCGGCGCCCGGATCAACCTGCAGACGCAGCAGACGAACATCCAGCAGGCGACCACCCAGCTCGAGAGCCAGCTCGCCTCCGCGCAGGCGGCCCTCTCGGCCGCCCAGGCCAACTACGACTCCGCCCAGAAGGTCTACGCCCTCGGCGGCATTTCCAAGGCCAGCGTGGACAGCGCTCGCAGCCAGCTCGCCCAGGCCCAGGCCAACGTGACATCGGCCCAGAACGCGCTGTCCCAGAACCAGCGCGCCGAGAGCGAGAGCCTGCAGCAGCTCAAGCTGACGGTCACGCAGGCCGAGAACGGCGTGAAGCAGGCCGAGCTCAACCTCGCCAACGCGACCGTCCGGGCGCCCTTCGACGGACAGGTGGCCTCCTTCGCCGTGGCGCCCGGCGAGTACGTGGGGCCGTCGACCTCGGTCGCCACGCTCGTGAGCACGCAGCGGCAGGTGCAGCTCAACGTGCCCCCATCGGACGCCGCCGCCTTCCCGGCAGGCACCGAGCTCACCTTCTCCACCGGTGTGGCGCAGTACGCCGTGACCGTGAACCAGCGGCCGGGCGCCCCCGTCAATCAGGGAGTGAGCGTCACGGCGAGCTTCGGTCCCGCGTCGGGTGCCGCCGGCGACCCGCCGGCGGTGGGCCTGGTGGGCACCGTCTCCTACCGGGTCACCCTCGCCACGGCCACGCTCGTCCCCATCAGCGCCATCCAGAACGACGGCACCAACACCTTCGTGTTCGTGATCCAGTCCGGCAAGGCGGTCCAGACCGGCCTCGACATCCTTTCTCAGGCCGGCAACCAGGCCGCGGTGTCGGGCGTCCCGGCCGGCGTCACGATCGTCGATCAACCGCCCCCGGGACTCCTGAACGGAGCGGCCGTCCAGGCCGCCGGCGCACCCGCGTCCGGCGGGAGTGCCGGCAGCGGGCAGCGTGCGGGCTCCGGGAGCGCACCGGACGGCCGTAGCTCTGCCGGCGGCGCGCGTCCGAACGCGCCCGCGAACGGGGCGGCGGACGGCGCGACGTCCACCGGCCGTGCGCCCAGCGGCGGCAGCTCCCCCGCCGCCACAGGAGGCCCGTGATGGCCGACGAAAGACGCGACGGTCGCCGCGGCGGTCCCGGGGGCGCCAGCGACGAGGCGCGCCAGGCCGACCGCGACATCGCTGCGCATGTGCGCGTCAACCCGCTGGTGGGGTTGTCGGTGGCCCGTTACGTGCTCGCCATCGGCATCTTCGTGGGCGTGGTGGTGTTCGGCCTGATCGAGACCAACAACCTGGGGGTGGACCTGCTGCCCACGACCAACATCCCCGTGGTCATGGTCGCCACCAGCTATCCCGGAGCGTCGCCCGCCGTGGTGGACCAGCAGGTGACGCAGGTGGTGGAGTCGGCGGTGGCCACCGTCGGCGGCATCACCAGCATCCGCTCCAACAGCGGCACCGGCTCGAGCCGCGTGATCCTGCAGTTCGGTCCGGACACCAACCAGGCCGCCATCGCGAATGCCGTCGCGGCCCAGGTGGCGTCCCTGCGGGGCCTTCCCGGCGACGCCAGCACGCCCCTCGTCCGGACCTTCGACCCCAATGCCCAGCCCATCCTGGAGCTCGGGTTGACCGCGCCGGGCGCCAACATGAACGACGTCTACGCGTACGCCAGCAACATCCTGGTGCCCGCCCTGCAACTGGTGCAGGGCGTGGCGAACGTGAGCGTATCCGGCGGCTCGCAGCTCCAGTACCAGGTGCTGCTCGACCCGGCCAAGCTCGCGTACTACAACCTCTCCCCGACGCAGGTGAGCTCCGCCATCGGGTCGTCGATCGTCAGCCAGCCCATCGGCTCGATCACGCGCCAGAACGACGTGCTCACCTTCGCTACCACCAGCCAGCCGTCGAACGTCGGCGACATCGCCGGCATGGTGGTGGACAGCAGCCGCAACATCCGCGTGCAGGACCTGGGTCTCGTGCAGACGGCGTCGATCGCCAGCAACTACACGCGCGTCAACGGCCAGCCCGCAGTGCTGCTGTCGGTGCAGCAGGCGGCGGGCAGCAACGCCGTGGCGGTGGCCGATGGCGTGCGCAGCTACCTGGCCTCGACGACGCTGCCGACCGGCTATCACGTCCGCGTGAGCAGCGACACCACCGGCCCCATCGTGGCGTCGGTGCATTCCACCTTCCACGAGTTGTGGATCACCGCCATCGTGGTGGCCGTGATCGTGCTGCTGTTCCTGGGCCGGCTCAACACCGCCTTCACCGTGATCCTCGCGATCCCGATCGCGCTCTCCGCGGCGCCGGTCCTTTACGGGCTGCTGGGGTTCACCTTCAACGAGGTGTCGCTGCTGGCGCTGATCGTGGCGATCGGCATCGTCGTCGACGACTCCATCGTGGTGGCCGAGAACGTCGAGCGCTACCGCGCCATGGGCATGGACCGGCGCACCGCGGTGCTGCGCGGCGCCAGCCAGGTGTTCGGTGCCGTGACGGCGGCGTCGCTGTCGCTGCTGGCGGTGCTCATCCCGGTGAGCTTCATGGGCGGCTTCGCCGGCAACTACCTGCGCCAGTTCGGTCTCGGCCTGGCTGCTGCGGTGTTCCTGTCGTGGCTCGAGGCGTTGCTGTTCCTGACGGTGCGCATGGCCTACATCGGCGACGCGCCGCCGCAGACGTGGCGCGACGCCGGGCGGCAGCTGCGGGGCTTCGGGGCCGCCGCGCGCTGGGGTTGGCGGAACTGGCGACGCGCCTGGGGCCTGATCGTCGCGGCCGGAGCGGCCTACGCCATCTGGCGCTTCCTCCCCCCGATCGATCTGGTCGCGTTGCTGGCATACCCGATCGTCCTGATGGTCGCCGCCTACGTGGTGCGCGCCGGCTTCGCGCTGCTCGAGGCTCTCACGGGCACGCTCCACGCCTGGACGGAGGCGGGCCTGACGTGGGTGCGTGACGGCTACGCTGCGCTGCTCGCGCGCATGCTGCCGTTCAGCGCATGGGTGCTGGTGGGCGCGGCGGCATTTCTGGCGCTCACCCTGTTCGTGGTCGGCCCGCGCGTCACGCTCGACTTCGTCCCGCAGACCGACTCCGGGCTGATGCAGGTCGGCGCCCGCTTGCCGTCGGGCACCACCCTGGCCGACGCCAACCAGGTGGCCGGCAAGGTCGAGGACTTCCTGATGGCGCAGAGCGCCGTCACCACCGTGCAGACCAGCGTCAGCAGCAATGGCATCAACGTGCAGGCCCAGCTCGTACCCGTCACCAAGCGGCCGAGCATCTTCGCCCTGGGCGCGGAGTACCAGCGCTCGCTGCAGCAGGCCGTCAGCGCCATCCCGGGGGCGCGCGTGTTCGTGCGCACGGGTGGCGGTTTCCGCGGTCAGGGCTCGGGCGTGAGCTTCAACCTGCTGTCGACCGACTACGCCCTGCTCACCCAGCGCCTGCAGGAGATCCCCAGCGTCCTCGCCCACGATCCCAGCGTGTTGAGCGCCGACACCGGCAACCAGCAGGCGTCGCCGGAGTACGACTTCGTCCCCAACCCGAACCTGCTCGCGGGGACCGGTATCACGGCCACGACCGTGGCGCAGCTCTTGCGGAGCTACACCGGCGGCTCGACCGCCGGCAGCGTACAGACCGGCGGCGAGAGCAACGGCATCGTCGTGCAGCTCGACCCCGGTTACCTGCAGGACGCGCAGTCCTTGCTGTCGTTGCCGATCTACTCGCCCACCCTCAAGACGAACCTGCAGGTGAGCCAGCTCGGCTCCATCGTTCAGAAGCAGGCGCCCCTCAGCATCAGCCGCGACAACCGGCTTTACAGCGCCAGCTTCACCCTCACGCCCAGCGCCACGGCTCCCAGCCCCATCGAGTTCCAGCGACAGATCACCAGCGAGCTCACCCAGGCGGGTGTGCTCGACAACAAGGTGACCATGGGGGCGGGGGACACCTTCGGCCGCGCGGGGCTGTCGAGCCAACTGGGGACGCTCGGTCCGCGCGCGTTCGCGCTCGCCGTACTGCTCGCCTATCTGGTGATGGGCGCGCAGTTCAACTCGTTCCGCTACCCGATCTACCTGCTGCTCCCGGTGCCGTTGGCCGTCGCCGGGGCGGTCTGGTTCCTGGTGGTGCAGGGCCAGTCTCTCGACATCTTCAGCCTCATGGGGATGCTGCTCCTCATCGGCCTGTCGGCGAAGAACGCCATCCTCTATCTGGAGTTCGTGGTCGAACGCATCGGCACCATGCCGTTCAAGGAGGCGATGGTGGAGTCCGCCCGCCTCCGCTTCCGGCCGATCGTGATGACGACGCTGACCGTGCTCGTGATCAGCTTCCCGCTGCTCTTCGGCCGCGGGGCGGGCTCGGAGTTCAATCACGGCATCGCGCTCGTCATGCTGGGCGGCATCGTGGTGTCGGCGCTGCTCACGTTCTTCGTCGTTCCCGCGGCTTTCTACCTGTTCGAGCGGGGCCGGCAGGGGGCCCGGCTGGGCGCGGCCGCCGTCGCGGGCGTGGCGGGGGAGACGACGCACGTCCCCGACCGCGAGCGTGAGGTGGCGGATCGGCGGGGGAGCCGTGACGTGGGCGACTAGACGACGGAGGAGGGAGGGCCCCGCCCCGGATGCGCCAGCCCGTCTGCTTGCGCACCCGGGGCGGCTCGCCTATAATGACGGTTCTGGTGGAAGCTGGCCACGGCCGGCCTCCGCTGAATCGAGCGCTGATCGGCGCGGGGCGGTCCCCGAGGGGCGGCTCCGGCGCGTGCTGGTGGAAGGTGCACCCGATGCAGGTGCAGGTGAGGCGGCCGACCCGGTGAGGGCGCGGGCCGCGGGAGGTTGACGATGTTCGCAATCGTGAGAACGGGCGGCAAGCAGTACCGCGTCGCAGAAGGCGACGTCGTGCGCGTCGAGAAGCTGGCCGCCGAGGCGGGCGAGACGGTGGAGCTCCCGGTGCTCCTGCTCGGCGGCGACGAGGTCAAGGTCGGCACGCCCCACGTCGACGGCGCTACGGTCGAGGCCGAGATCATCGGCCACGGCCGCGGTCCCAAGATCGACATCTACAAGTTCAAGGCGAAGAACAACTACCGCCGCCACCGCGGCCACCGTCAGCCGTACACCGACGTCCGGGTCACCAAGATCCAGGGCTGAGCACACCGAAGGAGTAGAGCGAGATGGCTCACAAGAAAGGCGTAGGCAGCTCCAAGAACGGTCGCGACAGCCAGTCGAAGCGGCTCGGCGTCAAGCGCTTCGACGGGCAGGTGGTCAGCGCCGGCAACATCCTGGTGCGGCAGCGCGGCAGCAAGTTCAAGCCCGGAATGAATGTGGGCGTCGGCAGCGACTGGACCCTCTTCGCGCTGAAAGACGGCGTGGTGCGTTTCGCCGACAAGGGCCGCAAGGGCCGCTTCATCCGGATCGAGGCAGACCAGACCACGGCCGCGCCCGGCACGGGCGAGGCGATCCCCGCGGACTGACCGACCCCGTCGGTACCGCGACACAAGCAACGCGTAGAGTGCGTGGGCGCGGCTTTTTCGGCCGCGCCCACGTTGCCGGGGCCCCCACGGGAGTGAGCGATGCCCTTTCGAGACGTGCTCGACATCACGGTGGAGGGAGGCAAGGGTGGCGACGGCGCCCTGTCCTTCCTGCGCCTCAAGTACATGCCCAAGGGAGGTCCCGACGGCGGCCATGGCGGCGCCGGCGGAAGCGTCTACCTGCGGGCGATCGACGACGTCTCCTCGCTCGACCGGCTGGTGCCGCGCCGTCGCTACAAGGCGAGCACGGGCCAGCAGGGGGAGGGGCGCAACCGTTCCGGGCCGGGCGGGGAGGACCTCGAGCTGGAGGTCCCCGTGGGCACCACCGCGGTCGACCTCGACAGCGGCGAGCTGGTGGCCGACCTGATCGCGGTCGGCCAGACGGTGCTGGTGGCGCAGGGGGGCGAGGGAGGGCGCGGCAACGCCTCCTTCGCCAGCGCCCGGCGTCAGGCGCCGCGCTTCGCTGAGTACGGCACCCCCGGGGAGCGGCGGCGGTTGCGGCTCGAGCTCATGACCATCGCGGACGTCGGCCTGGTGGGCTACCCCAACGCCGGCAAGTCGAGCCTGCTGGCCGCGCTCTCCAACGCGCGCCCTGTCATCGCCGATTACCCGTTCACCACGCTCAGCCCGAACCTCGGCGTGGTGGAGCGCGACATGGAACGCTTCACCATCGCCGACATCCCCGGCATCATCGAAGACGCCCATCTCGGGAAGGGCCTGGGGCTCGACTTCCTGCGGCACATCTCGCGCACCCGCCTGCTCGTGTTCGTTCTCGACATCGCCTCCGATCCCGTCGCCACGCTGGACGCGCTGCGCCGCGAGCTGCAGAGCTTCGACCCCGGCATGCTGGAGCGGCCGGCGCTGCTGGCGCTCAACAAGACCGACCTGGCGGCGCCCGCCGAGGTGGCCGAGGCCGAGCGCGCCCTGAGCGCAGCGGGTCTGCCGGTGGTGAGCGTGTCCGCACTGGAGGGTACGGGGCTGCCCGACCTGATCGAGGCGCTCTTCGCGGTCTTGCCCGCGCGGCCCGAAGCGGTGGGCCGGGAGGCGCCGGAACGGCGCGTGGAGGTCCGGCCGTTGGAGGTCGCCCGCGACGCCAGCGGGGAGGGGTGGGTGGTCCGCGGCAGCGAGATCGAGGCGCTCATCGAGCGTTTCGACGCCTCCAACGCCGAGGCGGTGAACTACCTGCAGCGCTACTTCAAGACCTACGGCATCGACCGTCTGCTGAAGCGCGCGGGCGCCCGGGACGGCGAAGACGTGCGTATCGCCGACGCCGTGTTCGAGTACTTCTCCGAGGCGCGCGAGGAAGGCACGCCCGACCCCGAGGCGTGACCGGCGCTCGCCAGGGCCGTGCCGGGCTTGCCGACGGGCGGTCGGCCGGCAGACCGCCCGCTCTCACCTTGGTGTGGTTGAATGGTCGGTGCCGCCGATCGGCGGTCGGGGAAGGCCGGGTGCGCTCGAAGGCGCGCGTGGTCGGCCCTGGGACGAACCGAGGAACGATGGCCGAACCCAATCCGCTGCCCGAAACGGACCTCTGCAGCCGTCCCGAGCTCGCCGACTACTGTGCGCGGGTCCGGGCGATGGTCTCCGAGGAGCGCTTCCAGCACATCCTGCGCGTGGCCGGGCTGGCCGGGACGATCGCCAGCACCAACCGCTTCACCCCCGCCGAGATCGACGCCGTTCGCCTTGCCGCGGTGCTGCACGACGTCGCGCGGGACCTGTCCTCCGAGGATCTGCTCGAGCTGGCCCCGCCCCAGAACCCCACCGAGGAACGCCACCCCCTGTCGGTGCACGGACGCGCGGCGCGCGTCATCGCCGAGCGCTGGGGCGTGCACGGGGCGGACGTGCTCGAAGCGGTCGAGGGCCACGTCTTCGGCGTCGCCCCGAGCAACCGCGTCGGCGTGGCCGTCTACATCGCGGACGTGTGCGAGCCGGGCCGGGGCGTCAACGACGACATCCGGGCTTTGGCCCTGAGCGACCTCGATGCCGCCTACGCGCGCGCCGTGGAGTCGAAGGTGCGCTACCTCCGTTCCAAGGGGAAGGCCGTCCACCCTGCCACCCTGAGGGTGTATGAGCAGATTTCTCACCGTACGTAACGCGCGCATCCTCACGCTGGCCGGCGTGCTCCTCGCCCTGGCGGGGTTGGCGGGCTACTGGCTGACGCGCGACGTGCACCGGTCGCCGCTCAGCCGTGAGCAGCGCCAGCTCCTGGGTATCCAGGGCAACGCCTTCCACGTCAGCTTCGTGGTCGCCGGGCGCGACATCTTCTACTCCAAGGCCGAGGCCGACCCCATCTACGGCAAGGGCGGGACGATCGTCGGGTGGAACTACAAGGGCACGCGCTCCACCGCCGGCATCAATACCGACACCATCCTCTACGTCGACATCACCGGCGACGCCATCACCATGATCGCGTTGCCGCGCGACATCTGGCTGTCCGACGCCGGCTACCGCATCAACGGGGTGTTCGCGCGTGAGGGTCCCGACGCGTTGCGGCGCCGGGTGTCGGCGATCCTGGGAGTGCCCGTCGACTACTACGCCATCATCAAGCTGGACATCTTCAAGCATCTGGTCGACGCCCTGGGCGGCGTGAACGTCAACGTCCCCTACGCCATGAACTACGACGACAACGCGGGCAACCTGCACATCCACTTCGCCGCCGGCCCGCAGCACATGGACGGGCAGCAGGCCGCCGACTTCGTGCGCTACCGCCACACCTTGCGCGGCGACATCGATCGCCTCGATAACGTCAAGCGCCTGGCGTATGCCCTGATGGCGAAGGTGAAGGAGCTGAACGTGCGGGCCGTCACCAAGGTGCCGGGCCTGGTCGATACCTTCTTCCAGGACGTCCAGACCAACGCCAGCCCCGCGCTGGTGCGCCAGCTCGCGTCGCGGGTGGGCAGCTTGCAGCTCAAGGAGACCGCCACGTTGCCGACCGACGAGGTCCAGATCCCGAACGTCGGCACCGTCCTGCAGGTCGACCCGCAACAGGTCAACCACTTCCTTGCGAACACCTTCGGTGGCACGCCGCGCACGTTCAGCCAGGCGCCGAAGGCGACGCTGCTGATCACCAACCGGAGCGGCACGCCACAGCTCGGGAGCTGGTTCGAGAAGCGTCTCGAGGGCATGGGGGTGCCCGCGAAGGATATCCTGGTGCGCGAAGAGGGCACCGTCGACCCGACGCCCAGCCGGCTGCTGGTGACGCTTCCCGGGTGGCAGGACGCCGAGTACTACGCCTCGCTGCTCCACACCAGCAAGCAGCAGGTCGACCATCTCGACGCCTATCGCGGGCGCTCCGTGGACCTGGAGCTGGTGCTCGGCAGTGACGCCACGACCATGGTCCCCACCGGCGTGGACGTGGCACGAGCGGCGAGCGCCCGATGAGCGGGCCCGCCGGCAAGGGAGGGACGTTGCAGGAGAGTGCCGTCGTACCGCAGGAGGTGCAGCTCATCGTCGATGCGCTCGACGATCGCCGCGCCAAGGACATCGTGGTGCTGGACCTCACCGAGGTCTCGGCCACGCTCGATTTCTTCATCGTTGCCACCGGGGAGTCGCACCTCCAGCTTCGCGCGCTCGAGGACGCCGTGCGCGAGCGGCTCAAGCAGCACGGCTTCCCCCCGCGTGGCGTGGAGGGGCCCAGCGACCGCTGGGTGCTGATGGACTTCGGCGGCATCGTCGCGCACATCATGAGTCCCGAGGCTCGTGCCTTCTACGACATCGAGGGGCTCTGGGCCGACGCGCGGCGGGTGCAGGTCACCCCCGTCTGACCCGGGTCTTGGCGGCCAGGGACGCAGCGAAGCGGCACTGGGCCGAGGAGCTCGCCCGGCGCCACCTGGAGGGCCTGGGCTGGGTGGTGCTGGAGGCCAACTACGCCGTGCGCGCGGGCGAGATCGACCTCATCGCCCGCGACGGGGTCACGGTCGTGTTCGTCGAGGTACGCCAGCGCCGCAGCGAACGCTACGGTCATCCGGCCGAGACCCTCGATCGGCGGAAGCTCGGGCGCTGGAAGCGGACCGCGCGCCACTACCTGGCGACGCGTCTCGGCGACCCGGACGCCCGCATGCGCTTCGATGCCATCCTCGTGCTCGGCGACGAAGGCGCCGCCCGCCTGGAGCATCTGCGCGACGTCCTCTGAGATCGTGGCGCCCTGCGCGCCGCGGCGTCGGCGGGCGGCCCCGCAACGCGTGCCATACTGCCTTCGTGCGCAGCGTTGGCATCATCGATCTCGGCAGCAACACCGCCCGCCTGGTGGTGCTGCTGTACCGGGCGGACTACCGTTTCCAGCTCCTGGACGAGTTGCGGGAGGTGGTGCGACTCTCCGAGGGGATGGGGCCCTCGCGCATCCTGCGTGCGGGGCCGTACGAGCGCGGTCTGGAGGCGCTCCGCACCTTCCGTAGCTACTGCGATGCGGTCGGCATCGACGATCTGCGCGCCACCGCCACCAGCGCGGTGCGTGCCGCGGTCAACGGGGAGGCGTTCGTCGAGGCGGCGCAGCAGCGCGCCGGAGTCGAGCTCGAGGTCCTGACCGGACAGCAGGAGGCCGAGTACGGCGCGCTCGCGGTCGCCAACGGCTTCGACGTGCAGGACGCCGTGGTGTTCGACCTCGGCGGCGGCAGCATGCAGCTCAGCCGGCTGCGGGCGCGCCGTTTCGAGCAGGGCGGCTCCCTGCCGCTGGGCGCGGTGCGCACCACCGAGGCCTTCCTCGGCAGCGATCCGCCCCGCGGCCGGGAGCTCAAGGCGCTCCGACGGCACGTCCGCGACCAGCTGGCGCCCCGGCTCGCCGAGATGCCGGAGGGCCTGCCGGTAGTGGGGATGGGCGGGACGCTGCGCAACCTGGCCAACATCGTGCAGTCGCGCACCGACTACCGCCCCGACCTGCTGCACGGCTACCGCCTGCGCCGCGAGGCGCTCGAGGAGTTGGTGGCGGACCTGGCCGCGCGGCCGTTGCAGCGGCGCCGAGAGGTCAAGGGCCTCAACCGCGACCGCGCGGACATCATCGTGGCCGGAGGCGTGGTGATCGCGGAGACGCTGGCCGCGCTGCAGGTCGACGAGGTGAGCATCAGCGGGCAGGGCCTGCGCGAGGGGCTGTTCTACCCGTTCCTGTTCCCGCGCGGCGACCACCTCGCTCCCGACGTCCGGGAGTTCAGCGCCCTCAACCTCATGCGGGAGTACTACGACAATGCGCCGCACAACCTGCACGTGCGCCGCCTCGCTCTGCAGCTCTTCGACCAGATCGCGCGGCTTCACGGCCTGGGAGCGTGGGAGCGCTCGTTGCTGGCCGCCGCCGCGCTGGTGCACGACATCGGCATGGCCGTGGACTACTACGCCCACCACAAGCACGGCATGTACCTGGTGATGGGGCGCGCCATGCCCGGCTTCAGCCACCGCGAGCAGGTCCTCATCGCCCTGCTGGTGCGCTATCACCGGCGCGGCTCCCCCGGCGACCAGGGTTACGGGGCCGCGCTCCAGGAGGGCGACCTTGCCCGGCTCGCCCGCCTGGCCGGCATGCTGCGCCTGGCGGAGTACCTGGAACGCAGCAAGGCCCAGCGCGTGCGCGGCGTGCAGTGCCATCTCGGAGACGGCTACCTGCAGGTGGAGGCGCTCGCCGACGGCAACGCCGAGATCGAGGTGCGGGAGGCCGCCGCCCGCTCCGACCTCATGGCCTCCTCGCTCGGCGTTCGCGTCGAGGTGGTCGCCGGCTACGGACGGGCCTGATGCCCGGCCGGGACCATAATGGGGTCGTGGAAGCGCGCGTACGGATCAAGATCTGCGGCGTCACGCGGGCCGAGGACGCGCGCGTGGCCGAGCGGGCGGGCGCCGACGCCGTCGGGCTGATCTTTGCCGAACGCTCCAAACGCCGCGTCGGCCTCGCCGACGCCGCCGGCATCGTTGCGGGTCTGGGCCCTTTCATCACACGCGTCGGCGTGTTCGTGGACGCGCCCCTCGAGACCGTGCGCGCCGCCGTGCACCGCCTCGGGTTGGGGGCCGTACAGCTCCACGGCGACGAACCTGCCGCCTACGCCGAGGCTCTGAGGGGCGAGGTGATGGTGGTGCGGGCGATGGCGTTCGGGCCGAACCTCACGCCCGCGTCGGTGGAGCACTACCCGGCCGACGCCTTTTTGCTCGACGCCCCGACGCCGGGCTCGGGGCGGCCCTTCGCCTGGGCGGATGCCGAAGCCTGGCGGGGGCACCCGCGTCTGGTGCTGGCCGGCGGCCTCGACCCGACGACGGTGGGGGAGGGCGTGCGGGCGCTGCGCCCGTACGCCGTCGACGTCGCCTCCGGAGTCGAGCGGGAACCCGGCATCAAGGACGCCGAGCGTGTCCAGGCTTTCGTCCAGGCCGTGCGTGAGGCGTGAAGCCCCATCTTATCCACAGGCGAGCAGAGTTCTCCACAAGCATGTGGAGAAGTGCCGCGTGCGCGTCGGGGAGCCCTTTGCTGCCGGGTGATAGGCTAGAAAGAATGTCCAGGACACGATTTCTCCGCTCTGCCCTGAGGGCGACGCGCCTACCAGACACGCCGGCTCCCTGTCAAGGGACCCGAGTTATCCACAGATTGCATCGGTTATCCACACAGCGCACAATGGTCGTCGACCAGGGCGCAATTCCGGCACCACGGAGGCGTGGGCCGGGCGCCAGGACCTGAGGGAGGTCTAGCACCGTGAACATCGTGACCATCGCCGAAGCTCGCCGTTTCTCGCTCGATGCCGTGCAGAGCCGGGAGTTGGTGACCGAAGGGGACCTCAGCGTGACGCTGCACTGCTTCGAGGCGGGGCAGCGCGACGAGGACCACAGCTTCGGCTCGAGCTGCCTGTACCAGGTGCTCGAGGGCGAGGTGCTGCTCCGCCACGGCGGCGGCAGCGATCGCGTGGGCACCGGCAAGCTCGTCAGCGTGCCGGCCGGAACGCGGCACCATCTCGAGAACGCGGGCGGCGGCCTGCTGGTGGTCCTGGCGACCCACGTCCGCTAACGTGCCCGTCAGGCGCGCGACTTACCGCATCGAGACGGCCCTCACGCTGGAGGACCGCCGCCGGTCCCCCTACCGTCCCAACCGCAAGGGGTGGAAGGAGGCCGGCGCGACGCTCCTCGAACAGCGGGCGGCGGTCGCCGAGGGCGGCGGCCGCAAGGCGCGCAAGCGCCAGCACGACAAGGGCCGCTGGACGGCGCGCGAGCGGGTGGCGAAGCTCCTCGACGACGGCGCGCCCTTCGACGAGCTGATGACCTTCGCCGGCTGGGAGATGTACGAGGCCGAGGGTGGCGCGCCGGGCGGGGGCGTGGTGACGGGCATCGGTCGGATCGACGGGCGCCCCTGGATGGTCATCGCCAACGACGCCACGGTCAAGGCCGGCGCGTTCTTCCCGATCACCGCCAAGAAGGTGATCCGTGCCCAGACCATCGCGCTCGAGAACCGCCTCCCGACCGTCTACCTGGTGGACTCCGCCGGCGTCTACCTCCCCATGCAGGACGAGATCTTCCCCGACCAGGACGATTTCGGCCGGGTGTTCTACCTCAACGCCCGCATGAGTGCCCTGGGCATCCCCCAGATGGCGGCCATCATGGGCAATTGCGTCGCGGGGGGCGCCTACCTGCCGGTGATGTGCGACACCCTGGTCATGACCGAGGGCTCGGGCCTCTACCTGGCGGGGCCGGCGCTGGTGAAGGCGGCGATCGGCCAGACGGTGTCGAGCGAGGATCTGGGCGGGGCCGTGATGCACGCCGAGGTGTCGGGCACGGTCGACTACCTCGAGCCCGACGACGCCCATGCGCTGGAGCGCCTGCGCCGGCTCGCCGCCGGCTACGCGCCCCGCCCCGTGGCCGGCTGGGCGCGCGACCGCCGCGAGAGCGTGGAGCCGGCCCAGAAGGCCGAGGACCTCGAGGGCCTGCTGCCGGTCGACGGCGGGAGCCAGCCCTACGAGACGCACGAGATCATCGCTCGCCTGGTCGACGGCTCGGCGTTCGACGAGTACAAGGCGCGCTACGGCCGCACCCTGGTGTGCGGCACCGCGCGTCTGGGTGGCTTCCCCGTCGGGATCGTGGCGAACCAGAAGCGCGTGGTGAAGAACCGTGGCCGGCTCGAGGTCGGCGGCGTCATCTACGCCGAGGCGGCGGACAAGGCGGCCCGCTTCGTGCTCAACTGCAACCAGGCGGGCATCCCCATCGTGTTCCTGCACGACGTCAACGGTTTCATGGTCGGCGTAGACAGCGAGCAGGACGGCATCATCCGGCGCGGAGCCAAGCTCGTCAACGCCGTCAGCAACAGCGTCGTGCCTCGGCTCAGCGTCATCCTCGGCGGTTCCTACGGCGCCGGGCACTACGCGATGAGCGGCAAGGCCTACGCGCCGCGCTTCCTGTTCGCGCTGCCGAGCGCCCGCTACGCCGTGATGGGCGGGCAGCAGGCGGCCAGGACCATCCTCGACATCCAGGCCGCACAGCTCGCCCGCTCCGGCGCCGAGCCCGACGAGGACACGTTGGCCGAGCTCTTCGAGCGCATCCGCGCAGGCTACGAGCGTGCCCTCGACATCCGCTACGGCGCCGCGCGGCTGTGGGTCGACGAGGTCGTGATGCCGCTCGAGTTGCGCCTGCGCCTCATCCGGGCGCTGGACGCCTGCGCCCTGGACAGCGAGCCGCCGCCGTTGAAGGTGGGCGTCTTCCAGGTCTGATCAGGCGGGCGGCCACGCTCCCAGCGCGCGCCGGACGTCGACGAGTTGACCGCCGTGGTAGGCGTTGTGGTCGGCGAGCAGCATGAGCTGGCGCAGCAGCGTGTGCCCGGGCGTATGCGCCAGGGGCGCGGTGAGGTCTCGCCCGGCGTCGCGCACCAGCGACAGTGCCAGATCGCGGTCGCGCTCGAAGGCGTGCACGCTGTCTTGCCAGGCGCTGGCCGAGGCCGGCCGCGGGTCGCTCGGCCAGTAGCCTTCCGGCCACGGCGGCGACGTCCAATCGGGATCGAGCGCGTACTGGAGCAGATCCTCCTGGGCGATGCGGATGTGCTCGAGCAGTTGCCAGGCGCTGTGGGCCAGGCCGTCGGGCGCCCGGCCGCGCAGCGACTCGGGGAGCCCCTGCAGCGCACGGTCGACGCTCACGTGAGCTCCCTCCCCGCGCACCAGGACCTCGAGCTGCTCGCGGAGGACGTCGTTTGGCAGGTTCGTGTCTCCCATGGTGCTCCTTTCGCCGCGCGCCGCGGCGGGCTCAGCCGACCTCAGGGAAATTGCCGGGCTTCCACTTGACGGTACAGCCCATCGCGAAGGTCTCCGGCTCGGCCACCGCCCGGCCGGCGAGGAGGGCGTCCAGCGCGTCGCGCAGGGTCGTCTCGGTGACGCCGCCGGGGTCCTTGGGGCTGTCATCGATCCGCCCGTGGTAGCGCAGCTTGCGCGCGCGGTCGAACACCAGCACCTCGGGCGTGCGCTGGGTCCTGTAGGCCTGCGCGACGCGCTGGTCGGCGTCGTGCAGGTAGGGGAAGGGCAGGTCGTGCTCCGCGGCGAAGGCGCGCATGGCATCGACGTCGTCGTCGGGGTGGGCCTCGGCGTCGTTGGAATTGACGAAGGCCACGTC
>Ga0209957_1000143_pt1 | contig 16251 bp, 14 predicted proteins | sample SalPonF2_A_D2_MG_FD_185724 | JGI IMG/M metagenome (GOLD analysis project Ga0209957, IMG submission 185724) | Salt pond soil microbial communities from South San Francisco under conditions of wetland restoration - Salt Pond MetaG SF2_A_D2_MG... ... | reverse complement strand
TCGCGTGAACCAGCGTGCATCCTCCAGTTCCTCGTCCCGTAGCGTTATGTTGAAATCCGCTGCCTGCGCGTGAAACCCGAGCATCAAAGAGGAAGGAAACGGCCACGGTTGCGACGAATGATAAATGGGGTCTTTAACCCTGACTCCGGTTTCCTCGCCGACCTCGCGGGCGACGGCGTCCTCCAGGCTTTCTCCGGGTTCGACGAAACCGGCAATTGTCGAATAACGCTGCGGCGGCCAGCTCGCCTGGCGTCCAAGCAGGCAGCGCGGGCCATCGTCCACAAGTACGATGATGGCGGGGTCGATACGCGGAAACTGCGAGCGCCCGCAATCCGGGTCGCTGCAGCGCAAGACATGTCCTCCGCCGTGGGCTTCGTTACGTGCGCCGCAGCGGCCGCAGAATTGATGCTCGCGATGCCACAGTAACAACGCTCTCGCGCAGGCTAGCAAAGCGGCATCGTCGTCGCCGAGCATGGGTCCGGACAGGCGCAGATCGGCAAGTTGCCCGTGCTCGGCAAGTTGTTCCTCCGGGACGTGGCTCATGTCGACGGCGAAACAGTAATATTCGAGGTGACGTCCGAGCAAAACACAGCGCGTTGAATCGATGTCCCGCCAGGCATCCGTTGTGACCAGCGCGGCAGTCATCGGCTCACCGGGCTGTAGCAGGCTGCGACCGCGATGCATCGGGACCAGCCGCGCGGCGGGGCCGCTGAGTATCTCGCCAATTTCAGTGAGATTGCTCCGCAATTCCGCGGCGCGGTCGAAGTGTTTGCCTCCGAATAGATGTACGGTCATCGTGTCGATGAGGATCCCGTGTCAGTCGAGCTCGAGAGTCGTGTCGGCCACGATGAGACCGTCTTCGTCCGCGTACAGATAGTTGCCTGGCGCCACGGCGATACCGGCAATATTTATCGTTACGTCGGCTTCGCCCCGATTCTGCTTGCGGCTTTTGCGCGGGTGCGTGGCGAGCGCAAGCACTCCGAGATCCATTGTGGCGATCTGCTTGCTGTCACGGATACAGCCGTTTATCACGATGCCCGTCCAGTTGTTGCGAACGGCGAGTGCCCCCAGGAGGTCGCCGAGCAGAGCGCAATTGCGTGACCCGCCGCCGTCGACCACCAGGACCGCGCCGTCGCCGGGTTGTTCGAGCGCGGACCTGACCAGTGAGTTGTCCTCGAGCAGTCTGAGAGTGCGGATGGGTCCGGCGAAGGCAGCTCGTCCGCCATAGGAATTGAAAATCGGCTCTGCGACGCGAATGTTCTCGCCGTGTGCGTCGCACAGGTCGGCAGTAGCAATATCCATGGGGCTGGTCCCTTTGCGAAAGACCCGTTAAGTTGCCACGCCCGCCCGTGCGTCGCAAATCGCGTTAGCGGGCGCCGCCCTTGTTGGTGTCTTTGAGCCGGCAGCAGGGACAGACCGGGCGGCCGACTGCGAGCAGGTCATGGACGTGCACGGATGCACAGCGGTCGCAGCGGGCGATGCCGAGTTCGTGGTTACGGGCAAGCGCGTCCAGCAGATTCCACGCCCGCTCGAAGCTGATGGCCGCGGGGTCGTGCAACGCAAGATACGATTCGTAGACCTCGCAGAAGCGCAGCCCGAAACGGGTACTTCCGTGGTCGTTCACGAATCCCAGCCGAGCGTGGGCAACGACGTTTAACAGGCCCGCGGCGAGAAACAGCCCGGTCAGAGTCGTCGCCTCCATCTGGCGTGCCGGCGTGGTCAGGAAGTAAGTGGGCTGACGCGGAGTCTTGCCGCGCCGGCGACGTACGACCGGGTCCGCGGAGTCGCGAAAATAATGGGCGTATAGCTTGCGTATCCGATCTTCCGACAGGCCGGTGCAACCGCGGATAGTGCCGGTTCTCGCTTCGTGCGAAATCATTCGCACCGCAAGGTCGACGCGGCGCCTTTCGCCGACATAACGTTCTTCGCTTTTGTTCATGGCCGTTGGACTCCGTGTCGATTGTTGGGCTGTTTCTGAACGATCCTGGGGGTTTTGCGTATTGGATGAAATTCCATAATTAGGCATATTAGCCCAAATATGGTAATTTATCCGCCGGAATAAAGGATTTGCATGATGTCCGCCACCAATGCCCAGCTGTTGCCCCCCGGATTGCTCCGCGACCTGCAAAGCCTCAATCTTCGGTTTCTCCACGTACTCTGCCGCGCTACCCGGGAGAATGACGGAGCGGCCGCGGTGCACGGTCTTCCGGCGACTCTGGCGGTACGGCTGGCCGAGCTGGACGAAGGCCAGCTGCGCGAAATTTCAGCCTGTCCCTGTTCTTTGTTTGCAGTTGACTGGACCCGGCTGCTGAACGCCGCCGCAGGCATTGCGGAAGCAGCTGCCTGGCGTGGCAGCGACGACCCCCGAGGCAGAAATCTATGCACGGCTCTGATTGTGTTCGCGGCCCAGCTTGCGCGCACCCGGCCACTGGCCGCGCGGATTATCCTCGGTTGCCGCGATCGTACCGTCCGGCGCTTGTCCGGAGTGACGGTCGGCGCCATTCTCGATCGGCTCGCGACGGGAGCTTGGGAGTTGCGGGTGCGTTACGCCGCGAATCGCCGCTTTTGGCCGGACCTGTTGCTGTGCACAGAGCGTGCCGATGCCGACCGCCTGGTGCTCGCCCGCTCGCTTGCGGTGCAACTCAGTGTTCAGGAGGCGTGCCGGACGAGTCTTGCCGCGAATTCGATCTGAGCCGCATCAGCCAGTACCCGTAGATGGCGGCATTCAAGATGAGAATTCCGGCGCCTATTGCAATCTGTATCTCGCGTGTCAGGCCTTCCGGGTAAATCCACGCCAGAACATAGCGTTCCACGAACCCACCGGAAAATCCGGCCTCGCCGGCGCGTTCGCGCAGTTGCCACTCCAGCGGAGTCAGGGGACAGATCCAGCCGCCGAATTCGATCATCACCGCCCACAAGGCAGCGGGCAGGTGCAGCCATAGCGCCCGATGCCAGCCGGCCAGCAGCAACAGGCCGCCGCCGACTGCCCAGACGATGAACAGGAAATGAATTACGAGGACAGCATCGGCGGCAACACGGTAAATCATGGTATTCGACCCGGCCTGACACCGCAGCCGAATCGCTGCGCTGCCTGTTAGAATATAGCGTTTTGCCATTGTCGGCAGAACCCGTCACCGCAGCTAGTAACCACGATGAAAGCCCTCGCTCTCAAAGATCTCCGCAAGACCTACCACGGTGGTACCGAGGCACTGAAAGGTATCGACCTCGAGGTCGAGGAGGGTGATTTCTTTGCCTTGCTCGGGCCGAACGGCGCTGGCAAGACCACGGCGATCGGAATCGTTACATCGCTGGTCAACAAGACTTCGGGGCAGGTCGAGGTTTTCGGTAACAACATCGACCGTGAACTGGAGGCGGCGAAGAGCTGTATCGGGCTTGTGCCGCAGGAGATAAATTTCAACCAGTTCGAGAAAGTCGAAAATATCGTTGTCAACCAGGCTGGGTACTACGGTATTCCACGACCCCTGGCGCAACAACGTGCCGAGCGCTATTTACGCCAGCTCGACTTGTGGGGTAAGCGCCACGACATTTCCCGCTCGCTGTCGGGCGGAATGAAACGCAGGTTGATGATTGCCCGCGCGCTTGTGCACGAGCCGCGTCTGCTCATCCTCGATGAGCCGACAGCCGGTGTCGATATCGAGATTCGCCGATCGATGTGGCGCTTTCTGCGCCAGATAAACGGTGAGGGCACGACGATCATACTGACGACGCATTATCTCGAGGAGGCGGAGTCACTGTGCCGAAATATCGCGATTATCGACCACGGCCGGATCATCGAGCACGATCGCATGGCGAACCTGCTGCGCAAGCTGCACAAGGAAGTCTTCGTCCTGACGTTGAAAGAACCGGTTACCGCGGCGCCACACCTGCCCGGCTACCGGGTCGAACTGACCGATCCGACGAGCCTCGAGGTCGAGGTATCGCAGAACGAGGGCCTCAACCAGTTGTTCCGTCTGCTGGAGCAGAGCAACGTCGAAGTGTCCAGTCTGCGTAACAAGGCCAACCGGCTCGAGGAGCTGTTTGTACGCCTGGTCGAGAACGGATCCGATCGCGACGAGGGAGTCGGCCATGCTTCCTAGGCGGCAACTGGTGGGTCTGTGGACGATCGTCTATCGCGAAGTCACACGGATCCTGCGCATCTGGGTGCAAACCCTGGTGCCGCCGGTGATCACGATGACTTTGTATTTCATCATTTTCGGTAACCTGATCGGGCGGCGCATCGGTGAGATGGGCGGTTTCGATTACATGCAGTACATTGCCCCCGGGTTGATCATGATGTCGGTGATTACGAATTCCTATGGCAATGTAGTGTCGTCATTCTTCGGTGCCAAATTCGGCAAGTACATCGAGGAAATGCTGGTTTCTCCGTTGCCGAACTGGCTGATAGTCGTTGGTTACATGGCTGGCGGAATGACGCGGGGTTTGCTGGTCGGACTGATCGTCACCGCGATAGCGTTGTTTTTCACCGAGCTCCAGGTCCACAACTGGTTTGTCACGCTCTCCGTCGTCCTACTGACCGCGGCGGTTTTTTCTCTGGGCGGTCTGATCAACGCGGTGTTCGCCAAGAAATTCGACGACATCTCAATAGTGCCGACTTTCATCCTGACACCGTTGACCTATCTCGGTGGGGTTTTTTACTCGGTGCAATTATTACCGCCGTTCTGGCGCGATGTGTCGATGTTCAATCCGATTCTGTACATGGTCAATGCGTTTCGCGAGGGCATTCTTGGCGTTTCCGACATACCGTTGGGTCTGGCTTACGCGATCATCGTGCTGTTCCTGGTTTTGTTGTTCACGGCGTGCCTGGTCTTGCTGAACCGTGGCGTCGGCATTCGCGAGTAGGCGATGTGCGGCCGATTTGCTTTTTACTCTCCGGACGACGCCGTCGTGCGTCTGTTCGATGTTGCCGAAATGACCGACGTTGGCAGTGGCTACAACCTTGCGCCGACTCAGCTCGTCCCGGTTTTGCGTGCCAGCGACACCGGATTGCGCCGGGTCGATGGCTTGCGATGGGGGCTGGTACCGTTCTGGGCGAAAGACAAGGCCATCGGCAATCGCATGATCAATGCGCGCGCGGAGACAGTGGCTGAAAAACCGGCATTTCGGCAGGCGTTTCGCCGCCGTCGCTGTCTCGTTCTCGCCAATGGCTTTTACGAATGGAAACGGCTGGGTGACAAAAAACAGCCCTACTACATTACCCGCGAGGACGGCGAACCTTTTGCCATGGCCGGGCTATGGGAGAGCTGGCGCGACCGTGCCGCGACCGACCCTGAAGTCGTCGAGACCTGCACGATCATCACCACCACTCCGAACCCGTTGATGGCGGCCATCCACCAACGGATGCCGGTCATACTCGACCCGTCCCCGGTGGCGGAGTGGCTCGATCCGGGCGCTGCGGTGGAGGCGCTGACACCACTGCTGCGGCCGTACGACGGCGACGGCTTGGTTGCAGTCCCGGTCGGCACTAGCGTCAATAATTCGCGCAATCAGGGTGCCGACTTGATCGAGCCGGCCGGCGCGGTGATTCGCGCTTAGTCGGCGGCCGCCAGGGCCTGGTCGAGATCGGCGATCAGGTCGTCGCGGTGTTCGAGCCCGATGGACAGGCGCAACAATTCCTGCGGCGTACGGGTATCCGGTCCCTCTATTGAAGCGCGATGTTCGATCAGGCTCTCGACCCCGCCGAGGCTGGTGGCGCGGGTAAACAACTCCGTTGCTGCGGCCACCTCCATTGCGGCCTTGCGCGACGCGACACAGAACGAAATCATGGCGCCACCGCTTGCCATTTGCCGCCGCGCGATCGCAGACTCCGCGCTGTCCGCTAGCCCCGGGTAATAGGTTGCGCGCACCCGTGGATCGGCAGCGAGGAATTGTGCAACGGCCTGTGCCGTCGCCGATTGCGCCTCGACCCGGCATGCCAGAGTGCGCAGGCTGCGCAGCAGCAACCAGCATTCGAAGGGCGGAAGAATCGCGCCGGCCCCACTCTGGTAGGCACGAATACGCTGCCAGGTTGCATCGTCCTCGCGTGTAATCACAGCTCCGGCGGTAACGTCGCTGTGCCCGCCAAGATATTTGGTCGCGCTGTGGACCACCAGGTTCGCGCCGTGCCGCAGCGGATTTTGCAGCACCGGTGTGGCAAACGTGTTGTCGCATGCCAGCAATGCACCGTGTCGCTCGGCGGCGCTGGCGAGGGCACGGATGTCACATATTTTAAGCAATGGATTAGATGGCGTTTCCACCCACAACAATCGGGTTGCGGGACGAATCCGGTCAGCGAAGCCGGCGCCGTCCGCGGCATCGGCAAATTCAACCTCGATACCGAGGCGCGGTACCAGTGTGCGTAGCTGGCGCAGCGTGCCGTGGTAGGCATCGATCGCAGCCAGTACGTGACTGCCGGTTGGCAACGCCTGAAATACTGCCATCGTGGCGGCGGTACCGCTGGCGAACACTGCAGCGCTCTTGCCGTGTTCGATATCGGCCAGGCAGGTCTCGAGTCCGCGGCAGTTGGGGTTGCCGTCACGGGTGTAGTGGAAACCGCCCGGATAGCCGCCGTCGGCGGCACGTTCGAAGGTTGTCGTCATGTGGATCGGATCGACGATATCGCCCGTGGCGACCCTCGCATGGCGCGGCGGGTGGATCAGCCGTGTACGCAGTTCGCGTTTCCTGTGCGTGCTCATCACGGCGCTCCCGTAGCCATTCGATTAACGACGCGGATTATGCCACCGCTAGTGCGCTGGAGGCTCGGGCGGTGCGCGCATCAATGCTCGCCGCAGTGGCGCGAGCTCCGCGTCATCATCGAGGGACAGCGTATCGCCGCGTCCGATAACGCCAAGGCGCAACAACAGATCGTCGACGTCCGGGAACTGATCGGAACCGCGATACTGTTCGGCGAGCGCGACAAACATGTCGTTCCCGGTCAGCTCATCCATGCGTTCGAAGGCTTGCCGCGCCGTCCACATGCGCGGTGACGGCAGGCAACATCGGGCAAGCCGGGAAAGCGCCTCATCCAGCGACATCCCGGCGTCCGATTGCCGTAGTTGCGTGTCGGCAAGCAGCGCAATCGCGGCACCGCTCCAGTAGACGCGCATAAATGTACGCTCGCGCCGCATCGCGCGGCTGGCATCGTCCAGCGAAATGCCGCGCCGGGTCCCGCGCTGACCCCGTCCGAACCCGGCCACCAGCTTGCGCCATGCGTCGGTTTCCGAGATCAGGCCGGCCCGCGCGCGCAGTACATTCTGGTAGTAGGTGGCAAAGCCTTCGGAGAGCCACGCATCGCGCCGGCTGATGTAGGGCAGCAGCATGTGTGCGAGTTCGTGAACTGCGGTCCAGTCATTGCGCCATTCGCGGGACGGGCGGGTCTGGTCGAAAAACAGGTGTGCCGCGGGTCTGCCGCCGCGCAGTACCTGACCCCAGGGCACCGGTTCTGGCTGCCGGCCGATCGGTGTCAGCAGCAGCTGCGCCTGCGACAGAGGAAAGCGCCCGTACAAAGTGGTCACCGCGCGGGCCGCTTCGTCCAGCCAGGCAGTCACCGCCGCATCGTCTGCCGGCGGCGAAGCGTCCAGTATCGCGAGATGCAGCGTCGCGCCGCCAACCGCAATTTCATGTGTCGGGAATCGGCCGATAGCCATGCGCGCCGGCCAACTGGGCGGAGTATTGGTCAATCGAAACTGCGTCACATTGCCGCGCCGCTGCAAAATCGGCCATGGTGCCGATACATTGACCCCTTGCGGCAGTTCGAACTGAAGCAGCGCATCGTCCGGTAGTTGCGCCGGGCGCCACAACCACAAACCTGGCGATACGACCAGAGTGTCGCCGCTTTGCGTCCCGCCTTCGCGCCGGCTTGCGTCTGCCGCGGCGCGCACGGCCACCGAATACTGAAGACAGGCGGTCTGACTTTCCGATTCGAGTGCAACCGAGAGCGCCCCCTGTGGCGGCGCCAGGGTCTGGGCGCCATGGCGGATCCCGGGCGCTTCCAGGTATTTGTAGGCTTCGTCGCTGCCGGCATGCAGCCGCTTGGGCAGATCTTCGAAAAAACAGGCCTCGACCGTCAGCCGTGACCAGTCAGCGCTCAATTCGACGCGATAGACTTGCGATGACGCCGAAGCGTAGGCGGTCGCCGGTTCGGCGTAGCCGCTCGACGCGATACTCAGACCGGCAATGAGCGCGGCGACCGCGCGCGATGCGGCCGCATTGGGCATCAGTTGCGCGGCAGGAGGAAACGCTGTCCCTGATGTTCGAGTATGGCTCCGTCCGGGGTGATTTCTTCGACCACCGGCCCTTCCTTGAGGCGATCGCCTTCGCTGTACTTATTCATGTTGATAAACACGAATCGATTCGCCGCCACCGCGTCATAGACGTGGATCTCGACGGCCATGTCCGGCACATCGAGTCCATTGAGACGTACCTCGTTCAGGCTCGGTATGCCACTGGAACTGGCGCGTGAGGGGCTGCGCGGTGGCGCCCGCTCCGGCTCCGGGTTCGCATCGAGTTCCGTCTGTTCAAACACCACCGAGCCGCGAGTTGGTTGCTCCGGCGCGGAGCTGGTTGTCGCGGTTTTCGCGACCTGGCTCGGAGCTGCCTCGCCGCGCAGCGAACGAACCTCACCGCGCGACTCCGCGGAGCTGCTTGCCGCGGCACGCTCCGGTGGCGGCGGTTTTGGCAGCGGCTCCGCCGGGGCGACGGAAGGCGAGAGGTAGGGCTTCTCCGCTACCGCTGCCGTGGACTCGGGTAGCGCCGGTTCCGGCGGCGCAGGTTCATCGCGATTCCATAGCGACAATCCGACCACGACGATCAGGTTCAGCAGGAGCAGGGCGCCGAGGACGATTACCCAGCGCGGAACACCCTCGCCTTCGTGGGCGACACGGACATGGGCTAGATCCGGACCCGTTCGGTCCTGTCGTTCGTGCTCGGATTTGCGCAGCGCATCGAGAATGAAGGACATCGGATCAGCTGTCCTCGGTGAGCAACGGTGTATTCGGCGAGCCGAGTTCGGTCGCCAACGCAATTTGTGTGCGTGCTCCTACAATGCCGTCGGCGGCCAATTGACGGCGGCGTTGGAATTTGCGCACATGTTCGGCCAGCACGTCGTCGAAAAGAGCCGGATCTTCTGCGGGCAGGGCTCTGCCGTCTATCGATTCGAGGCTGCGCCGCAATTTAAGGACATCTTCGTTACGCATGCCGACCGACAGCGTCGGTGCAACCGTATAGGGGCGCCAGAGCAGCAAATAGTCGCCGTCCCAGAAGGTAGTCAGATCGGCCACGCTGATTCTATGGCGTTCGCCGTCGATAAGAAGCTCTGCCTCGTCAAACCCGAGACCGGCCAGCACCAGCTGGTGGGTCTGGCCGGCGCGGTCGCGCAATGACATGATCGCCGGCCGGTTCAGCTTGCGCAGACTGCCGAGCGCACCCTGCTGAAACATACAACGCAGCCCCGCGTTTTGTGCCTGGTCGCACGCCAGCGCGGTACCCGGCAGATACTCTATGGACCATAGCGAGAACAGGCCGGCAAACGCGGAATCGGTGTCAGTATGGTCCGAGTATGTAGCGAGCAGTTCGCCCAGGTCGGCTTGAGCGGGTTCGGTGGGGGGAGCCGGTTGCATAGCGGCTGGTTCGGACGCTTCCTGTACCGTCGTCGGCTGCGCCGGTTCAGGCTCGGAAACCGGAGCTGACTCGGGCTCGCTAATAGTCTCCCGTGGTGTCACGGGATCCGGCGCGGTTGCAGCGGGCAAAGTCTCCGCAGATAGCCCCGCCGCGGTCGCAGCGGGTTCTTCACCGCGCCACAGACGATATGCCTGCGCCAGCCCGAATCCGATCAGCAGCGCCGCCGCGATACTTGCTGCGACTCCGAGCCATGGCCGCCATCGCGGCTGGTAGGTGCCTCCCAGTACCTCGGCCGCGGCCGATCGCACCAGCGCCGGGGTCACCTGTTTGCGCTCGCTGGAATAGGCGCCGAGAAGCGCCCGGTCGGCAATGACGTTCATCAGTCGCGGCACGCCACCAGCAAGTTGATGTACGGTCTGCAGCGCGGAGGGGCGGAAAATCTCGCTCGTTGCGCCGGCAACCTGCAGCCGGTGACGCAAGTACTCCGTGCTTTCCGAGCGAACCAGCGGATCCAGGTGGTAGCGCCCGGTAATCCGCTGTGCCAGCTGGCGCAGATCGTTGCGCCCGAGCAATTCGCGTAATTCCGGCTGGCCAATAAGGATGATTTGCAGCAGCTTCTGTTTGGCGGTCTCGAGGTTCGTCAGCAGGCGCACCTGCTCCAGCACATCGGCACTCAGGTTCTGTGCTTCGTCGACGATCAGAACCACCCGCCGGCCGTCAGCATGTGCTTCGAGCAGCTTTGTGTTCAGCGCATTGACCATTTCCCGCGGCGATGCTTCGTTGCCGACCGGAGCATGGATTTCGTGACAGATCGCGGCGAGAAACTCATTGGACGACAGGCGCGGATTCAGAATCAGTGCCACATCGACGTGTGTCGGCAGCTGCTCCAGCATGCTGCGGACAAGCGTGGTCTTGCCCGTCCCGACTTCGCCGGTCAGCTGGATAAAGCCACCGCTCTCCGTGACACCGTAAAGCAGGTGTGCCAGCGCCTCTGCATGGCGTTCGCTGAGATACAGGTATCTCGGGTCCGGGGTTATTGAAAATGGCTTCTCTTTGAGGCCGAAATAGCTCGTGTACATAGATCTGACGTAAACCTGGCCCTCGCGGCGTAGGGCCGCATTGTAGCAGGCGCCGCGCCATGTAAATGCGTATCAGCGCAAGCTTCTTGCCGGCACCAGTGCTGCGTCGCCGTAGCGTTCCTGGACCTCGTCAATGGCGCTGTCTATCCGCTCGCCCGTGCCCGGTGACTCCGAGTCGAACAGACCGAGCTGTCCGGTTGCGGAGAGTTTGCCCAGCCCCACGCCCAGCAAACGCAGCGGCAGTCCCGGGTTTTCGCCCAGCCATGAGCGCAGCAGACCGGCGGCCGCATCATGAATGCGCTCGCGGCTTGCCGTCGGTGGCCGCAGCGTCGTTTGCCGGGTTGCGGTGCGGAACTTGTGGTCGCGAATTTTCAGCGTAACTACAGCGGCTTCGAGCTCCTGTCTGCGCAGACGTCCGATGCTCTGATCGGTCAGCCGGGACACCACCCGCATTAATTCGCTGCTGTCGTTGATGTCGAGGTCGAAGGTCGTTTCTGCGCTGACTGATTTCGCGATGCCATGACTGTGCACCTCGCGCTCGTCGCAGCCGGCCGCGCGTTGCTGCGTTGTGTACCAATGACGCCCGAATACCGGTCGCAATTTTTGTTCGCTCGCAAGACGCAAGTCACCGATGGTCTTGATGCCCGCATCGTACAGGCGAGGCAGGGTGCGCGGCCCGATTCCCGGAATCCGCTGCACCGGCAACGGGTCCAGCGTGGCGTGCAGCTGTTCCGCGGTGACGATCCGCAGGCCGTCCGGCTTATCGAGGTCCGAGGCGATTTTTGCGACCAGTTTGTTGGGTCCGACGCCGATCGACGCGGTCAGCGCGAGTTCGCGCCTGATCCGCAATTTAAGCTGGGTCGCTATATCGTGTGCTGCCGCCGGGCCGGCAATCGACCCGCTAAGGTCGAGAAAGGCTTCGTCGAGGGAGAGCCCTTCAACCACTGGAGTGAAGTCTGCGAAGATGTCGAAAATTTCCTGCGATACGCTTTTATAGTGGTGCATTCGGGGGCGCACCCGCACGGCCTTCGGGCATCGCCTCAGCGCTTCCGCCATCGGCATTGCCGAGCGCACGCCGAAGCGGCGTGCCTCGTAACTTGCGGCAGCAACGACACCTCGCCTCTCGCCGCCGCCGACCACGACCGGCAGACCGAGCATTTCAGGATGATCGCGCTGCTCCACTGAGGCGTAGAACGCATCCATGTCAACGTGAAAAATGCAGCGGTTCCTGTTCATGTATCTACAGCGTCAGCGCGGTCACGATCACGGTCAGCGTAAACGTGACTACCAGGCACGTGAAATAGCCGATGCCGAGCAAGAAATACTTGAAAGTTGTCGCCAGGCGGCTCTGCCCGTAAACCCGGCGCATGGCGACAAACAGATAGATCGGGATGTAAATCACCAGGATCGCGGTCGCGATCGTCGCAATCCACTCGGGGGCATGGAGGCTGTCAACAACAAAGCCGGTAATCATCAGCAGAGTCAGCGCGAGGAAGAAAAACGCGTGGTAGTGGACGAAAAACAGAAGATGCTCGACGTAGTAGCGTTTCGACAACGGGTAAAGAAACTTCATCAACAGCGCGATCAGCGGGAGGAAGAAGAACATCATTGTCGGGATGTTGCGCAAGAACTCGCGAATCGCAGCGGCCCCGTTGTCGGCGCGAACCTGGCGGCATACCTCCTCGAGATGTTCCTCGGTAAGGCGTCGGTCGAGCCAGCCGAGCCCGGTTTTGATGACATCCACGTCGAGGTCGCAGTCCTCCGCTTCCTCCTCGAATTCCTGTCCTGCTGCGGCGTCGCTGTTACCGTCTTCATCGGGCGGGTCATCGCCTGGGGGATTCGGCGCAGGTTCGGCCGAATCGTCAACGGCCGCGACCGACCGCCCTGAGAGCACACCGGAATCGTCGTCGCCGGCCGGCGGCCCGCCCGCGGTATCCGGACTGGACTCCGGTTCGTCGCCGGTGCCGGATTCTGCGCCGTTGTTGTCGTCGTCGCCGATGGTCGCCGATATCGCGGGTCCACCGTCGTCGTCGCCATTGATCGTGATGCCGTCGCGATCGCTGAACAGCGAAATCAGCAGGAAGAACAACACCGAAATCACCAGGTACATTCGGAACGGCGGCATATAGCGGACCCGCCGTCCCTCCAGGTACTCGAGGGTCAGGTGGCCGGGTTTGAGAATTAATGGCACCAGGCTGCGCCACAGCCGTGAGTCGAATTCGAAAATGTCGCCGAACAGATCGCGCAGCAGCTCCCATACCGTGATCATGCGAATCCGCGCACGTTGACCGCAGTTACTGCAGTACTGTCCCTTCAGCGTGAATTCGCAGTTGCGGCAGTGGGTGCCCTCGCCGCTGTGATCGATACCGCTGCGACTGCCATCCGAAAGAACCCGGCGGCTGGCGATCATGCGCGCACCGAAGGTCTTCTGACCGTCGGCGCGCATCCGATCGGCGTCTTCACGCAGATAGCGTTCGAGGTCGGCGCGGCTGTTGACGGTGTAGTGGACAATCCGGCGGACCGAGGGCGAGCCCACGCCCTCGCTTTCGTCGTCCGCGATAAATACCCGTGCTTCGACGAAGCCGGGCAGCGTCAACATTGCGTCGACGTGCCGCGTCAGCCACCGATCGAGTTCGGCGGCAGCGCCAGCGTCGATTTCGAGGCTGACCTCGTAGATGACGGCACCGCTACGCATCGGTCGCGCACTCCCCCCGCGGCGTCAGGATGCCGTCATATTGCCCGACAGTGCGGGCCTTCATCCAGCGCCGACTGGCTCCTGACTGTCGGCTACGGGCTCCGGCGCCGGTTTGGGCACGGATTTCGCGACTTTTTTCCGCGCGGGCGGCGGCGCAGCTTTGCGTGCTGCCGCCTCCGGCTTGCTCCGCGTGCCCAGTTCGTGAGATTCGAAGTCATCGACCGCGATCAGTTCCATGACTTTCGCATCGAATGCGGCCAGCCTGGCGGCCTCTTCGGCGCTTAGCAGTCCCGCTTCTTCTGCCTGTTTCAACTGCGCCTCGTATTCCGGAGCATCGACCTTGCCGCTCTTCTGCGCCGCGCGCAATTTGCGCTCAAGCGGCTCGATCTGAACCGCCTCTTCGAGGGCGGCCTGAAGCATGCCGAGCGGATTGCTGGCGACCTTCTCGTCATAAATGCCCGAGCACAGGCGGTCGCGGCTGTCACTCGGTTCGAGTACCAGCGATACGACCTGGCGGCCGAGCCGGTCGCTCGGCGATGAATACGTGCGCCCGCGCGGGAAAACGAGGACCCGCAGCATTGCAGCGACGGGCCGGTTGGGGAAGTTGCGGAGGAAACCGTGCAGCTGCTCCTGGGCAAAATACAACAGCCGGCGGCACGCCCATTCCACCATCGGCAGGTCGGCCGCCGGCCGGCCCTGGTTGGTGTAATGCTTGAGCACGCAGGAAGCGAGGTAGCTGGCGGCGAGTACGTCACCGAGCCGCGCCGACAGCGCTTCCATCTGTTTGAGTTTGCCGCCCAGAGTCAGCATCGCCACATCGGTGCACAGTGCGAACGCGGCGCTGTACCGGGTGATGTGCTGATAGTAGCGCCGGGTCGGACCGCGCTCGGGCACATCTACATAACGCGCATGGGTCAGTGCGAGCACAGTGGCGCGCGCGGCATTGGAGACCGCGTACCCGATATGCCCCATTACCGCCTCGTCGAACTCCACCAGTGCCTCGTCGTGGTCGGGGTTGGCACACGCATGCATTTCCTTCAAGACGTACGGATGGCAGCGAATTGCCCCCTGCCCGAAAATAATCAGAGACCGGGTAAGAATGTTCGCGCCCTCGACGGTAATCGCGATCGGAACCGACTGGTAGCCGCGCCCAAGATAGTTCCGCGGGCCGAGACAGATCCCTTTGCCGCCATGTATGTCCATCGCGTCGTTGGCGATCTCGCGACCTAATTCGGTGGTGTGATACTTCAGGATTGCCGAAGGTACCGCCGGCTTCTCTCCCGCGTCGACCGCAGCGGCCGTGACGCTGCGCGCCGCATCGACGATATAGGCAAACCCGGCAACCCGGGCGAGCGCCTCTTCCACGCCTCCAAAGCGGCCGATCGGCAAGTTGAACTGCTTGCGCAGGCGGGCGTAGGCACCGGTTGCGTGCGCGGCCGCCTTGGCGCCACCGCAGGAGTTGGACGGCAGCGAAATACAGCGGCCGACCGACAAACACTCGACCAGCATGCGCCAGCCCTGCCCGGCCATTTCCGGTCCGCCGATAATATAGTCGAGCGGCACGAACACGTCCTTGCCTTCGGTCGGGCCGTTCTGAAACGGCAGGTTCAGAGGGAAATGCCGGCGCCCGATCGACACGCCCGGGAGGTTGGTCGGAATCAGTGCTGCGGTGATTCCGAGATCCTCCTTATCGCCGAGGAGGTGATCCGGATCGTAGAGCTTGAAGGCAAGCCCGAGCACCGTCGCCACCGGCGCCAGCGTGATATAGCGCTTGTCCCAGTTCAGCCGGATTCCGACGATCTCCTCGCCGTTGAACTCGCCCTTGCAGACCACGCCGTTGTCGGGAATCGACGCCGCATCCGATCCGGCGCGCGGTCCGGTAAGCGCGAAACACGGGACTTCCTCGCCTTTCGCCAGGCGCGGCAGATAGTGGTCTTTTTGTGCCTCGGTGCCGTAATGCATAAGCAACTCCGCCGGGCCGAGCGAGTTTGGCACTGCGATCGTCGATGAGGCCGTAGCGCTGCGGCTGGCGACCTTCGTGAGCACGCATGAGTGGGCGTACGCCGAGAACTCCAGCCCGCCGTAGCGTTTCGGGATGATCATCGCGAAAAAGCCCTTGCTCTTGATGAACTCCCAGGCTGCCGGCGGCATGTCGCCCAGTTCATGGGTGATCTCCCACTCGTCGAGCATGCGGCAGAGTTCCTCGGTGGGACCGGCGAGAAACGCTTTTTCTTCGTCACTCAGTTTCGGTGCCGGCGCGGTGTTGAGCTTGTGCCAGTCGGGAATACCGCTGAACAGTTCACCGTCCCACCACACGGTACCGGCCTCCAGGGCTTCCTGCTCCGTGCTCGACATCGTCGGCATTACCTGGCGGGCAAACTTCAGCATGCGGCCGGTTATATGGGTGCGGCGAAAATCATCGTCCGTGAGCCGGTACAGGAGCCCGAAACCCAGCCACAAAACGGCCAGCCATAACCAGTGCCAGTCGCCGAATATGGTATAGACGCCGAGAGCGGCCCCGAGGACCACCAGCGTGGTGCGCAAATCCGTCCGCCTGTAGGCAAGCGTGATCGCCCCGCCCACGAATAAAAGCAACCAGAAAATCGTGCCCATTATCGTCTCCGTCGCTGTCCCTGTGCGATTGATTTGGTGCGACTAATGACTATACCCGACCGGCAAAAAAAAGGCCTCCCGGGGGAGGCCTTGTACACGCTGAAACGGCTGGCTCACACCAGCAGATCGGCGACGCCGGCCCGTTCCTCGCGCAATTCCTGGTCGGTGGCATCCATCCGCTGACGGCTGAAATCGTTGATTTCCAGTCCTTGCACGATCTCGTAGTCGCCACCCTTGCAGATCACCGGG
>Ga0209957_1000135_pt1 | contig 16702 bp, 15 predicted proteins | sample SalPonF2_A_D2_MG_FD_185724 | JGI IMG/M metagenome (GOLD analysis project Ga0209957, IMG submission 185724) | Salt pond soil microbial communities from South San Francisco under conditions of wetland restoration - Salt Pond MetaG SF2_A_D2_MG... ... | reverse complement strand
GCTGTAACCGCCAATGACGCTACTGACGACCCATGCAATATTTGCCGTGTGATTCACCACCAGCGCCTGATCCAGGCCCCAGATGTTCTGGCTGAACCGGGTGTGGTTGACGGCAAAACTTTCATCAGTGACACCATAGGCAAATAGGGACAGTTTTTTTCGGGTGGCGTTACCCAGAAATACCGCCAGAGACGAACTCATCAGCAAGTGCCTCAGATTGACTGCAAATGTTGTAATAATAATTGGAACGGCACCTGCACCGGCGGAAAGCATAGATACGGCAATAAACTGTGAACTGCCGGCGAAAACCAAAATAGACATCAGCATAATCTCTATGGGATGAAGCCCGGCCTTTTGGGCCAGGACCCCGAAGGCAAGCCCGATGGGAATATAGCCAAGGCAAATGGGCCAGGCCGCCGACAGACCTTGTAGGATTGACGTCTTGATACCTGAATTTTGCATAAAATCAATGAGAATCTTAAGGTTATTTGTTCGAAAAGGGTTTAAGTAAAATCATATCATTATTCATTTTACCCGAATGGTATATCGGATGATGATCTTTTTTCTCATCAATTTTCACCCAAAGGGCGAGCCGGAGACGTTCATTTGCTGCGTTATTAAGAGCTCGCAATAGTTCACTATGGCTTCGCCCTTAAGTGCCTTGCATATGAAAGTCTCCAACTCGTTCAAAATTAAGGTGATATCACACTTATTTTGGGGGGAAGCAGAATCGGACATTTTCTTGTCACACACCTTAAAGCTGTTTAATTTGAATAGGCTGTAAATTTTCCTAAAACTTGAAGTAAGTTCAAAACCGAATATATTTCATCGGCCAAATCGTTTTGTCAATTATTTTCTAATGTATATATATAAAGGGTGTATGTGCTGACATCAAGGCGATGTTTGACAAATTGGATATTTTTATTATTTTTGTAGATAAGATACGAAATTCAGAGGCCCGCACATGTTGTGGTTTCTATGAATTCTAAAAAAAATATCAATACTAAATAAACATATTGATAAAGGAAAGCGATATGAAAACTGACACCAACAATAAAAATGATGCGATTGACCTCAAATGCCCGGAATGTCGCGCACAGTTAAAAGAACGGAGATCGCGTACACCCGATAAATGCGAGATGATTTGCGGTGGGTGCGGACAAAGTTTCGATGTGTGTGACCTTGAAACGCTGGATGCATTGAAACAGCATTCTTAGAAATATCACCGTTGATAAGATTATTTCAAAAGTTCTTCAATGGCCTTTAACAGTTCGTCCAGTTCAATGGGCTTGGTTAATGTTCGCTGTGCCCCTAACATTTTGGCCAAATGTAAATAATCGTGTGGTCCTAATCGACCGCCCCCTGAAATGGCGATGATCTTTACATCCGGAAAGTCTTTCCTCAGCTCCTGGATGGTTTCAATTCCGTCTTTTTCCGGCATAATGAGATCCGTGATAATCAGATCCGTGGGGTTCTTCCGATAGAGCTTAATCCCTTCTTTACCGTCAGAAGCTTCGATAACCTCGTATCCATTTCGCTCTACCATTTTTCGGAGCATTGTCCGAAACTGATTGTCATCATCTATGATAAGAATATTTGGCATCACTTATTTTTTCCTGTTTCATCGGCTTTGTGGTGTATAAAGGTTTTTTTAAAAAATATGATTTGATGTAATTTTCTATTTTAACAGTTATATTCAAGATTTAATACTATAATAATAACCATATCAGACTCAGAGTCAAATGTAAAACTCAAGTTTTGCAACCTTAATTTTTAGTAACGCTATCTAAAGCAACCGGCCGGGAAAATTTTTTAAAGGTAACATCATATGAATGCGATGGTGTTGTTTTAACCCGCTTCAATAGGGGTTATAAAGGTTCTCATTAATTTTCATGGGGGATTCAGGTATAAGCTAAAAGATGTCGATACTTTCTGCCGGGCAGGTGATCCAGACGTCGTTGCCGATGCCCATTTTATGACTGTTGAACAATTCTTTGGGGATCAATACATTTAAAGGTATTCCAGCATCAACCAGAACACGGACATTGAATTGTTCCTGGTTGAGCTGAATAATCTTGCCTTTTCGGGTATTTTCTTGAGTATGGCAGTTGTTTTGGCTGATCCTGACCTTGCCGGGTGAAATGGATATCCGGGTCTGCCCTGTTTTTTCAGACCGTGTCTTTAATTTCAGGTCGTTGGGAAGTCTAAAGTATTTTTGACCGTCTTCGTCGGTTTCGATGACAGCACTAAAAATATTTTCATATATGGATTTTGCAACCTTTCCCTCAAAGAGAAACAGGGTGTCATCTGCCAACCTTGAGGTTTGAACAACATCATGGGTGGTGAAAATCACTGAAATGCCTTTTATCTGATTGATCTCACGGATGATGCGTTCAATGGTAATCTGGTTTTCAACATCGACGCTGCTCATGGGTTCATCCAGAAGAATGACTTCCGGGGAACAGGCCAGTGCCCGGGCAATGGCCACCCGCTGGGTTTGTCCGCCGGAAAGTGTGTGGCCTCCGGCATCCTTATAAGATGCCATACCCACCAGCTCCAGCAGCTCATGGACCATCCGGGTTCTTATTGTTTTAGGTGTGTTTCTGATTTTTAGCGGGAAGTCGATGTTTTTATAGACCGTGGTGGTAAAGAGGATGGGATGTTGCTGGACAAGTACCACCTTGCGTCTTTGTTTAATCAGCCTCCCTATATTTGAATTGGTTTTTTCCTGTTTAAACCAGATTTCACCGGAGGTCGGGGACAACAGAAAGGCCAGAATTTCAAGAAGTGTCGTTTTTCCGGCACCGTTTGGCCCCAAAAGACCGATCACCTTACCCTTTCGAAGAAAAAGTTGGTTTAGATCCAATACTGCCCGACCGTCGTAGGCTTTGATAATGTTTTTTAACTCGTAAAGCATAGAACTCAGCTCGCTTCGCTCACAATTGGAATGATGGAATGCTGGAACAATGGAATAATGGTTTCTATGATAAGGCAATGTTGAATTAATGGCAATGTTGCGTTGACGATAAAACTAAAAATGAATTTAATCCTTTTAAAAATCAACCCTCCACTATTCCATTATTCCATATTCGAGGCATTGTTCGAATCTCAAAAAATGTTCTATATTTTAATTAAGTTGTAGAAACTACGAAACGTCTAATTGCTTTCCCGGCCCTTACCCTGAAAATAATTACAAAAAATATTGACGGCAAAACTGACGCTCAGCAGCACGACCCCTAAGGCCACGCTCAACACAAATTCTCCTTTGTCATATTCCAGGGCCATGGCTGTTGTCATGGTCCGTGTGAATCCTTTGGCATTGCCGCCGAGCATCATACTGATTCCCACCTCTGCGATGACTCTTCCAAATGCCAGAACTACGGCAGCCATAATACCGAAGCGCGCTTCACGGATGATTACCCATGCCGTTTGTCTGAGATTCGCGCCAAGGGTCAATGCGGCTTTCCGATAACGGTCGTCAATGCGGCTCACCGCGGAGATCGTGAATGTGGTGACGATGGGAATGATGAGAATCATCTGGCCGATGATCATGGCTTTCTGGGTATAAAGCAGGTCATAGGCGCCGAAAATACCTTTTCTGGTAATAAAGGCATAGACAAACAAGCCGACAACCACCGTCGGTAGCGCCAGCAGCGTGTTGAGTATGGTGATGACCAACCGTTTTCCCTTAAAGTCAGAAAAGGCAATCAAAAATCCCGAGGGAACGCCCACCAAAGCCGAAATAAACGTGGAGATGGAACCCACCTTGAGGGACACACCGATAATCTCAATCAAATTGTGATCCAGTGTCCAGATTAGAAGCAACGCCGAGAAAAAGCTGTCCGTCAAAAAATTCATAATCCCTTTTTTATTTAGCCTTGAAAAACCTGGTCCTCTGGATGTACGATTTTTCTCCATTTAAGGAGGATGTACAAAAGGCTTTTCCCACTCATTTTTGAGGAAAGAGCATCTTTGAGCAGAGACTCATATCATAGCCTTTCAGATCTTGAGTCAACTCCCTAAAGGCGGTTTCAGTTAAAAGCCCTAAAAAGAGTTGCACGCCTTTTTCGAAAAACCGATCCTTGTGAATAAGAAAATCAAAGCGCTCCCAGCGCAAGGGTATAAAATGAAGATTCAACAGACCCGCAACCGCCTGGATTCCAGGACCTGCATCCGCCCTTCCGGACAACACTTCAAGCCCCACATCCAAGTGCCGCTGAACCTCCAGTTGGTACCCTTTGATCTGGTCTCCTATGATTCCAGCCTTTTTAAGTTCTTCGTCAAAGAGCAAGCGGGTTCCGGTGCCCAAAGGCCGATTGACGATCTTTAGGCCCGGTTTCCCCAAGTCGGCTACTTTTTGAATCCCTTTTGGATTCCCTTTGCCAACCAAAATACCTTGCTGCCGCTGACAGAAGTTGACCACCGCCGGCAATTGCTCCAGTTCCTCTATGGCAAAGCCGAAATTATAGTCCTGTCCGTTTTCCTGAAGCAGGTGGCTCGATGCAATATGGCAGAGATTGCGCCGGAGTGCCCGAATCCCTCCCATGCTTCCCAGGTTTCCGAATACCGCCAAATGCTCGGGATGAAGACGGTTGAACAGGGAAATCGTCCGATCAAGAAGAATGTCGTTGCTGCCGGTGATGATCAGAAGGCCTTGGTAGGGCGGTAAAGGATCAGTTGGCTTTGGATAATTGATGGTCTCGTTTTCAAGCCACTGCTCCACCAGATAACGCGGGAAAAGCCACTTTCCCGTTACTTTGGTTGCCGGCAGCCCTTTTTCTGAAACCAGGGAATACACCATTTTTTCGTTTACTCCCAGAAATTGGGCCACCTCTTTTGTGGAAAAATATTTTTTCATGGTGTTTTGCTTTCTTGAATGTTGATTATAACAGTTCAAATTAGATGTTTTTAGGTATATATTTCTTATTATTTTCTGTCAATATTTTTTAAGCTATCAATTTAAACTTATATTAACCGATAATAACAGTAATGTGGCATTTTTGTCTCTATTCATACTTAATTTTCTCATTCCACCCCCGGTAAATTTATTTCGGAGAAGCCGACATACATCTATTCCTTAATCTTTATGTGAAAGACTTCGTAATCCTATGATGAATAATGAATTAAAGATTAAGAAATTTGAGGAGTTGATCGGTATTCATATCAGTGATCGCCGCTTCAAGAAGATGCTATGTACAGGTTGGAGAAAACTGGTTTGAAAAACATTTAAAACAGTGATAGATTCGTTAGATACCTCAGTTTGACAAATTTGTGGGATCGTGGCAAGGAACATGTAATTTGAGAAGTGAAGGGAAAATCACAAAATATAGTGCTCACCTTCCTATACTTGCTGAACCCTGCCGAAAATGTCAGATTTTTTTACAACAAGTAAAGGTTTTTATCTTAGAATTTATATCGAAAATGAGTTTCACGGTCTAAGAATGCCATAACTTTATGAGATTTTTATGTTTTTAAGAAAGATCAAGTAGATATTAGGTGGCATATAATTTGCTTTAATTTCACCTAAATATAATATGTCTCTCTTTTTGTAAAATGACTGCTGAAGGATTATATGCTATTTCCGATATCAGGGGTTGAAGTAAATCCAATCATTCCCTTCATGGTGGCTTTTTTTGTTTCTTTTTTCACTTCTATGGGTGGGGTCTCCGGTGCATTTCTCCTTTTGCCTTTTCAGGTGAGTGTTTTGGGTTATACCGCACCATCGGTCAGCGGAACGAATCAAGTTTTCAACATCGTTGCCATTCCAAGCGGCGTTTATCGTTACATCAAAGAAGGCCGAATGCTCTGGCCGTTAACATGGGCCGTCATTATCGGCACTCTACCGGGAGTCTTTATCGGTGCGTGGGTTCGGATCGAATATTTGCCGAATCCTAAAAACTTCAAATTTTTTGTCGGTTTTGTTCTACTTTATATTGGTTGGCGCCTGTTGATGGACATTGTTAAGTCTAAAAACAAGCACAAGGATAAAGCTTCACCATCCGGTCCGGTTTCATCCCATGTTGTAGATGTGAAAACTTCCACAGTAAGACAAGTAAAATTTGAATACGATGGTGAGATCTATACGTTTTCGCCGCCAATAATTTATGCCCTCTGTTTTCTGGTCGGTATCGCAGGGGGAATCTACGGAATCGGCGGCGGCTCCATCGTTGCGCCTTTTTTTGTAGCCATCATCGGCCTTCCGGTCTATACCGTTGCCGGGGCAGCGCTGATGGGAACATTCATTACTTCCGTAGCGGGAGTGATCTTCTATCAATTTCTGGCACAATTTTATCCGGACATGTCAATAGCACCAGACTGGTGGTTGGGTGGATTATTCGGAGCCGGTGGGATTTTAGGAATGTATTTAGGTGCTCGAACGCAAAAAATCGTTCCAGCCAAAATTATCAAAGGAATATTGTGTATCTGCATCCTTTTCGTCGCAGGGAAGTATATTTTTGGCTTTTTCGTGTAGCATCTACAAGCGCTATATAGGAAGTCATCGTGTAAACATCAATCTCAATCCCCGGTCGGTCAAAGAAATAATAGAAAAGCTTGAAATTTCATAAGTCAGACATATCAAAGGTTTTTGAGGTGGATGATATTTTCATCTTTTTAATGGCTATCTGAATATTCACGGGGTAAAAAGCAAATCGGATAATCACTCTCACTGAATTAAATGGAGAACTGACCAAGGCAAAGCATCGTGAACTTAAAACCGGCTTTTGGATCGGAACAAAATTATACAATATATAGTGTATAGGAAATGACCAGGTCTTCATTAAAAGGATTTAGGATTTTATCTGAAAAAATAATTGGTCTAAGAACAGAGACTTTTCTACAATGGCAAAAATAGGATTCACTTAACCTGTGAGCTAATTAACGGGTCCTTTTGATTCTCAACCTGGATTTGTCAATGCATATTTTTTCTGGTATGGCGGTACATAAAATTGTTCATTTTAAAAAATTAAAAAAATTCTTTCCAATACTTATAAAAGAAATTGATTGGCGGCAGCAGTGGATCAATATTCCTAACTCCTGCTCCAAGGCTCGGGCTGGCGGCATCCGGATTTGCACTTCCCACTGAGACTAATAATTTTGTTCCGGTTTTTGTTATTAGGGTAACCGGTTTGGAAGGGATACCGCCGCCGATGGTTGCACTCCGATCGTTGTTAGTATCATTATTAAAATCCAAGACCGCCGATCCCGTTAAATGTGACAACGCATACAGTTTGCCGTCCCCTCCGGGTACACAGGGGTCGTCGTTGGGCGTAAAGGTCGTAATATAAAACGTTTTGTAAAAAACCGTCCCTTCTGCAAGAACCTTTTCGCCCACTGCATTGCCGCTTTCATCCACCAGTCGGATATACCAGCCTTGATCGTCATTAAGATTTCCATCCACATCTCCCGATGCACTACTCAAATCGGGGGGGGTGGCGGTAGGATCCGTGACATCAACCAGATCTTTTGGATAAAGGCTGCCCGAAACATTACTTTCGCCTACAATGGTTGTGGCAGAATGGGTTTCCTTCACAGCAGCGATGATATCAGGCCCGGTAAAACTGCAGACATTGTTACTATTGTTACAGCAGGCGTTTTCCCGGTCTCCTGTTCCCATAAAAACCATATCATACCCTTTTTCAAGGGTAACGCTCGGTGGGTAGAAAAATTTTCTGGAGTTGTTATCATCTGTTTTAAAGAAGACCTGCCCGGTCCATGAATCTATGTTCTCATTACAATCGGGAAAAGCCGAAGGGTCACAACTCGCAAACCGCCACATCTGGCCGCCAAGGTCCCCCACATAAACTTTATCCACAAAACCATTGCCATTTTCATCTACAACAAAGACTGAGCTTAGGATGGAATAATCCATGTCGGTGATTGTGGATGATCCGGTTTTGAATTGCTTTATAAGTTTACCATCAAAAACATCGACGGCGATGACGGTGTTTCCTTTGGAATTGTCCGAACTGTACCCCCCGCCCACGAAAAATACGGGCGTCCCGGTTGTATCACCATCCGAAGTTTTGACAAGACCGAATTGGGGCTCGGACCAGGTCTCGCCCAACTCCGGAATGACCGACTGGTTGATACTCCAAAGATATGTCGGAGCAGTAGTCAGATTGACATCAAGATTGGTCACGTCCAATGCAAAGTAACTGGTGCCCCCCTTCCTTGCGCCGCAGATAAGAATAACTTGATCCCCCGACTCTACGTAACCATTCCCGTTATTGTCCTTAAAGTAAATCTTGGGTGTGGAGTCTACATAGCTCTGATGACTAAAACCTTCTATCATCTCCTTTAATCGAGGCAATTGATCAGGAGGAATAAAGGCCCACTCCTCCTTTCCGGACGATGTCTCAGTTCCTGCACTCTCTGTTACATCTAAAACCGCGTGAAGCATCCCATCGTTTGCGCCAAAATAGACCATTGTCTTGGAAGAGGTGGCAGAATATCTGTACTGAAAGACGGAAGGTTCGCTGTGAAGGACATCTCCGGTAATTATAGCTCTATTTTCGTCAACCTTACCGTCCCCGTCCTCATCGAGGACATCCGCCCCCCGAACATAATTGATGATCTCTTCTCTAGTTCTGGTCGGGGTTCCAAGGATGGTTTCTGTCAAATCTGTATTGCTCACATCAAATGATGAGGTCAAACCTCCCAGATAGGTATAGATACTCCTGTCTGTATTTTCGATGCCATTGCTTTTGTTAGGATCGGCCCAGTCGATGGTCGCCCAGAACGGTACGGCATCGTCCCTCATGGCCCCATTGGGCCACGTGGCCGGATTACCATTGGCATCGACAATCTGGTTGTCCGACGAAATACCATATTTGGTGACATTTCCTTCCCAGAAATTCCCTTCACGGGGCTTAAAAAAGGCCATATAAATCACGTCCCCGCTGGTGGTCCTGGTCACCGGCACAACCGGTGCCATAAATGCGCTGGTCCTTGAAAGGATACTGTTGACGGCCGTCAAAAGCTGTGTTGCCAGTGCTTCCGGAGATTCAGCAGTATAATGGTATTTTCCGTAATCTTCATCAGAGGTGTCATAAAGATTTTTGTTGCCGTTTCCGTTGTTTGACGTGTTTATCAAAAAGAGATCCCCTTCTTTATCACCCATAAATCCTACGGTATATGTTTGAATATTCTGGAACCCTTCTCCCGAAGTAAACAGCGACCCATTCATTATGGCGGAGCCACCGCTAGCACCGATCAATTTTTCATTGTCTGTAAAATTTCCGGACAAATTGTCAAGCTCTAAACAACCGGATACAGCATCAGCATTTGAATTCACAGCAGTAATAGAAGCTTTCGCTCCGGAAGACTCTCCGGTGATGGTTTCTCCCTTAGAAAAAGAGCTCGTTAATGCATCGTAACAAAGGGATCCGGTGGTTGGCGCATCTCCCACGATATCATTTGAATAAAGATAATAGGCAACGTCATCCAGATAGGTCGAGCCGTTCTGGTTCAAGGGGATTTTATATGTTACCGCATCCTCTTTAACATACCCCTCGCCAATTTCCCCATCATCCCCGTCATAGTCGGACAGACTGGGCGGCACACGCGAAGAGGTTGTGCCCGTATCTTCAGAAGAAACGCCCGGTGAAATGACAATGGTAAAATTTTGCTGGCAATATCCGCCTGAGGCGCCTGAAGAGGGAGAGGAATAATAATAACCCACCGTTGAAAGCCCTTCAGCCAGCGGAGAATAGGTGACCGTTTGCATGTTGTTAATATTGTTTATAAATGCGGATGTTAAAATTTCATCAAATTCATCTTTTTCACCATCTCCATCATTGTCCACGTCATCTTCTTCGGCATTAACCACAAGTTGAAGCGGCTGGGCCTGTGATCCGCCTTTGACATTTGAAAAGTAGTAAATACCGAATCTTGCCTTGTAGCCCGTACCCTTGGCCACCGTCATGATGGCTTTTTTTGCATAATAAAAACGGCTCATATTGGGCAAATCCGTCCCATCGCCAACGTAGGAACCACTAAAGAACAGCCAGTTCAGGTAATTTTTGGAATACCTGAAATAATTTGCGTTGTCTATGACACCATCGACCGCCACAGTGGACGGTTCAGCAGGCAAGGTTATGGTTCTCCCGTTGATCTTCCAGGTGCCTTTTTTGCCAGGAGCATCTGTGACATCTGCCTTCAATGCAAATTTATTTTTTAATATATCCAAATTCTCAGGGACATCAACCAAATAATATTCATTGCCTGTTATGATAATACCATACCCTTTGTCATTATAAAATCCATCAGCGCCTGGAAGTTGCATCACCACATCTAATACACCGCCAGGTGTGTAATCAATGCTGTTTTTGAAATCCGTGTGCCAGACAACCTGTTCCATCTCGGCCCCGCTGTCCAACAAAAGAACAATATTGGGAGGCAGGTCATCGGCGGTAATCGAAAATACACAGGTGTCATCAGCAGAGACTGAATACCCCATAAAAATAAGATAAAATATGATAAATAGTGTTGTGAGTCCGTATTTTCCTATTTTTTTCATAATAATTCCTATGCTTTCATAATATTTTTAAAACCCGGTTGTCTAAAAACCGATCCGGTAAAATCCAGCCAGGATATCTAACTTGGCATTGTTAGGGCCGTATCCCTTACAACGCATCTGATACTGATGGGCTTTGAACTTACCGACCGAATACCCTGATCCCCTGGGAGGCAACGAAGAGCTAGCGTATTGAACTTGTCCATTGAAAGACTGGGTTGAATTAAAGTATTGCGCTGTGGGAAAATCATCAGTAATTCCGACATAAGGAAGAACTGGATCGTTTGCTGTAATGTTTGGGAAATAATGAGGCGTCGCAGGGGTGATATTGTCAGGGCCGTATAAATCGGGGCTGTGTGCCACATAAGCTGTTGCAGATTCGGCTGCGTAAAACGCCATTTTATGCCGCATCTCATTTCCTGCGATCTGGGTTTCAATGCTCGATGTACTTAACGCTGCCATACCCAGAAGTGTTAGCAACATCAGCAAAACAACGGCTAAAACCGTTACAGACCCTTTTTCATTTTCCAACTGGAATTTTTGATTCATAAGATTTTCCCTTTGTATTAACATACGAAAATCTGTAACAATTATTGCGCTTAAATATTTGGTTTAAGAAAATTAATATTGGTGCTTTTGCCCCGGCCGGTTACCGTTACCGTAATGTTCTTGATGTTTGTCACCGGATTGTCGTTATTTACAGTCCAGGAAATGGTATAATAACCATCTCCAGAAACTTGCACATGCTTATTCCCGTTCGAGTCCGTGCCGCCCGGCGGATTACCGGCCATCTGAAGCCAGGGACTAGTGTATGGCAGGGCCGATAGTTCTTCAATCTTGTCCATTCCCCATGTGCTCAGATTGGTAAGTTTGCCGGCTGTGGAATTCATCTTGATGGCCGAGGTCTGCATGGCAGCCACGGCAAGCAGGCCCACTGCAAAAATGGTAATGGCGATGAGCACCTCTATAAGCGTGAACCCGCCTTCTTTTTTCAATTTTTCCGTTCGAGTCTCCGTGTATGTGAGTTGTGCTTTTTCAGATCTCATGATATCATCCTATAACCCTAAATTTCTGCATTTAATCGAAGTAGTTAAACGCCGCCGGCTGAAATTGTCATTCTGGGGTGCTAAAATCTGCATCCCCCGCTGGTTAAAGTAAGCGTTATTATTTTTTGAAGCTAACGTGTTCCTGTCTGTTCGGGCTACAATCGTGATTTCCACAGATCTGATTTGTCCCTCATTCCCGGCGGGAACGTCGATGCCACCTGGGTTCAGCACATTGGGAGGAGAAGCTCCATCAAGATATACAAAATCGATGGCATCGATGTTCTGGGCCACCGTCTGAGGAACCGGTAGGGCAGGTGGAACAACAGGAGGATTCACTGGATCAGTTCTGACTAAATTTTTGTTTGCGTCCAAAGCATAGGTGATGTTTTCATCAGGATCGTCCGTAGCCCCGTCCGAATCACTGCCAGGAGTATTCCCGATGACATCTTCCGTAAAATTGATAGACGTCGCGCCTGCTGTTATGATTGCTGCACCAGCACTGCCGTCAGGGTCACACCCTGCCATCCGAATTTCTCTTTGCATGTAAAACATGGCAGCTCTTATATTCTGATGCATAGCGGCGGTCTCTCCCTGCACCACATATGATTTCTGCTGGTTTAAAAACGTTGAATAAATTGCGCCCAGTGCAAGAAGAGCCACAACCATGGCGACCAACAGCTCGATCATGGTAAATCCTTGATTTGAATAACTTAAATTTTGTCTCGACTGCATTTTCATAACGTCACTGTGCTCCAATTCTATAAATTAATCAGCACTTTATGATTTAAATTGATACGATCCACAATGATATGCTTCTCATTGGCTTTAATGTCGTGATTTTTGCCAGTTTCAGGTTTAGATTTAAAATATTATGCAAGGTTTGTTCCAAAGCTTTCTTTTGTCAAGAGAATTTAAGACACACCTTTTTCAACACATGCTTTTAAAATATAATATATTTAAAATCCATATGGTTATGAAAGATGTGAAAAAAAAAACAGATTTGACGTGCAGTGTGGTGTTTGGGAAAATGACAAAATTTTGTTAGTGGTAGTGACATTTTTTTGCAAAGCCATAGAATGAAAGTCTGCTTTGTATTTACCCGTAGTTTCATATTCTCATTGGGGTTTAGGAGGGCGTGAAACCGATGATATCTTCAACGATTGTAAATTTACCTCGATTGCAGATAGCTACAATTTGTCGCTGTGGCATAAAATCGCTTAATGAATTTGATGCCTTATGAATACCGCACCTGGATAAATCCTTATTTTTAAGGCTGGATTCAGAAAGGAAAAATCAACATATTGTGGTATTAGTTTTATCTGGTTAACCGGTTTTTGTGAGCCTGCCTTGTTGATGAATGAGGATGATCCTGAAAATCGTGAACGTTGGGGTTCAAATTATCACTAGGATTCCTGAAATATCATCTATAGATCACAGCCTCCCCCGATCCTTTGAGAATAATCACAGCAAATGCCAGAGCTGAGATCAGGAAAAGATATCTGAAAAACAATTTTGGCTTGATATTTTCAGTTCGAGTTTGATATCTATCTGTTTTAATTGATTTCATGTCATGGCAATCTGTCAAATTGGGGCTTGAGTAAGAAAGTGGCAAATTACGACATTCACCAAAAAAGTAATCGATTCTCTGCTGAATGCTCTTGATTCCATCCCCATTTTAAGCATAATTTAAAATCCGGTTTTGAGGTTACAGAAAAAACATTTGATGAGATTTCATTATGTTTTAAATCCAGTCGCCTTGGGTATCGCTTTTTTTCATTTTCTGTTATCTTCTTGTCGTTCATCCCCCCTACCTGAATGGGGCTTAATAATGGTGACAGTGATGGTTTTTCTTGGTTTAATTTTAAAGTTCAAATTTTCTCCCAAGAGGATGCGGAAATCCGTTTATCGTTTACACACGACATCGGCATCCTTTTTAATAATGATTCTTCTGTTAGTGGTCGGCCACCTGCTTGTTGACTGAGAAAATCTTCAATGAAAAGTGTAATTATCACATTCGTAATCGCCTTTCTTGTTTTTGAGTTTATTGAGCATGTTGTGTTTCCTTTGATTTGTTTTATTAAAGACCGGAATAAAAGATCCAATTACGGCGTGACAGGTATGATTGGAAAAGTCGTTGAAATAAAAAAATGGGATAAAACCGAAGGCCAAGTTTTGATTAACGGCGAGCTATGGAAGGCTGTTTGCGAGATTCAATTACCAGTTGGCGGTAAAGCGGTGATACTGGATATTGAAGGTCTCACATTGAAGTTAAAGCCTTATGAAGACTGATTGATTAAAAAATTGTGTATATATAGAAACTTGCTTTATTGGCTGTTTTCAGGTGGAGATAGCGGCTAATAATCACCGGGTCTGTTCCATTCAAACATTCTGTTTCGTAATTGGAAAAAATTGGAGATGAAATATTTTGCGACTTAATATCGTTTGATCGTTTATTTAAATTGCAAAATGTTGGTTAGGCTCTATATTTTTCCCTTATTCTTGTAAGGCCGATTAATCCAATTCCAAATAGAAGTACTATTGAAATTGTTGGCAAGATACCGAGCTTCAAAGCAACCCAGCTTATCCCGACAAGAGGAAACAAGGTCGCACGAACAATCATCCTCAAGTTATCATGCTTTGCGATAAAGTCGGCGAGCGGCGGTGAGTATTTGTAATATAAATTTACAAAGGATTTGCCGGCGAAATTGGTTATAAGGAAACGATCACGGAAGTCCCGCAATATTTTGACATGCGGCTCTACTAAGGATCCATAAGCTGCTGTAGCTATAAAACAGCCGCCGCCACCGCCGCCAGCACTAACCGGGGTATTATAAACAGGGACATTAGCTGAACCCTCACTGCCTTCATAATTGCTGGCAAATAAATCCAGGGCGCTTAAGTCAGTGGCCGGACATCCAATCAAATTGGTTGCAAAAGCGATCCAACGGTATAATTGAGAGTCAAGTGGAAGGTCGGTTTTGGATTTTTGATTTGCCACACCTATTTTTGTAATATTCCCACTAGTAATTGCTTCCACAAATTCTTTATGAGCAAGATTGGATGCACCTTTAATATAACCGCCTGGATAATACCAGCTATATCGAGAATTGCCGATGTATGCAAATGCTCCTCCATCACTATTACCATTGGTAATCGCTTCTCCAAAACAATCCGTGGACTTATAGGTGTTGTCTGAATTGAGACCATCAATTGAACCCGCATAACATCCTTGAGAATAAACGAAAAAATATTTATCGTTTGTCATTGTATAAATGTCATTGTTATTTAATTTTATATCGGAAAAAATGGTTGAGTGACCCGAATAGTTGATACTATAATGCTGATTTGAATTAATAGATGTCAAAAGTTGTGATTTTGGCCAGTTATTGTCTTCCCAGTCTCGATCATATAGCGTAGTCTTAGGAATTGAACCCATAAAAGAGTATAGCCAGTCCATCCTATCTCCTCCCCAGGTTGAACTCTCCAACTCTTCTCCGGTGAGAAGGATTTTAGTTGGGCTAGAATGGGTCTCAAAGGCAATGATCTTGTTGATCTGATTCATGGCTTCCGTATAATTATCCGCAGGTATGCGGCCGACATATACCTCCGAAAACCAGTCAATATCACTTCCGTTAATTCCGTCATTTATTTCACCCCAAAGCGCATCTCCATCAAAATTCCAGGAGCCGTCCAAACAGCCAAAATAAAGATCACTCGGGATATAGGCGTCGGTGTACTCACCAACCTGAGCATAGCATCCCCTCGTAGGGATGACCTGGTTTTCTGGAGCGCCGTCGCAATCACCGCCGAGCACCACATATTGTGTTCCATAATGGGTGTACATATCTATTATGAAATTCCGCATCTTTTCAGCAAGATCGACACCGGAATAAATGGCAGCAATTTCGTCGATGTACTCTATATATGTGGTAAACCCACCACCTGCAGACGATGCTTTATGGGTGGTGAGTGTTTCAAATGCCGGTGATAGCTCTGCGGTGGTAATCACCACATACTGACGTGTACCTGCGGCTGCAGAAGGTTCCTCAGAAGCGGATAAAAATTTTGGAGTCATTTCGTTTTCAGAAACCTGGTACAACCTTAAAAAATCATCCTTATTGTCAATTATATTCAGGATTTTTTCTCTGTCTTTATGAAAATCCCGGTAAGGCATGACCCAGTCCGGCCTATTTTCCTTCTCTGTTATGATTTTGACTTCCAGTTCCTTGTAATATTTCAATTGACCCTCAACAGGGTTATAAAGAACAGGCATCAAATCGACCAATGCTACTTTTACACCATTTAAAAACTGTGGAGCTCTAACCTTGTGGATAACAGAAGGGTATGGCGCATTTGTTTCGTAAATGTCCGAAGCAGGTTTTTCGACAGTGTCGTATTCTTTTTCAGTGGCAGGTTGCGGTGTGGTAACATGCTGGATGATGTACGATCCTTCAATGGCTTTTATTGTTCCATATATTATCTCGGTTGATACGACCTTTTCATCTGCGGGAATGAAAATTTTGGATGTTTTTACAGGCAGTACAGGTGCTCCGACAATATCGTCCTTTTGGTGTGTGCCTTTCATCTTCAATATCTTTAGGCCATTTGAGAGTGTTATGATTTTGGGGGCTTCAAATTGATAGATGTGGCTGTATTCTGCTGCCACTAAACGTGAGACAAATAGGGTAAAAAACAAAATAAAGGCGATGAAACCGATTTTATTTTTTGATATAAATTCTAAAATAATCCTATCCTTTCCTGGTTATTTTTTTAAATCATTGATTTTGTTTTGCGTTTAAGCCGCAGTTGAGATTAATCTGTTAGTGAGGTGGAGCAAAAAGAATGCCACATTTAAAGATTGCTAATAATTCTATAAATATTAGTTGGTTATGTTGTTAAAAAGATAGGATGGATATGTTCACGGGCAGGTAGTATTTGACAACCCCACATTACTTTTCTAAAGCTATTGGATAACACATTGATATGTTATGAAATAATGGCCGTCAAAATTTTAACGCAGAAGGAGGACGTTTGCTTTTTTGAAAAACTAAAATCACTCAAGTTTAGCACATTAATATTGTTTAAAAGCCTTTGAAGTAACTGGCTGAAATAAATTTTTTAAGGTGCTAAAAATAAAACA
>Ga0209957_1000130_pt1 | contig 16936 bp, 17 predicted proteins | sample SalPonF2_A_D2_MG_FD_185724 | JGI IMG/M metagenome (GOLD analysis project Ga0209957, IMG submission 185724) | Salt pond soil microbial communities from South San Francisco under conditions of wetland restoration - Salt Pond MetaG SF2_A_D2_MG... ... | reverse complement strand
TTAATCCATTATTCCATTACTTCACCGTTACAGTCATACCGTTGCGGAGCGAAGAGACGCTAATTTAATATGCAATACAAAGGTCCCATTTACAGGCCTCCCAGCGAGGCCGATTCTCTTTTGATCCAGGCCACCGTCGGTTGTCCGCACAATAAATGCACGTTCTGCATGGTCTACAAAAACGGTCCCGGGTATAAAGTTCGTGATATGAAGGATATCAAGGCAGATATTTTAAGGGCCCTTGATATCTATGGAGACCATGTTCGAACCCTGTTTTTACCCGCAGGAAATACCATCGCTATGAAAACAGACGACCTTTGTGAAATTCTTATTTTTGCAAAAGAAACATTCTCGACTTTAGGGCGGATCACGGTGTATGGCTCTTCCCAGTATATCCACAAAAAAGGTCCCCAAGGACTGAAGCGTCTGGCTGATGCCGGCCTGTCAAGAATACATGTCGGTCTCGAATCCGGCGACGATATTATTCTAAAGCGGATCAAAAAAGGGACATCCAGTAAAGAGCAGATCGAAGCCGGCAGGTGGGTCATGGATGCGGGTATGGAGCTGAGTCTCTATGTTGTTTTAGGGATCGGTGGCAAGGACCGGACAGACTCCCATGCCCGGGAGACGGCCAAAGTATTAAATGAGATTGTGCCGGATTTTATCCGGCTCCGCACCTTTGTCCCAAAGATCAACACTGGGCTTTTAGCGGAAGTTCAGAACGGCTCTTTTCAAATGTTAAGTCCCCATGAAGTTTTGCGGGAAGCGGCATTGCTGATAACAAAGCTTCGAGCGTCATCCTATCTTGCCAGCGATCATTATACCAACTATATTAATCTGGAAGGAAAATTTCCGGAAGAAAAAAAGAGGTTGCTTGATAAAATTAACATTGCACTAAAACAGGAAGAAGCGTCATTTCGTCCCTTTTTCATTGGAACTCAATGAGAGAGATAAGGACCTAAAGATAAATCTCAACTACCGACGCTGCCATTGAATGCAGGTATCTGTATCAAGTTGAAAGCGTTTCGCAAAACCTGCACGGACTTCAACAACATATTTGACCGGTCCGGAAGACCTGTATATTTTGTTTGACATGGGTGTTGCTGATTCGACGATGTTGACGATGCACCCATCCTCTCCTACAAAGATGATGTCAAGAGGAACCGGCGTATTTTTCATCCAAAATTTTTGTGGTTCTATGCTTTCGAAAACGAATAACATTCCGCTGCTATCGTCCAGAGCACCGCGTCCCATAAGCCCCTTCATTTGAGTTTCGGGTGTATCCGCGATTTCAATAGCAATTGATGCTTTTATAGTCTCGCCAAGGTGGACAAAATCAAGCGTCCCATCTTTGCGAATGGACGCGGGTGGCTGATTAACCTGCAGTGTCTGGTTGTTGTATGTACAAGCCGACAAAAGCAATATTTCAAAAAAGAAAAATACCAAAATCATCCGGCAGTGTTGTCTGTTAAATAATGATCCCATATAAACATTGTAACAAATCATAACAAATCATCAAGGACAAATGCACCCTATATGCATCCAAAACCCGGTGTTACGGCCCGATTGTTTTTGTGTTCAGACCAATTGAATCTTGCACGTTACTACAAGCCATCTCAAAAATACAGATTACGTTCAAAAGCAAGTTGAGTTTTGCGAAATCCCGCGGGGTATTCGGGGGCGAGAGCCGATGAAAATGCGCAGCATACATGGGAGTATGAGTATGTGAGTATTTTGAAGAGGCTTGCAACGCCGTAATTGGGCGTTAGATGTATTTTTGAGATGGCTTGTATTTCTTCTTTGTATTTTTACAGCAACGACCTTTAGCGTTTCCGCAACATTCTTTGTCTTGACTTCGTGTACATCCCTCTTGTTTATCTTTCAAATTTACCGGGTTTTTACAGTTACACTTAGACATTATTTTTATCTCCTAAATGATGGAACAGATTTGTTGTCTTTCTTTAGTTAGAGATGACAAGGTTTCCATTGCTGAATGTGATTTCAATATCGTTGCCGAACAAATCCATAACGAACTCATACTCTGAAGGCAGAGAGTATGTTAGAACTTTTTCCAACAACGGGGCAGTAATACCAAACTCCAAAGCCATCATACATTCGTCATGCATGGCCTTTCGGTATCGCGGGGATAAAATAATTTTCTGTCTTTTTCTGACAACCTGTTTCCACGCCTCATATGCAGTATATTGTCTGGAGTTGTAAGCTCCCATAGTTCCCTCTCACAATGATGATTTTTTGGGACAGCATTCATTAAAAATGCAAGATGCATACCAAATCAGGGGACACATTTGTTATTGTATGGAAAAATGAAAATGTCTTTATAAATCAATTGTATAGGATGTTATGGGTGAATGATAAGAAGAAATTTAATCAACAAATAAATTTTAAAACAATATAATTTTGTCGGGCTTAATTTGAATTTTGCCGGATTGAGCCTGATCGTGAAAGATTCAGGTATCATCATTGAAATAAAATAATGAATGAAAAAATGGCAAAATGTGGGGATTTTTGTAAACGAATAAGTTTCAGTGATGTGGTTCAAGATGCCGGCAGATGAAAGTTCCGTTCGGGAAATTGTTAGTTCATCCAGGTAGTTATCCAGACAGTAGGGCAGGGAGGACTTTCTGCTGAAGCCCTTGGGAATCTTGCACGGCAAACTTTTGAAGCCGAATGAACACCAGAAGAAAATCCTGACCGAATCAGTTCTGGTCGGCGAAGCAATGACCGAGCGAACAGTTTTCACAAGCGATTCGCAGGCACCGATTATCGGCCGGACGCACACTGTAAATAGGTGCTTGTGCCCGATCCCTTTCAGCGATTGGACTTTTGCGACAACCTCGACGAACGGGCTGCTTAACCATACGAAGTCGTCTCGGTTTCCAAGGCGATGCTCGGCAAGGTCCCCGGACTCGATCAGGCCAAAAGATTCGTCGCCTCTTGCATCATCCGTCCGATCGGCAAGTTTCGAGGGCAGGACCGTTCCGCCTCGCTGAAGTCCAACTGAGCCAAAAGCGCTCTTGTGTGAGCCGGCAACGTTTCGAAGGTGGAACGTGCCAGCATTAAATCCTGGTATGAATGAATGTACATGAGGCAGCGCATGACATCGTTTATCGGCACCTTTTTGCCAAGCACTTCTGAACAGAGACGGCTGCATCCGGCGCAATAGTCGCTGCAAGTTTCCCTGGCGTATTGGGTCAACAAGGCACGGTCGGACTGTGAAAGGCGGGTTTGATCGACTGCCGCCGCTGCGTTGGTCGCCATAATGGTGAGATTGGGCATCTGAGAGCAGATGCTGGCGATACGGTTATCTTCCCAAACCGCCATTAGCTTGGCCTGATGGTCTGTAAATCCTTTCTGCATAAAGCGGCCTGCCATTTCTATTTCAGACTCGGAATCGCTCTTGACCGGACCGCCGCCCTGGGTCTTCATGGCCGTGAGACCGATACCGGCCCGGTAGCAGGCCTCAACCGCCGCGTTCATGCGGGGCTCATGCATCAGACGGAAGTTGTAGGTAAACATGATGCCGTCTATCCACGACAGTCGGGCGGCCCCCTCAAGACAGTCTTCCATGTTGGAATGTGTGCTGAAGCCGAACAACCTCAATTTGCCGGCCTTTTTCATGGCCTGGGACCAGGATTCAAGACCGGGGCCCATCTCGTCGATGCCCCTGATGCCATGCACAAACAGCAGGTCAATGTAATCGGTATGCAGCCGTTTCAGACATGCTTCAAGACGGGGCGTAAAATCGGTACCTTTTCTCAGTGAAAGCTTGGTCACCAGAAATACTTGCTTGCGGGTATCGGGATTTCGGGCAAACCAGCGACCGATGCCTTCTTCGCTGCGACCGCCGCCGTACCCTTCGGCGGTGTCCCAATAGTCGATTCCCCACTCAAGTGCTTTGGCGAGCATTAACCGATTGTTCAAAATATCGAACATCCCGCCCAATGAAAGTGTAGAGACCTTTATGCCCGACCGCCCGAAGGGTCTGCGGGGCATCGGCGCCTTGGGAAGTACGATCTGGGCCGAGGCCTGGCGGGGCCGCCGGAGAGCGGTACTACCCACCACCGCCCCCAATCCCATAGCCGCAGCTTTTTTTAGAAAGTTGCGGCGATTGGGTTTATCATTTTTATTTTCATCAAATGACATGATTCATACCTCCTTGGATACCGCCCTACTCGGTCTTGGCGGCCGGGCCCTGCCGGCGACCCGTGCCGAGGTTGAAAACCGGCTGGAATTTGTATCTGCTCATGATCACGTCCTCGGGGGCCTCCAGGCTGGTCTCTCCATTTACTATCCAAAAGCGAAGCTCAGCGTTAATGTGAAGCCCTTGGCTCAGCGCGTGTTCAAGCTCTTTTCTGGTTTTACCGTAATATTCCTCGGCCTTTCTTCCGTGATAGGCTCGCTTTGCATCGTACCACGACGCTGCGTTTTCATACGGCAGCACCACGAAAATCCAATACTCCGTGCGATCAGGTGAAACCGTTTCAAGAAACAACGAATATTCGATTTTTTTTCCTTTTGCAGAGGCCGCTTCGAAGCGTTCTATTTCCATATCTTCGATCAACCATGTGGTTGTGCCGCCAAGCGCCCCGACAAAATCCTGAACCGGCCCAAAAACGTAGCCTGGATTTTTTTCGCAGGCAATGAAGTGCCCTCTTAAAAACCACTCGGGCGGGGTATAGGCCTGAAGTCCGTTTTTTTGCCTAAAAGCCCGGAAAGACTCTGCTGAAACAACCGGCGCCGTTATCACCAGGCTTGCCAACATGAACAAGGATGCAAGCAGACACCATTTTTTCATCGTCATCTCATTATTCTCTTTTAAAAGGTTGGTTGTTTGAACATAGGGCTTGCAGAGTATCGACGCTGGGGCCTGAGCAAACCAACAAATGGAAGATTCTGAAACAGCTTCTGAATTCACGTTGCCCAATAGAAATTTGCCGAGTTTTCAATCGTCATCTGATGTTACTTCGTACCGTCGTATTTTTCAACGTTTTTGTTGTTCCAAAACAAAATCTTGCGTATAACTTATTGATTACATGAACTTAAATTCATATTATTTTTAGATGGCTTCTAGATATAAAGTGATAACAATCTGTCAATTGATATCGCTACTCGGTTTCAGGTTCTGTCAATTCAAGTACAGGTTTTCAGCCAGAAGTTCCTTTTCGATGAAGCACAACTGAAGATAATAAGGGCAACTAAAAAACACTTATGAATCTATATTTTTTAATTATGAGGCCTTCTTTTGTTGAACCTAAGTTGAGCGATTTTCAAGTTTACTGCATATACAAGGAAGATGTTGTTTCGCTATAGTCGTCTATGCGTAACGGCATCTGACGCAGTAGATGCGGTGAAATTGGAAATCCCGTAGGGTTTCAAATTATTGAAATTTAAAATGTCAGAATACCTTAAATATATTGTTAAATTAACCATTTCAAAAATTTGAAACGCTCAGCTTAGGTTGAAGTATCTTTGAAAAAAAATCACAATGAACTTTAAAACTTTGGAAAGTTAAAGTTCATCGGGTTCCGCCCATACAATGTGCCTTTTATTTATAAATATTGTTTTACCGACATTCTCTTTGTATGAAACATCAACCATCACAACAAAAAGGCTTTCGTTGCTAGTAAATATGTCAGATACTCTTTTATTTTCACCGATATTTATCTGTCCGTATATGGTCGATCCATCCGTAGTTTTTAAGGTAATATTTTTGTATTCAACCTGATAGTCTTCCGCATTTTTTTCCATTTTGTCCCTCCTTTCCTTCTATTTTTTTCATATATATTGAACAATGCCAATAAAACTCTCAATTTGACAGATCTGAAGGTAACGATAATAGCCGACGTCATCACTTTTCATAAAGTGTTTATGTCTTGCCAAAAGGTAAACTAATCATCAAATATCTCTTATTGCATATATTACAAAATTTATAGGGACTTGATATCAGCGGGATATGGCAGAACTATCCAGTTTAAATTTTAATTGTTAGCCTTTATATTCTCTGCTATAGGTTTAAATTAATATACATAACCTAATACTACCATGAAAGGATAAATTCCATGGAAAAAAAGCTGGATGACAATTTTTTTCACTGATGGCAGGGATTTAAAATTTAATTTAAGAAAATCAAACAGTGGTATTTGTGGGTTGTGCTTTCTTGTGACGACATGAAATCTATTGAAACCAACAGATACCCGATTGGTAAAATCATTCTATACAGATAAAAGATTTATGTTAAATAAAGAAAAACTTGAAAATCATATCAGGGAAAAGATCGAGGTTTTAAAAGAAAATATAATATCTTATAGACAGCTTACCAAACCAATTCCTCCTGATAATTCCATCGGACGACTAACCCGCATGGAATCCATAAGCAGCAAAAGCATAAATGAAGCAGCGTTACGCAATGCAAACGATACCTTGTCAAAACTGGAGCGTGTTTTGAAAACGATAAATGATTCGGATTTTGGACTCTGCAGAGAGTGTGAAGAACCCATTCCGTTTGCAAGATTAATGATTGTCCCAGAAACTGATATGTGTGTTGAATGTGCAGATAAACGGGAATAATTCAGACCGCCTATGTTTTATCAAGATGTCAAGTCAAGTCCGTCCTGTCATCCCTTAATAATGCCTATGATTAGATTCCCTAGTATTGTTTATCTTTTGACACGCTTTTTTGTTGTCATTCCCACGATTATTAATGCCGGCTAATACAAAGTGATCCGAGCTGTTGACGGCGACATAATTGTGATCAGGCAAACGGAAAGTCGGAACAATTTTTAACCCCACATTATCTCAGCATCTTTTCTGATCGGAAGTCTTTGATATTTAAATTTTGGGTAACCTACCATCATTGCTCCGAAGTTTATATTTCCTTCAGGGAGTCCCAGTTCTTTTTGCATTGGCGGCCAGAAGGTTGCTGCTGCATTAAAATAACCTGCCCAACATGCCCCAAGGTCAAAAGACGAAGCAGCTAATTCTAAATATGTTAAAGCAATAGTACAAGCAGCCGGAGCCGTTCCATCATCTTTATGAGCATGGGTAACGATAACATGTGGCGCATTTCTGCATATGGGATCATTTCCTTCTTTCCAAAAAGAAACGACTCGGTTCAGGTGCATAGCGGCAACGAGTGGAGAATCTTCTTTAATTAAGTGGCGCATCCAATCGATCACAAGTCCAGCCATCCGTTGGACCTCATCCCTTTCATATATAACCAGCCATTTAACAGGTTGAAAGTTGTGTCCCGATGGGGCAAATCTTGCTATATTAATTAATTTTGTCAGAATCTCTTGCTCAACCTGCTTATTTTTGTAATTCCTTATAGACCTTCGATAACGTAAAAAGTGCTCGACTTGTTCCGGGCCAAATAACCAGTCGTCATTTACTGATAGGCATTCTTCCGGTTTCATAATTGCGTGAGACATGGCACCGTGTGGACAAACAGCCACACAATGACCGCATCTGATACACAATTTGTCTCCATCATCAACAAGGGTGGGAAAATCATCTTTATTTTTAAACTCGATGATTCTCATAGGGCAAATTTCAGCACAAATACCATCACGTTTGCATTTTTCTTGATCTACGGTTAACAGGCTCATAATTTTACCCCTAATATGATAGTTTATTCTGATTTACTTCAATTTCTTTTGGTTTCGCGTGTGCAAGGCTTTATTGAAGTTTATTCAAGACAATGTGAAACTATTAAAAAACGATATCACAAAAGTTTTGAGGTTTCAAAAACCTGTCATCTATAGCAGAAATAACAGGTCGTGAATTTCATAATTTACAAGAGGATTCTTCTATGGTCTTTAGATACAATCCACTACCGGTTACCTGAAGGTAAAATACAGGACATTCGGTCCAAGCACCTGTGTTAATGTACCTAATACCATTGAAAACTATATCCTCTGGGTAGTGAGTATGGCCACAGGTGACTGCTTCATATCCATTTCCCATGGCACAATTCACCGCATTTATCATTACATTTTTGCGGAGAAACTTGTAAAAGAGCTCCCATTTCTTGGCATATTGGGCCACATGCACCGGTCTTGCTCCCAATTTCACCCTCAAATCATGCATCAGTTTAAAAGCCCGCATGAAAGCTTGGTTTCTGGGCATAATCTCGTCAAAATAGTCCCCATGGGCAATTAATAGTCTATGTCCTAAGTTATAAAGACGTGTAAAGTTGACTTTCCCAAACTCTTTTGGCACATATCCATTATCATGGTTGCCTCGTACCCAAACGACCTTTTGACGGTAAGATTTATGTTCAATAAGGTCAAGGATCCGCTTATGCTGTGGCTTTAAATTCTTATATGGATTGTCTATAATATCCCCATTTAAAATAATTTCATGATCTTCAGAAACATTCCCGAGAAAACGCTCGAAGTCGTCATATAAAAAATGGTGAGATCCTATATGCAAATCGCTGACAATGATTGCGTTCATTTCATGCAAAGTGAATCTTTCTCCCATCCTTTTGTTTTGCTAAAAATAAGGCAGGATCATTAAGGAAAATAACAAAAATCTTGCCATTATTACCCCGATAGACTCTTTTTGCATAACGACACAAAGAGACTACCAAGCATCTCATATTTTAAGCTTCCCCAAATGCCGTTATTATAGCCGGTGCACATTTATTTTTTCTTTGGCATATTATGCAGGTGACCGGAATATAAGATGCACGTGCACCAGAGAAGCTTTAAAAGTTGTCTATATATATTATAATAGGATTTTCCTAACCTCACCCCCTGATAAAGATTTAATGATAATCAGGAAATGGATATTCAATTAACTGATGTTTCCTCCCTACATATCCTTTTTTTTCCATGCATTGAATGGTAACACAAATGGTATTATGATATCCTCGATAAGATTTCGCTTTTTCATCTCCGGCAGCCAGCCTGCCATAACTAATAATCCGTCTTTGCCCTTCTATACAATCCAAGAAATCTGCCTTCTCGTTTTCTTTTGTCATCCCTTTTTTATAAAAATGATACTTATATTTGACTGGTAATGGTAGGTATCCTTTTAAAGACATTACTGTTTTATCATTAACAGGATCGACAGTTTTCTTATTCACGGCACCTAAATAACTTATAGATATAAAGATCATTATAATTACGATTACAATCTTCTTCATGGTTTGACCTCCCAATATCGGGAATCTATAACCTGAGCTGAGCGTTTAAAATTTTCCGGCCGTTATGGGTCCACTCATCTGTTATTACACAAAGTGTTACTTAATTATGCATAATACGTACCACTATCAACTATTTTATAAATTAATTTAATATTACAATAGGTTAATGTCTATTTCCTGATTGAACTGAAATGACATTTGCCGTCAAACATTTGACGGATATTCGGTCATAAGAGAAGAGAAAAAGTCTTTCAAATCATGGGATAGGGCAGGGCAATTTCACCGCATCCATTAATATCACTTAATGAATGATGATAAATAAAGGTGGGGAAAAATGGATTGAAAATAAAAAGGAGTTAACCGAAGATGGCTAACTCCTTGTTATTATTTTTGGTAGCGGGGGCTGGATTCGAACCAACGACCTTCGGGTTATGAGCCCGACGAGCTACCTGACTGCTCCACCCCGCATCAAAGAATTAAAAAGCAAAATTAACCAAATATAGAAAATAAGTCAAGCTGTTTTTTTGAGATCTAATAGCGAAGAAATTAAAGACCTTATCCGCTTTTGCTCGGAACCAGACGCATTTTTTTCATTTTTGTACCGCAAAAGCAGCCGCTTGGTCCTGCTTGTGTGCCCGGATATGATTTCAATGGATGATTTGGGAACTTTGAACCATTTCGCCAGGTATTGAACACACATCTTGTTGGCCGCATCATCAACCGGCGGCGCCGTAACCTTTATTTTCAGTGCATCGCCATGCTGCCCGGCAATCATATTTTTTGAGGATCTCGGCTGAACAAAGACCTTGAGTATAATGCCGTTACTATTTTTCTGTATGAATGGCACGTTATCCAGAAGTATTATTCCTGTCGGCTGCTTTTAATATTATTGATAATACGGGTGGAGGAAATTTTTTCGGTAACCGGGATCAGTTCCACTCGTCCCCCATACTTTTCAACGAGTTCACGCCCGAATACTTCTTTGGACGTGTAGTTGGATCCTTTGGTCAGAACATCCGGCTGTATGATTTCAATCAGTTTTTTTAGCTCATGGGAGGAAAAAACGACCACATAATCAACAGCATCAAGGGCGCTTAAAATCCTGCCCCGCTCATTTGCGTTGAGCACAGGTCTTCCCGATCCTTTCAGTTTTTTTACGGATTCATCATCGTCGATGGCAACGATAAGGATGTCTCCCAGTTGTTTTGATGCGGAAAAGAGCATGATATGGCCGGCATGCAAAAGATCAAAGCAGCCGTTGGTCATTACCAGTCGCTTTCCTTTTTTCTTGAGATCCTCTGCGAGCGCCGGAAGCTCCGAAAAATCTTTGTATTTGGCCGGCAGACCATGGTCATGGGATTTCAGGGCCGAAGCAAGTTCCTGCTTTGAAACGGTTGCGGTTCCAACTTTGCCGACAACGATTCCGGCGGCGGTATTGGCAACAGCCACGCCGCTGTTGATTGAAGTTCCTGATGCGACGGCCAGACCCAATACCGTAAGGACCGTATCACCGGCACCTGAAACATCGAAAACCTGACGTGCCTCAGCCTTAACCCTGAAGGGTTCTTTGTTTCTTTCAAAAAGAACCATCCCGTCTTTGCCGCACGTGATCAGAAGATTATCGAGGCTTATGTGTTTAAGAATTTTGTGTGCCGCTTTTTCGAGACTCGATTCATCAATAATTTCCACACCCGAGGCAAGGGCGGCTTCTTTTTTGTTGGGTGTGAGAAGCGATACGCCTGAATATTTCGAAAAATCGAGTCCTTTGGGATCGACGATGATCATCTTTTTGTGCTTTTTTGCAGATGCAATCACCCGCGAAAGCATGCTCTCGGTAATCAAGCCTTTGCCGTAGTCGGAAATCAAAACCACATCGATATCGATCATCTTATCTTCTATGAATCGTGCTATTTTTTCCAGTGACGACGCGGATATGTCTTGTTGTGTTTCTCTGTCGATTCTAAGTACATGTTGATTGGCAGCGATAATTCTGGTTTTCTGGGTGGTGGTCCGGCCGGGCTCTTTGACAATTCCAGCGGTATCGACGCCGAGTTTTTTGAATATTTTGAGAAGAAGCTGTCCGTTTCGGCCGGTACCGATCACGCCCACGGTTGAAACTTTTCCACCCAGCGCCACAACATTGTTTACAACATTGCCGGCACCCCCCAGCGCAAAATCTTCGTTTTTGATGGAGACCACCTGAACCGGGGCTTCAGGGGATATCCGGTCAACTTCACCCCAGAGGTATTCATCGAGCATTAAATCTCCAACAACAAGGAGATGGCATTGATCAAATTTTGAAGTGTCAATCAGCATCTGCGTTCTCGGTAATACTGTCCATTAAAAATTTAGGTGGTCGTACCACACGACCGCCACTGTCTACACATGCATGCTTTGTATACCCGCTGGCAAGGAGTTTATCGCCGTTCTCGCCGAATATTTGATAATCGAATTTCATACCGGCTCTGTAGTGTGAATCGAGGGACGTTTCGATTAGCAGAATATCGTCATACTGTGAAGGCGCGTTAAACTTGCAATGTATCTCCGATAAAGGAAGAAATATACCTTTTGACTCTATGGATTTGTAAGGAATCCCCATGGACCTGAACATTTCGGATCGACCGACCTCAAACCATCTGAAGTAGTTTGCATGATAAACAAAGCCCATTTTATCTGTGTCACCGTATCTCACCCGGCATGTGGTTTTATGTGTCAGCATTTTTGTTTAGTCCTGAAAAACCTGGTCCTCGGGGCCAGATCAGAGTTCTCTGGCTCTGCCTAAAGAATCGTTGCAAGAGTTTGAAGTGAACTAAAGTTTAAAGTGAGCTAAAGTTAAGGAATTCTGTCAATTATATAAAACCAGCGGAGCGAAGCGACTCCACAACTTCCCCGTTTAATACGGGATAAATAGGCACTTTAGATCACTTTAGGCACTTTTAACTTGTACGACTTTAAGTAAAACAGCCCCTTCCAGGGGTTATATCAAAGCCGGGTCCTCTATGCCCGGATTCTTTATTTTGAGCTATTGTTTGACAATATTTTCTCAATAATACTTTTCAGCTCTTCATAACTGAATGTTACCGGAAATTCCGGGAACTCATTTTTTACGTTATCCGGCGGATTAAAAAGAATACCGTTGTCCGCTTCTTTGAGCATGGTGATGTCATTATATGAATCGCCCATAGCTATGGTGTTGTAGTTCAAGTTTTTCAACGAAATTACCGCTTCGCGTTTAGCGTCTTTTTGTCGCAGGACATAATCTGCGATAAACCCGTCGGGTGCTATGGATAAGGTGTGGCAGAAAAGTGTCGGCCAACCCAGCTTTTCCATCAAAGGGCGTGCAAACTGATCAAATGTGTCTGAAACAACAATAAGCTGAGTGCGTGATCTGATCCAGTTTAGAAATTCCACCGCTCCATCAAGGGGATTCATGGTGGCGATTACCGCTTTAATATCATCAATTTTAAGATTATTCTCATCAAGAATTGCAAGACGTCTTTTCATTAATACATCATAATCGGCGATATCACGCGTTGTCAGCCTGAGTTCTTCAATCCCTGTTTTTTCGGCGACGTTGATCCATATTTCCGGGACAAAGACACCTTCCAGATCGGAACAGACAATATTCATATAACCTCACAATTATCAAGTTAGGGGCTTCGCCCCAATTGGAATGATGGAATACTGGAATATTGGAATAATGGGTTCTGGGATGATGCAATGTTAGATTAATAGTAAAATTTGTGTATACGATAACATTAAAAAAGGATCATATCCTTTTAAAAACCAAGCTTCCAGCATCCCACTATTCCATTGTTCCATATTCAGGGCAAGCGCTAAATTCTCAAAAAATGTACTAAATTATCTTCATAACCTAAAACTGTACAACCATTCAATCTTCTTCATTTTCATCCTCAATCCGTATAAGCACCGGTCGATCGCTGACCACATCGAGGTTGTAAATGTCGGACAAAGCGTTTTGGACATCCTCTTCTCTGGCGAGATGGGTGAGCATAACAATGGGAACCGCTCCCTTGGTCTTTCTTCCTTTTTGGTGTACGGATTTAAGGCTAATATCATAATCGCCCAGAATCCCCGATATTTTTGACAGAACTCCGGGCCGATCCAAAGCGGAAAATCGGAAATAATAATGTACTTGTATGTCTTTCATGGGAAGTACCGGAATTTTGCGAATATGATCCATCTGGTATGACAGCGACGGTACTCTTCCGGTTGAACCCGATAAGATGTTGCGGGCAAGATCGATAACATCGCTCACTACTGCGCTGGCGGTGGGCATCATTCCTGCGCCGAATCCGTATAGCATCATGTCACCGATGGCATCACCGGAAATGGTGACGGCATTGAGAACCCCGTTGACGCCGGAAAGGGGATTGGCAAAAGGGATCATGGTCGGATGAACTCTGGCTTCAATGGCATTGCCGGAATCCTTGGTAATGGCAAGGAGTTTGATTCTGTAACCGAATTGCCCGGCAAACTCGATATCCATGGGAGCAATTTTCGAAATCCCTTCGATGTAGATATCGTTAAAATTGATTTCCATTCCGTAAGCTATCGACGTCAGAATGGCCAGTTTGTGGGCAGCGTCGATACCTTCAATATCGAGTGTCGGATCGGCTTCGGCAAACCCGTTCTTCTGGGCTTGAATGAGCACATCTTCGAAACTGCTGCCGTCTTCGGTGCTCCGGGACAGGATGTAGTTACAGGTTCCGTTGAGGATCCCTGCCATGGATTTTATATGATTTCCAGCCAGAGACTCCCGCAGGGACTTGATGATGGGCATGCATCCCCCAACACTGGCTTCAAAGGCAATATCTACACCGTGTTCCGTAGCGGATTTAAAGATAACATTGCCGTGAACGGCCAACAAGGCTTTGTTTGCAGTGACGACCGGTTTGCCGTTATGGATGGCCTTTAAAATAAGATCCTTGGCAATTCCTTCGCCGCCGATCATTTCGATGATAATGTCAATGTCAGGATCGTCGACCACTTTAAATGGATCCGGAATCAACACCCCATCATTAAATTTTATGCCGCGATCTGTTTTTAAGTCAATATCGGCAATATGTTTCAGGTTCAGAACAGCGCCAACCCTAGAAAAAATCAGATCTTCGTTTTCAATCAAGATTTTGGCAACACCCGTACCCACCGTTCCGCAGCCGAGCAAACCCACATTGATTGTTCTCATGTTAATTCCCAGACAGGATTGACATCCTGATTGAACAAAAACAGTCAATCGGATGTTATCGGTTCTTCATGCGATATCCCGCACAGTTCGCGCAGACTACAAGACCTTTCGAATACCCCTTATGGCCTGGTTGATGCGCATATTGTTTTCTATCAAGGCAAACCGCACGTAATCATCTCCGTATTCGCCAAATCCCAGACCCGGCGAAACCGCCACGCCGGCTTCATTGATGAGCATTTTTGCAAATTCCACGGATCCCATTTCTATGTATTTATCCGGAATTCTGGCCCATACAAACATGGTCGCTTTTGGACTTTCTATTTCCCATCCCACACGCTGGAGTCCGGATATCAGGGCATCTCTCCGCGTTTTATAGGTGTCGCAGATTTCTTTAACGCACTCCTGCGGTCCGTTCAAGGCAATGATGGATGCAATCTGAATCGGCTGGAAAATTCCATAATCCAGATAACTTTTTATCCTTCGAAGGGCGCCCACAACCTCTTTGTTACCCACACAGAAGCCCACCCGCCAGCCCGGCATGCTGTAACTTTTGGAGAGTGAAAAAAATTCCACTCCTACGTCTTTGGCGCCTTTGACCTGAAGAAAACTGGGCGGCTCATAGCCGTCAAACGCAAGGTCCGCATAGGCAAAATCGTGGACGATCATGATGTCGTGTTCCTTGGCATAATCCACGATTTTTTCGAAAAACTCGATGTCCACAACTTCCGTGGTCGGATTGTGCGGGTAGCTGATAATCAAAACCTTGGGCCTCGGCCAGGTCTGCCGTGTGGCGTGCATCAGGTTATCGAAAAAATCGTTGCCAGGACCGACGGGTATTCCCCTTACATCGCCTCCGGATATAATCGCAGAGTAAGGGTGGATAGGGTAGGTCGGGTTCGGCGTGAACACCACATCTCCAGGGCGAATGGTAACAAGGATAAGATGGGATATTCCTTCTTTGGCGCCGATAGTGGCGATGGCTTCAGTGTCGGGATCGATGTCGACGTCATATCTGCGTTTATACCAGTCTGAAATTGCCATTCTCAGTTTGGTAATGCCCATGGATGCAGAATATCGATGATTTTGCGGTTTTTGGGCGGCCTCAGTCAGTTTATCTACAATGTGCTGTGGTGTGCCGATGTCGGGATTTCCCATTCCAAGGTCAATAATATCCTTTCCGGCGTGTCTGGCCTCCATTTTAATCTGGTTAACGGTTGCAAATACATACGGTGGAAGTCGATCGAGCCTGGCAAAAGTTTTCATAACAATACCCTCTTTAAAGTGATTGTTTTCAAAATTTAAAGGCAAGTTTTGCATCTTTATTTACAATACTAAGCATCTCATGTCAAAAAATTTGTTTTGACTTTTAAATGAACACGAATTAATTTTTTCTTTTAACATTGATCGCCGAATTAATTAAAAGGACTAAACATGACAAAACCACTGACGTATGCGGATGCAGGAGTTGATATTGATAAAGCCGACGAATTTGTCGGATGCATTAAAAAAATTGCCAAACAGACCTTCAGGTCAGGCGTTATCAGCGAAATCGGGGGGTTCGGCGGGATGTTCTCACTCAACATCGCCAGCATGGAAAGTCCGGTTCTCGTCAGTTCCACAGATGGTGTTGGAACCAAACTCAAAATCGCTTTTATGATGGGAAAACACGATACCATCGGCATCGATCTTGTTGCTATGTGTGTGAATGATATCGTCGTTCAGGGGGCAAAACCCCTGTTTTTCCTCGATTACCTCTCCATGGGAAAACTTGAAACCAAAACCGCCACGGATGTCATCACTGGTATCGGTGAAGGATGCCGGATGGCCGGGTGTGCCCTTATCGGCGGGGAAACCGCAGAAATGCCGGGATTTTATAAAGATAATGAATATGATCTTGCCGGTTTTGTGGTGGGGCTTGTTGAAAACGACAAAATAATCGACGGCTCGGGAATTCATGTTGGTGATCAACTCATCGGAATTTCGTCCAGTGGGCTTCACAGCAATGGATACTCTTTGGTACGAAAGGTCTGTTTTGAGATTCTCGGATTGAAGATCGACACATATGTAGCGGAACTCGGCCGAACCATCGGTGAAGAACTCCTTACTCCGACAAGGATATATTCTGAGACCATTCACAGCATTATCAAAGATCTGCCTGTTTTTGGACTTGCCCATATTACCGGAGGAGGAATTACAGATAATATTATTCGAGTTATTCCGGAAGGGTGTGATGTTGTCTTGCGTAAAAACAGTTGGGATGTGCCGCCTGTGTTCACATATTTGAAGCAGGCCGGCAATATATCCGAAAAAGAAATGATGCGGACGTTTAACAATGGCATCGGTTTGGTTGCCGTTGTTCATGAAGAGAGTGCCCAGGAAATTCTGGATCGTCTCATCGCCATGAAAGAGAACGCTTTTTTTATTGGAGAGGTTGTGGAACGAAAGGGGACAAAAGAGCGGGTTCAGTGGGTGTGAAAATAGATAATGAAACTGAAAATCGACCATACCGACAATAAACAGGGCATTCTAAATATTAAAAACCCATTCTTAAAGCTGTT
>Ga0209957_1000122_pt1 | contig 17268 bp, 11 predicted proteins | sample SalPonF2_A_D2_MG_FD_185724 | JGI IMG/M metagenome (GOLD analysis project Ga0209957, IMG submission 185724) | Salt pond soil microbial communities from South San Francisco under conditions of wetland restoration - Salt Pond MetaG SF2_A_D2_MG... ... | reverse complement strand
AGTCAGGGCATCCGAATCGGAAAACACCACGATGGCCTCGTCGAGCCGCCCCCATTGCAAGCAGAGCGTCGCGAGCAATACCCCGGCGCCATGCGACTCGACCCCGCGCGCTAGCAGCTGGCGTAGCTCCGAGATTGATTCCTCGCCATGCCCAAGCCGCGCCAGAACGCCGGCAAGATTCAGCGTAATTGTGGGATCCATTGGGTCGAGTCGTTGCGCGGCCTGCAACGCATCCAGCGCAAGATTCGGGCCGCCACCAGGCCGCCGGAGCTGGGTCAGCCCCAGCCACATATGCGCCGTTGAATTCTCCGGGGCGATTCGCAATGCTTCCCGAAGTGCCAGCTCCGCTGCCACGAAGTTGCCCTGGAACAGCCGCAGCAATCCGAGCGAGGCATGGGCATCTCCCAGTAAAGGATCCAGTTGTAACGCCGTCTGAATTGCCTCGTTCGCCTCGACCACGGCCTGTTGCGGTGGTCTTTCTCCCGCCCTCGCCAACAGCAGGAGACTGTCCGCCCGGCCTGTGTGTGACGGGGCAAACCGGGGGTCCCGGCTAATCGACTGATCGAAGTACTCCAGCGCCCGCTCAAGGCTGGCTATGTCGCGCTTCTGCCAGTTGTGCCTGCCAAGAAGGTAAAGATCGTAGGCGTCGAAACTCGATGGCATTGCGGCGACTGAAGCCGTTTCCTTGTTGTCCGGCGCGACGACTGCAACGATCTGGGCAGCGATTTCGTCCTGCAATGCAAAGATGTCGTCGAGGCCGGCATCGAAACTTCCGGTCCAGACTTCAAAGCCGGTTCGCGCGTCGACCAGCTGCAGCGAGATGCGAACGGTATCGCCGGCCTTGCGCAGGCTTCCGTCAAGGACCAGGTCAACCCGCAGTATTTCACCAATTTCACGCACGTTTTTGCTGCGCTGGCGAAATGCGAAAGCCGAGCTGCGTGCGGCTACGTCGAGACCGGGAACCGCTACAAGCCGGTTGCGAATCTCCTCCGCAATTCCGTCCGCGAGATACTGATGGTCCTCAGTTGCGCTGAGGTCGCTGAAAGGAAGGATTGCAATCCCCGAGTACTCCCTGTCGGCACGCGGGCTGTGAGCTGTGACCGTCCACGCCAGCACGGCCAGCAAAGCAGTAACCGAGACTATTGAAAGCAACGACCGCTCGCCAGCCTGTTTCGCGCCACGCCTGCTCCCGCGTCCTCGCCGCCATACGAGAATTGCCATCACCGGGCATCCCACCAGCGCGACCAGAATAATCATCCGCAACTGTTGCGCCCCGGTCTCGTTCGAGGGCAACAACGAAGCCGAAATTTCCACAACGATCCACGCTGCCAGAACGTAAATTATCAACGCCCGAATGACGCCGCGCCGATGCATTTCAGCAATCCACCTCAACCGGCCAACTCCCGCTTCAAAATTCGTCCTGCCCTAGCGCCACTGCGTGCACTGGAAATGTCCTTGCAGCCTCCAGACCCGCCATATTTGACGCGGCGAATTGCGCGGCGTACGCTGCTTCGGCGAAACGCGTCGGAGCCAAAAAAATGACCATGCGAGTTACCTTTGAGCTGCAACCGGAAGATCTCAAACACTTCCGTCTGATCATGCGCGAAGCGCGCGATGCCGCCAAATCTCTAACCGCGGACGAGATACTACGTGCTGCCAACAACTTACTTCTTGAGATCGAAGACGCCAAAGTTCCGCACTTCATTGAAGAAAGACTAAAGCGCCTGCGGACGCTGATTGGCATGGTCGAGGACGATGAATGGAGTCTGCCACAAGAGGAAACCGCGCGAGTGTTGAATGCTCTTGCGTATTTCGCCGAACCGGAGGATCTGATTCCCGATCACATTCCGGGCCTGGGTTTTCTCGACGACGCAATAATGATCGAACTGGTGGCGCGCGAACTGCGCCATGAGATCGAAGCCTACGACGACTTCTGCGCATTCCGGGACCGGGAAGGCGCGCGCCGGCGCAGCAAGGGCCAGGACGACGATGTCACGCGCGGTGAATGGCTGGAGACCCGTCGCACCGAATTAATGTCGCGAATGAGAAGGCGCCGACGCCGCGATCGCGGTCGCAAGCGTTCCGGAGGCCGTTCTCCGCTGTCACTTCTCTGATAGTCGGCCGCATTGTCCGAGACCGGGTCGCTGAACAGATCCGCCGAGCTGCGGCAGCAGTTGCGGCGGCTTGTTACTCCGCGTGTCGCAAGCCTCTGCCGGGTTGAGGGCTCCGGCGTTTCCGCTTCATCGTCACGCCAAAGCGCGCTCGATTACAGAGCGTTTGCACTGATGCACGAGCCTCCGCAGCGGGTTCGCCGCCTGGCCCGTCGCCTGATTGAGGAACACGGACTCGAGATCGGCGACCAAGCCGGTCTGGACGAGTTCTGCCGCGGCCTGTGCGAAACCCTGGCGGAAGTCTACGAAAACGCGGCCAGCGAGAACTGAACGGCTCCTACGGCCAGTAGTAAAGGCCTGCGAGTGCCAGCCCCAGCCACATCAATCCCTGCAGAAACCAGCGCGACGGTTTCTGTCGCAACAAACTTATGAAACTGAATGCACAAATCGTGGTCAGAATCGTGAAGATCCCGACGCTGGCCAGCAAAGGTGTGAATTCGGAGCGGAGGTGCGGGTAGTCTTCGCCGAGCAGCAGGTAGATGAACGCGACGACGAGCAGGCCGAAAGCTATCGCGGCGCTGCTGCCCAACAAGATGCCCGTAATCACACTTAATGGCCGCATATCTCAGTTTTTATCTGGTTAATGTTAAATCCGATGTGGATATTGTTGATTTGAAATACCGCTCATGGCTAGGCTTATGGTATTAAAACAAAATCAAAAACCATCGCTGCCTAAGGCTGGGCCTTGCTCAAGAGAACATAATATGAATGGAATTATAAGGTTACGAGCGATACTTGCGAGAACTTCTATTATTGGAGCGGCACTTCTGTTGGCTGTTCCGATTACCCTGGCGACTCCAACCGAGGAGTCAGACGCGCCGCTGGAGCCCGAACTCCGGCATCAGGAGATCGCACGGGCCGTTTACCATCTCGCCGACCGCTTCCATTACGGCCAGACCGCCTTCGACGACGACCTCTCGGGCAAAATTCTCGACCGCTATCTGGAAAGCCTCGATGGCAACCGCCAGTATTTTCTCGCCAGCGACATCGCCAGCTTCGAAGCCTATCGCAAGAGCATTGACGATGCGGTACGCGAAGGCGAGGTAAACCCGGCCTTCGATATTTTTGACGTTTACCGAGAGCGGAGCCGGGAGCGCGTGAAGTACGCGATCTCGCTGCTCGACGAAGAGCCGGATTTCACGATTGACGAAGACTACGTATTCGACCGTTCCGATATGCCGTGGGCCGCGGATCGCGCCCAGCTCGATGATATCTGGCGCAAGCGGGTCAAGAACGACGCATTGGGACTGACACTCGCAGGCAAGGAATGGGACGAGACCCGAGAAATCCTGCAGAAACGCTATGATCGTGTGCTGACGCGGGTGAACCAGATCAAGCCTGACGACGTTTTCGAAATCTTCATGAACGCTTATACGCACACGCTCGACCCCCACTCGAGCTACATGTCGCCGCGCAATTCTGAGGAATACCGGATTCAGATGAGCCTGTCTTACGATGGCATCGGCGCATCCCTGCAGTTGCAGGACGAGCACGTTACGATTATGGGCATTATTCCCGGCGGCCCGGCGGCTCTTGATGGCACGCTAAAACCGAATGATCGCATCATCGGTGTAGGCCAGGGACCGGAAGCCGAAATCGTCGATGTCGTCGGCTGGCGACTCGACGACGTGGTCGAACTCATCCGCGGTCCCGGCGGCAGCAGTGTGCGGCTGCAAATTCTTCCATCGGGCGCCGCGCCTGGTTCCGAGGAATTCGCGCTGGATCTGACCCGGGACAAAATTAAACTCGAGGCGCAAGCTGCGCAAAAGAAGACAGTCACGATCGATCGGGATGGCCGCGACTGGACTATCGGCGTCGTTGAGGTGCCGAGTTTCTATATGGATTACCAGGCAATGATTGCCGGCGAGGAGGACTACACCAGTACCACCCGCGATGTTCGGAAGTTGATCGCCGAGCTCGAGGAAGAAGGTGTGGATGGTCTCGTCATGGACCTTCGCGGCAACGGTGGTGGCCATCTTGCCGAGGCCCGTGCGCTGTCCGGACTCTTCATCCCGGATGGGCCGGTCGTACAGTTACGACAGTCAAATGGCCGCATCGAAGTGCTTACCGATAAGGACCCCACTATTGCGTACAACGGGCCGCTGGTTGTTCTGGTGGACCGATACAGCGCGTCGGCCTCCGAAATTTTCGCGGCGGCGATCCAGGATTACGGCCGAGGTATCGTGGTTGGCCAGCAGACTTTCGGCAAAGGCACAGTCCAGAATCTGTTTCCGCTCGACCGCTACAAGAGAGCGCCAAATCCCGGGTTTGGCCAGCTGACACTGACAATCGGCAAATACTACCGGGTCACCGGCAACAGCACGCAACATCGCGGCGTTGAACCGGATATTCCGCTGCCCTCCTCGATTGACAGTTCGCTGGTGGGCGAAAGCACACGCGACACCGCCTTGCCGTGGGACCAGATTGCTGCGACCGATTTTACCGGCAACCAGTTCGCCTATGGCCCGATCCCTGCGCTGGAGCAACGCCACGTGCAGCGGCAGCAGGGCAACCCGGACTTCGACTTTCTGCGCGGCGATATCGCAGCCGTGCAACATGCCCGGGAGAGGGTGTCGGTGTCTTTGAATCGTGAGAAGCGTGAGGCCGAGCGCGAGAAATTTCGACTCGAGCAACTCTCACGTGAAAACGAACGCCGATTGGCGCAGGGTCTCGAGCCCCTCGCCAGCGTAGAGGATCTAGACAAAGAAGAAGGTCCGGATTTCATCCTGGACGAGGCAGCGGAAATCGTTGTCGATATGGCAGATATCGAAATCGCGGCCCGATTACAGCGCAAAACCGAGTCCGCGCTGAATTGACATGTCGGTGGGAGTCGCCGCGGCGACTCCCGCTTCCCTTCCAAGAACTTTTCTCCTGTGTGACTGTCCCACGCTGCAGGTGGGCATTGAACGACTCCTGGAAAAACGACCCCGGCGAGATTGTTTTTTACTATATGGGTGTTATACTTAACTACAACACTAGATTTGTGTAGCACCAGTCAGCTGGATGGGAGGGATGCATGAACCGGGCATGGACTATTGTCGCGCTGCTGACGTCGGCCGCAATGCCGATAATCTCTGGTTGCGGTACGGGTCAGGCCGATACGGTCGAAGCCGCTAACGGCGCCAGGGAATCGACCCCGCTTCCTGTAGTAGTCGATTACGCTCATATAGGACCCATCCACGCAGTTTACGCGGCCACCGGAAATATCGAAGCGCTGGAACGCGCCCGGGTGGTAGCCCGAATCGAGGGCGAAATCCGCGAGCTTCTCGTCGAGGAAGGCGATACCGTCGAGGCCGGCCAGGTTCTCGCCCGCCTCGAGGCCTCGCGCCTGTCGCTGCGAGCCACCCAGGCACGCGCCGAACTGGAAAAACTGCGCCAGGAATACAAACGCAACCTGCAACTCCATGAACGTGGGCTGGTCAGCCCGCGCGACTATGAGGACCTCAGTTTCCAGGTGGACGCGGCTACAGCCGCTTATAAGCTGGCAATGCTCGAACTCAGCTACGCCGAGGTCAGAGCTCCGATTAGTGGCATCGTCAGCGAGAGACTGGTCAAGACCGGCAATCGCCTGGTCGAGGGAGAACAGTTATTCGTCGTCACCAATACCCAAAAACTCGTTGCATACATTCACGTTCCGCAGGCAGAGCTGGGCAAATTCGCGGCTGACCAGGGCGTCGCGATCCGCGCCGACGCATTACCCGGCAACGAATACGCGGGACGAATTGCAAGAGTCAGCCCGATAGTCGATGCAACAACCGGAACCGCTAAACTGACAGTTACTGTCGCCGACCCTTCAGCCGCACTGCGGCCGGGCATGTTCGTTCGCCTGGGGATGGTCTACGACACGCATGCCGATACGTTGCTCGTGCCACGCGAAGCGCTAGATGAGGAAGACGGTGAAGCACGAGTCTGGGTGGTTGAAAACGACAAGGTAACTGGCCGAATCGTCACCACCGGTCTACGGTCTGAGGAATGGATCGAAATCACTTCAGGTCTGCGTGACGGAGAGCGTCTTGTCGTGAAAGGGCAACAGGGGCTGCGTGACGGCACCCGAATTGCGGCAATCGCGAGTGCACAACGTCCTGAAGCCTGAGCAATGTGACATTTCATATTTTGGGGGTTTGAGAAAGCAAGTGATCAGCCAGAACCGAATAACAATCCTGCTACTTTCCTTGCTGTTTGTTGTCACCGGTTGCGCCAAACCCGGAGAGGAAGGCGCCAATAACCCGGATACGGAAAAGGAAGAAGAAGAACAGGCAATTCCGGTGGAAATAGCGACGCTGCAGCGCGGGGACGTCTATGCCGTTTACTCGGGCACCGCCTCCATCGAGGCTTTCGGAGAGGCGATGGTCGAGGCCAAAGTCGGCGGCGAGGTCAGGGAGCTGCTGGTTGAAGAAGGAGACGTCGTCAAATCCGGTCAGATCCTTGCACGCCTGGATGGCGACAGGCTACGGCTGGAACTGCAGCAATCGATCGCCAACATGAACAAGCTCCAGCGCGAATACGACCGCAACGTCGAACTACATCAGAAAGGCCTGGTCAGCCCCGGCGCTTTCGAAAATATCAAATACGACCTGCAGGCATTGCGCGCCACCAACGAACTGGCGCAGCTGGAATTATCCTATACCGACATACGTGCTCCGATCGATGGTGTCGTTTCGGAACGGTACATCAAAGTCGGCAATACCATCGATCCCAACGATGCGACCTTCAAGGTTACTGACCTCGACCCGCTAATTATTTATCTGCATGTTCCGGAACGCGATTATCGGCAGTTGCAGGCAGGCCAGAACGCAACGATCCTGGTTGATGCGCTGAAAGGCAAGCAGTTCGATGGCGTCGTGGCGCGAGTCAGTCCGGTTATCGATGCGGCAACCGGCACGTTCAAGGTGACCATCGAGGTGCCGGATCAGTCGGGCCAGCTCAAGCCCGGCATGTTCGGACGTATCAATATCGTCTACGACATGCATGCCAACGCCCTGCAGCTGCCGCGCAGCGCGGTAGTGGGCAGCGACGATGAACCGGCTGTATTCGTAGTCGAGGACGACGTTGTGCGACGGCAGGTAGTTGCATTGGGCTTTAGCAGTGGAGCGAGAGTCGAAGTCCTGGATGGGCTTACCGGGACAGAACGAATTGTCGTAGTCGGACAAACAGGACTCCGCGACGGGACCCGGGTCGAAGTCGTCAACGCCGACGGCGCCAGCACCGCCAGCTTGCCGGCACAGTCAGAGTAGAGCCGCGCGGCAACGGAGTAATCAATAATGCGACTTGTCGATATTGCTACCGAGAGACGCGTAACGATCGCAATGTTCGTGGTCGCGATCCTGCTGTTTGGCGCTGTTTCATTGTCCAGGCTGAAATTGAACCTGTTGCCGGACCTCTCCTACCCCACTCTCACCGTTCGCACCGAGCTCACCGGCGGCGCCCCGCTGGAAATAGAAAACTTGCTGACGAAACCGATCGAAGAAGCGGTTGGCGTAATCAAGAACGTGCGACTGGTGCGCTCGGTTTCGCGCTCTGGACAGTCGGATGTCGTACTCGAATTCGTCTGGGGTACAGATATGGACATCGCCGGAGTCGATGTCCGGGAAAAACTCGACTTGCTGGAGTTACCTCTGGAGGCGTCGCGGCCGTTACTGCTGCGGTTCGACCCGTCGAGCGAACCCATCATGCGCATGGCGCTGGTGCCGAAGGAGGACGCCGACGCTGGTGAATCCCGTTTGAAATACCTGCGGCGCTTCGCCGAAGACCGGCTCAAGACCGATTTCGAAGCGGTAGAAGGTACTGCCGCGGTCAAGATAAGCGGCGGCTTTGAAGACGAGATTCAAATTACCGTCGATCAGAAGAAGCTGGCGCAGCTCGGACTGACTGTGCCAATGGTTGCGCAGCGAATACGCGCGGAAAACGTCAATTTATCCGGCGGCCGTCTCGAAGAGGGTAGCCAACGGTTCCTTGTTCGGACCATCAACGAGTACCAGTCAGTTGGCGAAATCGGGAATACGATCATCGCGACACCGGATGATCGTCCGGTCTATTTGCGCGACGTCGCAACAGTAGAAAGCGGCTACAAGGAACGCGAGGCGATCACTCGAATCGACGGCAACGAGTCCGTCGAGTTGGCTGTCTACAAGGAAGGCGACGCAAATACCGTGCAGGTCGCGCAACGAATTCAGCGAAGACTCGACGAAGTCGAGGAGACGCTGCCGGACGGCGTCACCCTGGTGAAGGTCTACGATCAGGCGAAGTTTATCGGCTCGGCGATCAGTGACGTTACAAATGCAGCCCTTATCGGCGGCATACTCGCCGTCATCGTGCTTTACGGATTCCTGCGTGACTCGCGTGCGACCACGATTATCGGTATTACGATTCCGGTCTCGGTAATAGGCACTTTCGTGCTGATGTATTCGAGTGACATTACGCTCAACATCATGTCGCTCGGCGGGATCGCACTGGCAGTCGGCATGCTGGTTGACAACTCCATTGTCGTTCTGGAGAACATCGTCCGCAAACGCGAGCAAGGCGAGTCTATTCTCGAGGCCGCGCGCAACGGAACCAGCGAGGTCGCCACCGCTGTAACCGCCGCTACTCTGACGACAATCGCGGTCTTTTTCCCGATGGTGTTTGTCAGTGGCATTGCCGGACAACTGTTCCGCGACCAGGCCTTGACCGTCACTTTCGCACTCGTATTTTCGCTGATCGTGGCGCTGACTTTGATACCTATGCTGGCATCGCTGGGATCGGGAGAGCGCTATGCGGACTCGGCCGACTCGAGCGCACCCGGGCGGCTTACGCGGGCTGTGGCATTTTTTGTCCGCTGGACCGGTCGCGCGCTGTCCGTGTTTGGGTGGCTCGGACGGATTTTGATGTGGCTTCCTTCGAAGGTGCTCCAGGGTCTGTACAATGCGCTGGCAGCGATCTATCCCGCAATACTGCGCTGGTCGCTAAATCATCGATTACTGGTTGTGGTAGTAGCCCTGGTGATTTTTGCCGCAACGATGTCACTGATTCCGCGGCTCGGCACAGAGTTGATTCCTCAGCTTTCTCAGGGCGAATTCAATGCCAATCTACGGCTGACCCCGGGCACGCCGCTCGCCGATACCGACGCTGCGCTGCAGGAAACCCGAAACGCCGCAGCCATGATGAACGAAGTGGCAATGTCATACGCGGTTGCGGGAACCGGCAACCGCCTCGACGCCACGCCGGTGGATGCAGGGGAACATACCGGGACATTGAGCATCACTCTCAAACCCGGTTCTGACCGCGCCGCCGAATCGCGAGTCATCAACAGCATGCGCGAAACGCTCTCCCGGCAACCCGGGGTGCAATTCGAGTTTAGCCGCCCTGCCCTGTTCAGCTTTGCCAGTCCGCTGCAGATTGAAGTTACCGGCTACGACCTCGCGCAACTGGAGGCCGTGAACAACCGAATCGTGACTGCGCTGGAGGCCGCCGGCCGATTTACAGACATCAAGACCACGGTTGAGGAAGGCAACCCGGAAATCCAGATCGTGTTTGACCAGGAGCGTGCGGCGAGACTGGGCCTCGCTGTTCGTGACGTGGCCGACCGGGTTGTGGCCAATGTCCGCGGCGAGCTCGCCACCCGCTATACCTGGCGTGATCGCAAGATCGACGTGTTGGTACGCAGTGTCGATAACCGGGAAGCATCTGTGGAGGAAATAAGGCAATTGATTATTAACCCGAGCAGCAATCGACCGGTGCCGCTCGAGGCCGTTGCCGACGTTGGGATCGCTCGCGGACCGGCGGAGATCCGACGCGTTAACCAGGAGCGCGTTGCAATCATCAGCGCAGACCTCGCGTACGGCGATCTCGGTGCCGCGGTACTGGAGGTGGAGAGAATTCTCGATTCTGTGCCGATGCCGAGCGGCGTTGGCGCCATGGTCACCGGTCAGAGCGAAGAAATGGAGGAGTCTTTCCGTTCAATGAAATTCGCGTTGACGCTGGCCATCTTCCTCGTCTATCTGGTCATGGCGTCGCAGTTCGAGTCACTGCTCCATCCATTCGTTATCCTCTTTACGATCCCGCTCGCATTGGTCGGTGCGGTACTTGCGCTGTATCTGACCGGCACTTCAATCAATGTCGTCGCATTTATCGGGGTCATCATGCTCGCCGGCATCGTCGTGAACAATGCCATTGTATTGATCGATCTAATCAATCAGCTGCGAGCTAACGGGATGGAAAAACACGCTGCAATAATGGAAGCGGGCAAAGTCCGATTGCGGCCGATTCTTATGACCACCACAACGACTATCCTTGGCCTGTTGCCGATGGCTATCGGGGTCGGCGAGGGAGCCGAAGTACGCACACCAATGGCGATAACGGTAATTGGCGGGCTGCTTACTTCCACGTTTTTGACCCTTGTCGTCATACCCGTCGTTTACTCCCTGCTCGATCGCAAACGGTGGCAGCCAGCTCCGGCGGCAGCCACGTCGTCGGCCAACGCATAACGGAGAGCAAGATGCGGCATACCGAAATTGCGATGCGCAGACCGGTCACTACGGTCATGTTTTTCGTCGCGATGGCCGCGGTCGGCCTGATCGCATCGCGCTTACTGCCGCTTGAGTACATGCCCGACATCGAGTTTCCGGGCATCTTCATCCAGGTCCCTTACGCGGGATCGAGCCCCGAGGAAGTGGAACAGCGGATTACGCGCCCAATCGAGGAAGCACTTGCGACATTATCGGGTGTCGAGCGGATGGACTCGTTTTCGCGCGACAATCAGGCTGAAATCAGGTTGTTCTTCAGTTGGGATGAGGAAGTCTCAACAAAGGGAATCGATGCACGGGTCAAAATCGATTCGATTCGTCACGAATTGCCGGAAGACCTGCAACGAATTCTCGTATTTACAGGATCCACCAGCGATCAACCGATTCTGGTTTTGCGAATTTCCAGTGATCGCGATCTTTCCAACGCCTATGAATTGCTCGATCGGCATCTCAAACGCCGAATTGAACGTCTTGAGGGAGTATCCCGGGTCGAACTCCAGGGTGTGGAGCCGCGTGAAATCCGAATACTTCTCGACGCCGACAGGGTTGCTGCGCATGGCATTGACCTGCCCGCTCTCAAGGTACTTCTCGAGAAAAGCAATTTTGCGGTAAGCGCCGGCCGGATTACCGAAGGGGGGCAGCGCTTCAACGTGCGGCCCAAAGGCGAATTCACCTCGCTCGACGACATTCGCAACACGATCATCGATGACGGCAACCTTCGACTTGGCGACATTGCACAAGTAGAACTTCTGAGCCCGGAGAGGAATTATGGCCGCCACCTCGATGGCCGCTATGCCATTGGCCTGAATGTCTACAAGGCAACCGGCGCCAACATGGTCGCGGTCGCCGACCGGGTCAAAGACGAAGTCGCGAAAATCGGGGAACTGCCGCAAATGCAGGGTATCCGGATTTTTGATCTCGATAACCAGGCGCAAGGAGTACGTGACTCGTTGTCCGATCTCCTCAACGCCGGTCTGATCGGCGCGCTTCTCGCGATCATCGTGCTGTACCTGTTTTTGCGTCAACTCAGCACTACCCTGATCGTTACCGCGGCAGTTCCTTTTTCTTTGCTGATCACATTGGCGGCGATGTACTTTTTCGGCCTCTCGCTGAACATTCTCTCTATGATGGGATTGATGCTTGCCGTGGGCATGCTCGTCGACAATGCCGTCGTCGTTACCGAGAGTATTTTCCGTTATCGGCAGGAAATGCCTGAGGAACCGGTCAAGGCCACACTGCTGGGTGTGCAGGAAGTCGGCCTCGCTGTGGTCGCGGGTACCGCTACTTCGATTATCGTATTCGCGCCGATGCTGTTCGGGCAAAAAGCCGATATCACGGTCTTTCTCGGCCACGTAGCACTGACTATCGTAGTAGCGCTGATCGCGAGCCTGATGATCGCGCAAACCCTGGTCCCGATGCTGGCGAGTCGGGTGCCCGCTCCGCCGACACCCAAACCCGGTGCGATGATGACGCGTCTGACAGATCGATATGTCGGTGCACTGCAATGGACGCTGCGCCATCCGTGGTGGACTTTGCTCGGCATCGTGCTGGTCATCGGCTCGACGATGATTCCCATGAAAATGGTGAAGTTCGATACCTGGCCCCAGGACTTTCAACGCCGTCTGTTTATGCCCTACCACATCGAGGGCGAGTATCCGCTCGAGCAAATCGAGAGCACCGTCAACAAAGTCGAGGCGTTTCTTTTTGAAAACAAAGAGCGGCTCGACATCGTTTCCGTCTATAGCTATTTCGATACCGGTCGCGGCGAGTCCACGATACTGCTGAGCGATGAAAGCGATGCGACCATGGCGACCGAAGATATCATCGAGTTCATCGAAGAGAATCTTCCGGAAATCGTCATCGGCAAACCGAGCTTCAGCTTCGAGCAGGATGGTGGCGGTGGCGAGTCGTTTTCGCTCCAGGTCAGCGGTGATTCAACAGAACAACTGACCGGCATCAGCGCCGAACTGATAAGAATCCTGTCTACGATCGACGAATTGCAAAGTCTGCGCAGCGACTCGACCGCGGGCGAACGTGAAATACGAGTAAGCGTGGACAGGATTCGTGCGACTCAGCTTGGCTTGTCAACAGAGCAAATCGCCAACTCGATTGCGACGGCCATGCGCGGCGATTATCTGCGTGAGTTTCGTGGCAAGGACAATGAGATCGCGGTCCGTCTCGCATTTCGCGAGTCCGATCAACAGAGTATTGAACAGCTCGCGGATCTGCCGCTTTACACACCGGACGGACGACGGGTCCGGCTGGCCAGTGTCGCCAGTTTCAAAATTGAGCGCGCGCCGCAGACCATTCAGCGGGTCGATCGGCAGACCGCTGTCGTAATCAATGCCAACCTCGCGAAGGACAGCTCCCTCGATGAGGTCAAGCCGGCGGTGGAAGAACTGATGGAACAGTTTGAATTGCCGCCCGGCTATAGCTGGAAGTTCGGCCGCGGCTTCGAACGCCAGGACGAGACGCAACAGATCATGGCGCAGAATATTTTGCTCGGAATCGCAATGATATTTATCGTCATGGCCGCTCTGTTCGAATCGGTCCTTTATCCGATGTCGATCATTTTCTCGATTTTGTTTTCCATCATCGGGGTTTTCTGGTTCTTCTTCCTGACCGGTACGACTTTTTCCTTCATGGCCTCGATCGGCATCATGATTCTGATCGGGGTGGTCGTAAACAACGGCATTGTGCTCGTGGACCATATCAACAATCTGCGACGCGAGGGCATGGAGCGCAAAGAGGCTGTCATCGAGGCAGGCCGCGACCGGCTACGACCGATCCTGATGACCGTGGCAACCACCATTCTCGGGCTTAGCCCGCTGGCAGTCGGCACCACCCAGGTCGGAGGCGACGGCCCCCCCTACTTCCCGATGGCGCGGGCAATCATTGGCGGCCTGGCATTTTCCACGGTTGTTTCGTTGCTGGTCGTGCCCAGCTTCTATCTTTGGCTGGACGGTCTGAGCCGCTGGGGCAGGAAGGTCATGCGCACAGCCAGGCAGGGCGGGAAGGCTGCGGCAAGAGCTGGTTGAATCGACTAGGGCGTCATCGCCGCACAGACATCCCAAAAATCACTGGCAAGGACGTTGACCGCTTCTCCCACGGTCGGCACGCCGGATGTCGCAATCTTGTGTTGCAGCACCGCATTAATCGACTCGGGACGCGGCACTGTGTCGCCCTCTGATTTGTATTGCGCCGCACCTCTAAGTGCGGCCGTGCGCTGACGCAAAACATCGGAAAGCCCGGCGTCGGAGTTCATCTTTGCGATTGCTTTCGGAATTTCCTCGATATATCGGATGCAGTCCGCGCGATGACCGTATTTGATTTCCTCGATGGGTTTAATCATCGCCTCGTGAGCGAGTCTTGCAAGACCCTTTTCATCGAAATAATCGAAATGTTGCTGTGCCAATGCGATCACCGCGAGATTAATCAAGCGGCGTGCCGCAACCGAAGTGGAATCAGTTTCAGGGGCCTGCGCCTGCTCCAGCGCGGTCTTTTCCTCAATCAACTGCTCAATTGCGGACGAGTACCCCTCCACAGCCGCGCTCAGTTCCTCGACCCTGACCTTGCGCTTGCGGCGGCGCGAATGATTCCAGAATCCCGTCAGACTTGCGATTTCGCCCTCGAGGGTCTGTCTTTCCGCGCCTGCCTGGTGCAAAAGCTGGCGTTGTTCCTGGATCTCGCCGCGCAGTAGCTCGACCTTGCCGGCGCGCTCCTGGTTGAACCGCATCAATTGCGCACGACGTGCGCGCTGTAACTGCTGGCTCAGCAACTGGGCAGAAAATTTCTCCAGTTCGGCGCGGCAAGTGCGCCACACGAAACGCAATTGAAAAAATACGATAGCGTTGAACCCGGCCTCGGGGTTTGCCAGCAGAGTCTCGAGCGATTCGATACGCTGCTGCAGCAATTGCCGGCTTTCGTCTTTGCTCTCGAGCTTCCTGATTAGCGCATAATTCTGGTCCCGGAGTTTGCGGAATTCCTTTTTTAGTTCTGCCCTGTTCCAGTAAAGCGTAAGGAGACGTTCGTCCTCTCTCTTTTTCGAACGCGGTCCCAGGATTGGCAGTTCCCCGGTCAGCTCCTTTGCGTCTTTCATCGCCGTCAGTCCGGAACCGCGCTGGCCTTCAGGCCGATAGCGCGTGAATCTCTGTATTCGATCCGAGTTCGTGCCCCAGATCGACGCAGTATTCAAGCCACTTGTTCAGCATCGTGTTGCGCGCCCAACGCAGACCCAGTTCGTTGCCGGCCGGTGTCACGCAATCCTTGAGGGCATGGTGACGATGATGGCCGGCGCAACACATGGCCTCTGCCAGACGCGCATCGTGGTACACCCGCACAGTCAGATCCGGATCGGCCACCCGCCCGGACTCATCCGCAAAAAAATAGGTGAGATGAATGGTCGTCGTATATCGCGCGCGGTCCAGCAAGCGGGCGTGCAGCGGCAGATCCGTATCCGGGCTGGAGACACGCTGCGCGTCAAGGCTTTGCAGGTCCGGAAGCAGCCAGCCAAGTCGAACGTAGTTGCTTTCGTAAAGCGTCATCAGCCCGGTGAAGGTGAGCGGACGGGTGGGACGCGGCAACACTATGCGACTGTCGGTGAGCATAGTCCGAATATAGCACACGCATGCTAACCGAAGTATCTGACAATGCTCACAAAATTAGCCTTTGAAAAGCGCTGTGTTTTCAGGGCCTGACGCGTCTCTCAATTGCCGTTTTGTCGAGGATCGTACTGGCGATTTCCTCGATTGAGCTTTGCGTCGTATCGAGAAAAGGGATACCCAGGCGACGGAACAGCTTCTCCGCCTCGCGGAGCTCGAAACGAACCTGCTGGATCGTCGCATAACGGCCGTCCGCACGCCGCTCCTTGCGGATCTGCTGCAGGCGCTCCGCCGATATCGTCAGGCCGTACAGTTTTTCCTTCACTGGCTTCAGGACGGCCGGCAGGTCGCCGCGTTCGAAATCATCGTCCGCCAATGGATAATTCGCAGCATAGATTCCATATTGCAGTGCAAGATACAGACAGGTCGGGGTCTTGCCCGAGCGTGAAACCCCGACCAGCACCAGATCGGCACGGTCATAGTCGCGGTTACTACCTCCATCGTCACTGGCCAGGGCAAAGTTGGTGGCATCGATGCGTTGATTGTATTTTTGCAAATTGCTCATACCGTGAGCCCGCCCGGCCGCGTGGCTGGAGCGCTGCTCCAGTTCCTTTTCCAGTGGCGCGAGGAATGCATCGAAGAAATCGAGATAAAGACCGTTACTGTTTTGAAACAGCACCCGCAGATCGTCATTGACCAGGGTACTGAAGATGATCGGACGTACGCCCTCCAGCTCGGCTGTGAGATTGATCCTGTCTACCGCTTCCTGGGCTTTCTGTGGGCTGGAGAGAAAAGGCAAGGTTACCTGCCTGAACGTCACCCCTTCGAACTGGGTCAGCAAGCTGTGACCCAGGGTCTCGGCGGTGACGCCTGTCTCGTCGGATATGAAAAATACGGTTCGCTGGCTCATTGCAGTCGGTATAATGCCTTGTTTGTGTATCAGGCGGCGGTTTAACACCTTCGATACTGGAAAACAAGGGGTTAGCAAGTGGGCGCATACATCCTTCCTCTCGACGAACTCGGCATGGGCGATGTCGATACCGTTGGCGGCAAGAACGCCTCACTCGGTGAAATGATCAGTCACCTGACCGCTTCCGGGGTCCAGGTTCCCGGAGGATTTGCGACGACATCTCTTGCCTATCGCGACTTTCTTGCGACCGACGGGCTCCGCGAGAGAATCGACACTGCGCTCGCGGAACTCGATGTCGACGATGTGGAAGAACTCTCGCGCACGGGCGCCCTCATCCGCGAGTGGATCATGGATACCCCATTGCCTGCTCGCTTGCACGAGGATCTCCGCACTGCGTGGGACCAGATGTCAGGGGGTGCCGATATTGCCGTAGCCGTGCGTTCATCGGCCACCGCGGAGGATCTCCCGGACGCCTCTTTTGCGGGGCAACAGGAAACTCTGCTTAACGTCAGGGGTTTTGCCAACATCGTCGCGGCGATCCACGAGGTTTTCGCCTCGCTTTTCAACGATCGCGCGATCGCCTACCGGGTCCACCAGGGGTTCGATCACCATCAGGTAGCATTGTCGACCGGAATCCAGCACATGGTCCGCAGCGACAAGGGCACCAGTGGCGTCATGTTCACGCTGGACACGGATTCCGGTTTCCGCGAAGTGGTTTTCATAACCGCCTCCTACGGCCTCGGCGAAACCGTGGTTCAGGGAGCGGTGAATCCCGACGAATTTTATGTTTCCAAGCGCGCGTTGCGAGACGGTCACTACCCGGTGCTACGGCGCACACTCGGAACGAAGGCCATCCAGATGGTCTACAACGAAGATGCCGCGGATTCGGACACGGTGAAGCAAATCGAGGTTGACCCGGCAGATCAGCACCGGTTCTGCCTGACCGACGAAGACATCGTGGCGCTGTCGAAACAGGCCCTGCTGATCGAGGATCACTACGGCCGACCGATGGATATCGAATGGGGCAAGGACGGCGTCAGCGGAGAAATTTATATTCTTCAGGCGCGGCCCGAAACAGTTCAGAG
>Ga0209957_1000117_pt1 | contig 17608 bp, 13 predicted proteins | sample SalPonF2_A_D2_MG_FD_185724 | JGI IMG/M metagenome (GOLD analysis project Ga0209957, IMG submission 185724) | Salt pond soil microbial communities from South San Francisco under conditions of wetland restoration - Salt Pond MetaG SF2_A_D2_MG... ... | reverse complement strand
ACGTCGGCTTGAACTGCGGCGTGTCCGTCTTGTGACCGGCGGTGTCGGCGGCCAGGGCAGATGACAGGAGGCATCCGGACAACGCCAAAAGGACAAACAGTTTCTTCAGGTATGTAACGGAGCGCATCAGGCTTTCCTCGATTTGAAATGGTTCGATTCCGCGGGGTCCGGTCATGCCGTGCCGTGTTCGATTTACTGGCCTGCAGGCCGATGAATGAGAGGTAGCAGGTCTTGCGTTTTGACCTGGGCAGCCCTCCGGGGCGGAGCAAAACGCAAGACCTGTCCCGCGCGGCGCACGGTTAGGGCGCACTGTTAGGGTCAAGTCTCGCATTGTGGCACGGGGCGCGACGCGATGTCGCGATGAGAGACTTGACCCCGAATCCGCTCGCTGCAAGCTCGCGTGCAACCAGCTGATTCTTTGCGTTCACGTTCAGCGTCACCAGAGTTGCCCGGACCCATCGTGCCCGCCACCGTGGAGGCACGCGCGTGAACGGCCGGGGCCGCTCCGGTGGCTCCTAGGTGCCGTTACCGGCCTGCGAATCGGCGGTCTTCACATCCAGGTTGATCGAATTGATGAACTTCCACGCCCGCGCGTTCCGGGAAAAGGCTTGCTTCACCGGGTCATGGTTCGCGCCGCCGACCGCCACGTGCTGCGGCGGTCCCGCCTCGGGGGCGCCCGGCACCCAGTCCGCCACGACCGCCGCCACCTTGCCCGATTCGCTCGTCACATACATCAGGTTGTACGCAGTGAAGTATTTCCGCGTGGAGTCGGCGGCGACGTCGGACGCCGGCACCTTCTGCGTGTAAAGCCGGATCAGGCCGGTCGTGTACTTGGCGTTCCAGGGTTCCTGCTTGACGAGGACGAACGGCTGGCGGCCGCCCTTCTTCTGCATCGCCTGGATACGGGCGATCGCGTCGTCCGCCGCCGTGTCCAGATCAACCGAATCTCCACTGCTTTCGGGCAGGCGTTCGACGTCCGCGTGGTAATACTCCGCCCCCGCCGTCGAGGTATGGAAGGTGACGAGGGCCTGCTTGTCCCGGTACGTCTCCTTGACCTCCGCGTATGTGTAATCGGCGCTGCCTTGCGGGAACGGACTGTCGATGCTGAAGAGATCGCCCTTCGCGTAATAGACGCTGTTGCGCACGTCGCCCTTCAGCATCTTGGGCAGCGGGATCAGATTGCCGAGCGTCCCGCCCGCGCAGCCGCCCAGGAACACCATGCCGGCAGCGAGTAGCAGGGCCGCCCGACGGGATGCTCGATGCTTGTCATGCGAAGCCGTCATGGGGGTGTCCCGGGTATGGAGAGCGCAGTATACGTAATAGCGTGTGCCGGCGCTCAGCGGTCCTGTTCGGGCAGGAGCGGTGCGGCGATCCGGCGAAAGACCGCGCTCCGGCAACGCACGCTCAGGAAACGTGCCTGCAGGCCGGGGAGTCGCCTGTACGCCGAAAGACCCGCACGATACGGGAAGCGGATCGCGGCGCACTGGGCTAGCTGGCAGGTGCCGTAAACCGTTCCCGCCCGCTCAGCGGCCCCCGCCGCTCAAAGCTGTCCGGCGACCGAGGTGGCGAGCGTGGTCGACTGTGGCCAACAGCCCTGCGGCCAGGGCCCTGCCGGCTCTCGAATCTGGCCAGGGGTGGAATCTCGAAGCAACAGGGTTTCATGGTTGTCGCAGAGTCGTTCCCCTAAAACATATATCGTCACGGGCCGTCCCCTGAAACTTCGAGACCCGCGTGGGCCCGGAAATCGATCAGGTGCCTTTCTGCAGGATGACGTGGAAGGCGCGTTCACCCGCGACGCGTTCCGTGCATCGATAACCGATGGCATGCAGGTCGAGGCCGTGCATCAGGTGCTCGCCGGATCCCAACAGGGCAGGGCCGATGACAAGATGCAGTTCGTCGACCAGGGCCGCGGCGAGGTACTGGCGGACCGTCGAGACGCCGCCGCCGAGACGTACGTCGCGCCCGCGTGCCGCCGTCTTCGCCCGCTCCAGCGCGGCTTCGATGCCGTCTGTCACGAAGTGGAATACGGTCCCGCCCGCCATCTCCAGTGGCGGCCGCGGGTAATGCGTCAGTACGAACACGGGCGTGCGATAGGGCGGCTCCTCCCCCCACCAACCCCGCCAGCGCTCGTCGGGCCAGGGCCCGCGAACGGGGCCGAACATGTTGCGGCCGAGGATCCAGGCTCCGATGCCCGCGAAACCGCGCCGGGCCATGTCGTCGTCCACGCCCGTCTCGCCGCCCGTTTCGCCGTGCATCTCGCGCCACGCCCGCGTGTGGAAGAACCACTCCATCAGTGCGGGGCCGCCCACCCCCAGCGGATTGTCCAGGTTCTGGCGAGGGCCGGCCCCGTATCCATCCACGGAGACCGCGAAACTGAGCACGCGCAACCTGGACATCTGGCGAACCTCTCGTTCCGGGTCAAGGTCGAGGCGCCTGGGCGGGCCCGCTTGAGCAACGGCCTAAAGGGTCAAAGGCCCTACGGGGTCAGGCGTCGAGCTTTGCCAGACCCGGGTTCCCCGGCCCGCAAAAGGCAAGACCGGGCCCGATTCCCCGCTCGCAATTCAAGATGATATCCGACCCGAGTCTCCCGCCCGGGTCTCTACAGCAGGATCAGGGCCGCCAGTCCGCCGGCCATCGCCGGCCACCACCAAGCTGATCCCTCGAGGTAGTCCAGCAAAGCAAAGACTCCCAGCGCGATGAGGAAGGAGGCAATGCCCACCAGGAGAATGACCCAGCTGAAGCTCGAGTGAAGGATGATAGCCAGCACGAAGATCAGGGCGCCCCAGATCGAAGCGCAGAGGATCGCGTTTTTCGTATGTATGAACAGGCCCATAAGCCCGATGACGAGCGGGATTCTAAAAAGCAACGTGTTCCCTCCCCGGCGAGCCGTCGTCTTTTCATCTTGTCGCCGAACATATGGTAGCAGAGGGCCGGTTTCTCCAAAGTGCGCGGGGCCAGGTCCGAGGCGTTTCATGACGGGGTGACGCCGTCGGTCATCGCGTCGGTCGGGCTGAACGCGAGCCCCTGCTGCGTGGGACAAGAGACGAGAGCCGACCCTGATGCCACCGCTCTCGAATCGTTAACGCAATCCAACGCCGGGTATCTCATCGTTGCGTCTCGACCTCCCTGTTGAGGTTGCTACGTGAGACTGACCCCCGAACCCGCGCCTATTGTTCTCCATGGTAGTTGTAGCCTTCCTCGAAGTAGGCATAGCCGTGATTCTGGAGATAGAGCTCGCGCGCGAAGGCGCCCTGGTTCACGTAGATGCGGCCGCCGGCCTTCGGGTCGGGATTGCCGTCGGCATCGTACGAGAAGAGATTCTTCTTCGTCAGGTGGGCACCGTTCATGGCGGCGGCGCAGGCCTCGAGATGAATGTTCACGCCTTCCCGCTTCAGCTTGAAGATGGCTTCGATCCATTTCTTCTGCTGCGGGGGAACGGGCTTGATTAGCCATTTCGTGGCCGAGCCATGGACGATGCCGATGATGTCGACGTTCCCGGGCTTGATCCGGCCCTTCGTTATCGCATCCTTCATGACGGCGCCCATCATGACCATGTGCTTGAGGCCGTTTGAATTGCCCTTCCCGTCGACCGTGTCGGTGTCCATGTTGAACACCATCTTCGCCTTCTCCACGCGCACGGGAATGTCGACGCATACGGTCGTGTTCTTTTCGCCGAATTCCTTCGGGAAGGCCAGGTTCGTGGCCAACGGAACGTATTGGCAGTGATCGAGTATCTTGTTCTGTTCCGCGTCGTTTATGCCGGCGGCGAAGGCGACGCCAGAACCGGCGATCGCGCCGAGAAGGATGGTCGATGCAAACAGAAATATCACGCCCACCGTTTTCACTGGCCTGTCCTCATCTGGCGGAAGCGCACGGCACGCATGTCTGGACAGGAACTCTACTAAAGACGGGCGCTGAAAGTGGGGATGGGAGCCGTTATTCGACTGCCGGGAAAACCGGAGAAAGACCGTGGTCTATCCCCTATGAGTCCGGGAACGGGGTAGCCGCCGGCGTCGCCCCATCGATGCAAACGACCGTCGGACCGGGGCAGGCGCGCCCGATAGGGGGAATGCCTGATAACCGACTCCCTACAGGGTCAACGGCGCCACGGGTCTAGGCGTCGAGTCTTGCCATACGCGGGCTCCCGGACGCGCAAAAGCCAAGACCTGGCCCCGACTCCTTGCTCGGCCCCCGGCTACGGCTGAGCATCCATCGCGACTTCATAAGTGTCCAGGTGCAGCTCTGTAAGGCCCGTCGCCGAAACACCCTTGTCCCGGATCCCCGATGGTCCGGCAACCGCTTCCATCTGCTCGCGGGTCTTCCACAGCGAAAGGATCAGGAGCTTTCCGGTCTCGGCGTCGGTGAGCAGGTAATACCCCTTGAATCCGGGTTGTTCCCGTGCGGCGGGAAGCTGCTTCTCGGCAAGACGGATAGCGCCGTCGACCCCTTCGGGGCCGGTCTGGGCGGTAATCACTCGCGCGTACATAATCCTCCTTTCGACGTGTGAGCGGAGTCGTGAGAGTGGACCAGAGCCAGTCCCCTCAGTTCCCGTTCGCATGGGCAGGCTTTTCGACGCGTTCGTAATGCAGGGGCATCAGGGCGAACGAGAGTTTATCCGGCTTCCCGAAAGCATTCAGGTCGAACGTGACATAGCTCTTGCCATAGAAGTGGTAGCGCCAGGTCACGCGGAAGGTGTCGCCATGCCAGTGCTGGAGGTCCCCGGTGAAATTCGGGTTGCCCAGGTGCAGCACCAGGTGATTTCCTTCCAGTTCGACTTTTGCCGTGCCGTCCATGTCGTCGTCGTAGGTTCCCGCGTAGTCGTCGAGAGGCAAGGGCGCTTGCGTATCGGGTTTGCGCGTAGCCGCCAGTTTCTTCTCGATCTTCTCGCGGTGCTGTGTCCTCTTCCGGTAAACCTTGTGCATGGAGGCGCTCATGTCGTATGGCGCGATATGCAGGTATTTCTGCAGGACATGAAACACCACGCCGTCTCGCACCCCGCTGTGATCCTGGTTGGTGAGCACGACTACGCCAAGGTGTTGGTCCGGGACCATGGCAAGCGCGGCGGCCATGCCGTCGATGTCGCCGGGGTGGAACATCAGCTTGTGCCCGCCGTAATCCAGTATGGCCAAACCGAAGCCGTATCCGATAAAACCGGTTCCCGGCACGGCCCTCATGTCCCGGCCGACCCGGGACTTCTTGCCAATCAGCATTTGCTGGGTTTCCATGGCCTTGATGGTGGTCGGCTTGAGCACCTGCTTCCCGTCATAGCGGCCGTCGTTCAGCATCATGAGCAGCCAGTGGCTCATGTCGTTCACGCTGGAATTGATGTTTCCGACCGGGGCAAACACATCCATGTTGTGCGCCCAGTAACGCCGAATCACCATGACCTTTCCATCGACCTCGCCGTGCGGCGAGGCAACGTCGGAGGCATGCGAAAGCGCACCGTTCGTGGTCACGGAGCGGCTCATGTGCAACGGTGTGAACAGGTGCTTCTCGACATACCGGTTCCAGCTCGTCCCCGTGACGGCCGGGATGAAGCGGGCGGCCGTCAGGTACATCACGTTGTCGTAACAGAAATACGCGCGAAAGCCGTAGCGCGGCTTCTGATAGCGTTGCCGCTGGACGATGTCGCTTGCATCGGAGGTGTACCAGGCCGCGCCCGGATCGCAGTAGCCGCTACGATGGCTTAGCAGGTCGCGCAGGGTGATATGTTCGGTGACGTACGGGCTTTCGAGCCGGAAGTCCTTCACGTAGTCCACGGCCCGGGCGTTCCAGGCGAGTTGCCCGGACGAAACCAGCGTGCCCAGCGCCGCCGCGGTGAATTGCTTGGTTATCGAGCCGACGGTGAACAGGGTATCGGCATCCACCTTGCCGGGCTTGCCGAGCTCCCGGACGCCATAGCCCCGGGCAAGAACGACCTTGCCGTCCTTGACCACGGCGACTGCCACGCCCGGGGTCTGCCACTGCTCCATGGCCTTGTGGACATAGCCGTCCAGATCCTGCAGCGGAGAAGGTTCGGCCGCCGATACGTTGACGGCCACAAGCGATTGCAGCATCGCCATCGCGATGAATATCGGGAATTTCATGGTGGTGCCTCTTGTGCGGATTAGTCGGGGTATTTTCAGGCGCAACGTCACGAGGACCGGTGGCGCCGCACTCGTCCAACTATAGCCAAGGAACGGATGCTTTGCCGGTCCGGGGGGCTTGCGTGTTGCGTCGCGTGACTCACCGAGGCGGGGAAAACGGCAAGACCTGCCCCCGGACCGCAGAGGCTCGTGCGAGCCACGCCAGGGGTAGGCCTCGTATTGTGGCATTGCGGTCCCGTGGTCGATGTTGCAATGCGAGACCTGGCCCCGAATCCGCGTCTAGACCTGGCCCCGAATCCGCGTCTAACCCCCGACTCCCGACGCCGGGGGATGTCGCGACGCGAGATCGGTTCCGCGTCCTGGTGGAATGTTACGATCCCGGGACCGTTGCCCTGCGGGCCCATGCGGCCGCTCCGTCCAGTTGACGGGCCGTGTGCCGGGTCGTCGCCAGGGCGATTCCGGTTGCCCGGTGGGGCACAAGCTACGAACTTCGTCGGAGGCAATCATGGCCAGAGGCTTCCTGTTGGCGGCGGTGCTGACCGCTTCCGGCCTGATCAACGCGGCGTCGGCCGAGCCCGCGCCGCCCGCCGAGACCAGCGCCGGCAAGCCGAGCATTCTCATCCTCGGCTCCGATCACTTCATGCACGCCAATCCGCCCTATCCGGAGAAGGCCGTGTCGCGCGTCGTGGACGCGATGAAGTCGTATGGGCCGGACATGGTCGTGGCGGAATACCTGCCGCCGACCTGGCCGAAGGGCAAGGGCCGGGATTACCGGCCGGGTTTCGACCTGGGCCGGTATGCGACCCGATGGGGTATCGAGAAAAGCCAGGCCCGGCGCGAGCTTGCGCGAATCCGCCGAACCAACGACTGGAGCGCAAAATCGGACTGCCGCCTCGGGAAACTGTTCTTCCTGCAGCGGGACGAGCTCAACGCCCTGTATTACTGGGTGGGCCGGGATTGCGAGGCGACGAGCCACGGCAAGCTTGCGAAGTTCGTGAAAAAGTGGAGCCAGCACGAATTCGCGAGGATCGGGTTTCCGGTCGCGCGCGCCGACGGCATCCACGAGCTCGTCAGCTTCGACTACCAGGGCTCGGATGCACGGTGGATCCTCGACAAGGAGATGCAGAAAGCGAAGAAGTCGGGAAACAAGGCCGCCTACGCCCAGTTCGCACCGTTGCGCCAGCTACGCAAATGGGCCGACAAGCGCATGGCCGCACTGGGGCACCGTCTCATTCCGGTGCTCGATTTCTTCAACTCGAAAGAGTGGGTGCAGTACAAGCGGCATTTCTACCAGAAGGACATGTCCACGATCACCTACGACAACGCCGGCCCCCGGCAGCGCAAGAACTTCTGGTTACGCAACCGCCGCATGTTCGGCTACATCAGCAAGGCCGTTCGAGCGCGGCACCCGAAGCGAATCCTGGTTATCGTCGGCGCCGGGCACAAGTATTTCCTGGACAAGCTTGCCAGGCAGGCCGGGTATCACTGGGTCGATCCGCTGGACTACCTGCCAAGGGCGCATTAACGCCGCTGCAAACCTCCGCAGAACAACTGGAACCGGACGCATATTGCCAATCTGGGCGATGTTGCGATGCGAGACCTGCCTCCGAATCCGCACGTAGTTGCTGACTAGGCAACCCGTCCGGCGGCCTGGCCGCTGGCCCAGGCCCACTGGAAGTTGTAGCCCCCGAGCCAGCCCGTGCAGTCGACCACTTCGCCGATGAAATACAGGCCCGGCACGTACCGGGATTCCATGCTGCTGGACGACAATTCGTGGGTATCGACGCCGCCGAGGGTGACTTCGGCCGTGCGATAGCCCTCGGTGCCGCTGGCGACGATGGGCCAATCGTTCAGCCGGGCGCCGATGTCGGCCAGTTCCCGCTCGTTGTATTGGCGCATGGGCCTGCTCGCAAACCAGACTTCGCACAGGCGCTGCGCCAGGCGTTTCGGCAGCAGGTCGGAAAGAACGTTCTTCAGCTCCGTGCCCGGCCGCGCACGCCGTTGCGCCCGGAGCCAGTCGGCGGCCCCGGTGTCCGGCGCGAGGTCGACGCGCAGATCGTCGCCCGGCTGCCAGTACGAGGAAATCTGCAGGATGGCCGGGCCGCTGATGCCGCGGTGGGTGAACAGCATGCCGGCGCGAAACGCCTGCTTGCCGGCCCGGGTAACGACCTGGGGAAGGCTCACGCCCGACAGGCCCTCGTAGTGTTCCCGGTGCTTGCCGCTCTGTATCAGGGGCACCAGGGCGGCGCGTACCGGCAGGACGGTATGCCCGAACTGGCGGGCCACCTCGTAGCCGAAGCCACTGGCGCCCATTTTGGGAATGGACAACCCACCGCTGGCGATCACCAGCGATTCCGCCTCGATCCCGCCCAGCGGCGAGCTTGCCGTGAACCCGCTATCGGTCTTGCGCAGGTCGCCGACACCGCAGTTCACCTCGACGCGCACGCCGGCGGCCGCACAGTCGTCGAGCAACATGCGCACGATCTGCTTGGACGAGCCATCGCAGAACAGCTGTCCCAGCTCTTTTTCGTGGTAGGCGATCCGATGCTTCTCCACCAGCGCCACGAAGTCGCCCGGCGTGTACCGGGCCAGCGCCGACTTGGCAAAGTGCGGATTGGCGGAGAGGTAATTCGCCGGGGTCACGCCGAGATTCGTGAAGTTGCAGCGTCCGCCGCCCGACATCAGGATCTTCTTGCCGACCCGGTTGGCATGTTCGGCCACCAGGACGCTGCGCCCGCGCTGCCCGGCGGCAATGGCGCACATCAGGCCGGCTGCGCCCCCGCCGATGACCAACACATCCACCTTCATGCCGCTGTTTCCTGGCCGCCCTCGAAACGCGGCATTATCGCTATCGCGAGGTTACGGTCAAGTCCCGCATTGCTGCATGAGGTTCGACGCGATGTTGTGAGGCGAGACCTGAACCCAAATCGTTCCTGTGACCCCGATTCCGCCGCGAGCCCTGGAACTGGCTTCCCGATATGATCTGCTGCTAAGCTCGCCAAATACAACGAATCATCCTGGGGAGGGAGACATGGCGACTACGGATCCGCTGGCGGAAGCGCCGTTGGGGAAGATGGCTCGCGGCCCCGCACCAAACTTCCCGGTGCATCACAAATACGACAACACGTTCTTCCTTTTTCTCGTGGCGATGATGTGGCTCGGCATCCTGATGGGCTTCGTTCCGGAGATCATCAGACATGTCCAGCACCCGAAGTTCACGTACCCGTGGATCGTGTATGTGCACGGCGTCGTCTTCGTCGGCTGGCTGTGTCTGCTCACGACGCAGATTCTTCTTGTTCGCAACCGAAAGATAGGCCTGCATCGCAGGCTGGGAAGGATCGGCATAGGTTGGGCCGTGGTACTCCCCGTTGTGGGCGTCGTGACCGCATTCATAATGGATCGCCTGGCGCTTCATGTGTTCCCGCACTTTACACCGGTGTTTGTCAGCGTCCAGTACGGCGACCTGGTGTTATTCACCATCCTGACCGGCAGTGCACTCATCCTCCGCAAAGAGCCGTCGGCCCACAAACGCCTTATGCTCCTCGGAACATTGTGTCTGGTCGATGCGGGCTTCGCGCGTTGGTGGAGCGGCGGCCTGCGGCACATGTTGGGGAGCGGCTACTTGTCGAGCGTGCTGCAGGTCTTTCTCGGAACTATCCTGCTCGTTCTCGCATTGGGTGCGTACGACCTGTTGACGCGGCGCCGCCTGCACCGTGCCTATGTCTACGGCGCCTCTCTGATGATCGGCGGCGAGTTCGTCCTGGTGTGGTTCTTCCTGAGCCCCTGGTGGAAGCCGATTGCTTTCCGTCTCGTCGGGTATTGAATGGTCGAAGGCGCAGAAAAGAGGAGCCGCGAAAACCTGCTTAAGACGCAATTCCCACGCGTCTGCCGGGGTCTGGTTGCCCACTGTTGCATCTAGGCCTCCCAGTCGATGTTGCAATGCGAGACCTCGTATCTTGACTCTGCCGAGTCTGTGGTGGAGTCTAACTCCGATGCAACGGCCGGGCCGGCTGAGGCTGGTGAGACCTAAGGCGAGGGAGCCTGTGGGTCAGAGAAGTCCGCCGGCCCGTTGACTCGTTCATCACTCCGAACGGTAACTTAGGCGCGGGATCGACCGTGAGCCTGCATACGAGGTGGGATGCCATGAACGAGCACGCCGTGGGTATCGATGTCTCCAAGCACAAGCTCGACGTTTGTGTGGCGCGAGGCGAGAAGTTCAAGAGCAAGGTGGTGAAGAACACGCCGGCGGGCCACCAGCAGCTGCTCGCCTGGCTCGGCGAGCGGGATCTGCCGGCGGCCACGCCAGTGGTGCTGGAGGCCACGGGCCCGTACAGCGAGGCGGCGGCGATTGCGCTCTCCGATGGCGGCTGGCGGGTGAGCGTGGTGAACCCGGCGCGGGTGAAGGGCTTCGCCCAGAGCGAGCTCTCGCGCAACAAGACCGATGCGGCCGATGCGAAGCTGCTGGCGCGCTTCGCGCAGCGCAGCGAGCTCACGCCTTGGGTGGCGCCGAGCCCGGCGGTGCGCGAGCTGCACGCCCTGGTGGAGCGGCTCACGGCGCTGCAGCAGATGCGCCAGCAGGAGAAGAACCGCTTGGAGGGCCTCGGCCCCGACGCCCCGACCCGGGTGGTGTCGATGGTCAAGGAGCACATCCGCTGGCTCACGCGCCAGATCGAGGCGCTCGAGCGTGAGATCCACGATCACATCGACGGCCACCCCGAGCTCAGGCGCGATGCGGAACTCATCCGCTCCATCCCCGGCTGCGGGGACAAGCTCGCCGCCCAGTTCCTCGCCTACGTGGGTGATGCGCGCCGGTTCAAAAGCGCCAAGGCGCTCGCCGCCTACATCGGCGTTACGCCGCGCCAGCGCCTATCGGGCACCTCGGTGAGGGGGCGCACCGTGCTCTCGCGCACCGGCCACGCCGACGCCCGAAAGGCGCTGTACATGCCGGGCGTCGTCGCAAAGCGCCACAACCCGGTCATCCGGGTCCTGGCCAAACGTCTGGAGCAACGCGGCCTCGCGCCCAAGGCGATCGTCGGGGCCAGCATGCGAAAGCTGGTGCACATGATCTACGGGGTGCTCAAGTCGGGGCAGATGTTCGATGCCGAGATACCGATGCGCGAGCTTGCAATTCAAGACGGTATCTGACCCCGATCCGCTCTCGATGTTGCGATGCGAGACCTGACCCTCGATCCCCGTTGCGCCCTTCCGCGCGATGCTGCAATGCGAGGCCTGAGCTAGCCCGCATCCTCGTTGCAGAGGTCCGGGACCGGGCAAAAGGCAAGACCAGACCCCGAGCTCGAGCTGCAAGGCCATCGTCGGGGCCAGCATGCGAAAACTGGTGTACCTGATCTATGGTGTGCTCAAGTCAGGCCAGCGATTCGACGCCCGCATCCCCATGCAGGCACTTGCAATTCAAGACGGTATCTGACCCCGCATTCCCTTCTCTTGTTAGACTCCAGAACAACGGCTTATTTCCCCAATTCTGTAATTAATGATTTTAGCCATTCCGAGCAAGGCTCATCTATCGGAGCCATCTCTCTTCTTTTTTGGGCCAAGGACTCGACATAGGCTCTAGCCCAACGGGACGCCAACTCGCCCTCGGTGACCAAGTCTGTATTTTCCCACTGACGAAATGTATCCTCAACCCACTCATCATAATGTTTTATTAGGAGTTCAACGTCATGAAGCTCCTCCACCTCTGAAATCCTTTGGTCCAATTCATGTGTATTCTCAATTTTCTTATTGGTTACGAATCCAACTTTCACCACATGGTCATGTTCTGGAATTTTTTCAGCGACCTCTTCCACCTCTTCCCTTAAGTAACTTTTTCCATATTTTGCATCCCACGCCTCTATGATATCCGGCCCCTCCATAAGTTCAATGTCACCGATGTTGCCATGTTTCTTGTTTGCTGAGCGCATCTGCGATAGCGGCTTCAAGCTTGCAGCACCAAAAGCTCCCACTTCGATTCCAGCTTGAAAAAGAGCATGCATTGCCACCTCAAGAAGACGAGCGGCGTATTCGGAGACATGTACATGGCGGTTAGTCAGATCCAGCACCTGTGTCATTGTCTTGTATTTATCTGAGTGACGTTCTAATGCGTCAACAGCCGCATCTGCAAGCCCTCGAAACTCTCCAGCGGCATTAAGTAGAAGGGAAATAATGTACTTAAGTGATTCATTTGGGTTTGTCGACCTGGATTCGAGTTCTTCGACAATGGACAACCAGTCCTCTCGGGCACCTCTGAGTTTCGCCTTGTAGAGCGCAGAATACGGATAATTCTCTGCAAGGCTGCGCGTCATCATGAATCCATCTGCATTTAGCCTCACCAAGCCGCGACGCCTAAGTGTAGGAGTTACGTATTTCTTATCGAGCGTCCTCATAGATACGCCCTCCTTCCATGAAAATGACGCACCATTCGTACTCGCTTTATGCAATCTAATATTTTGTTCAGGCTCTATGCTTTTGATGCACAACTGCATCACCGTTAGCCCTATTAATGCCCTGCCGACCTCGCTGGTAAGTGATTCAACGAGGCCTTTAAGGCTTCTCTTCGCAGTCTCACTAACCTGCCCTGTGTCAACTGTATCTGTTCCGCTGTCAAGCGCGTCTACCACGTCGTTCAGAAATCCGGACTCGAACTTGTCTTTGATTCTTTTAATTCTCGCTTTGGCCGCATTCGAACAAGGCCCTTCCTCAAAGGTTTCAATACTGCCGTTTTCTCGATGATACACCGAACGATCCTCAAAGATCGTTAAGTGTTTTTCTGCTATAGATTCTTCTTTGCGATTCATAAGTTAACAAGCCTCTGAAGACTTCTTTCATTAAGAGACGGGAATGAGTACGGGATTAAATAGGTGCCCTCTGGAATCTGCTTATTTGTATTGTTGCTTCGTATCTCATAGCCGCACTTCTTCAACGTGCTTAGCAGCTCTCGAACTTCCACTTTCTGTACGCCGAATATATGCTGGAGCGATTCCACGGCAAGAATATCGCCAACACCTCTGCCCTCGCTTACTTTCTTCCAGAATAGCCAGAATGGCTGCCTTTTTAGACTATGGGCCACCAATTCCACGGCGATTGGAAGGCATTGCTTATATTGATAATAGCCAAACAGCTGGACCAAATCATCTTTATGGGCATATTTCTTAACAATTATTTCGAAATATTTCCATGCCGCAATAATTGATTCCTTCTTTGTCGAATAAACCTCAATATCAACAGCCTCAGCTGCGATCGGGCCAAGTCCTCCCCCAAGCGCTCTCACAGATATCCTGTAAGCTATAGACTTGCGACTTCCGTCCTTAATTGTAATCTTACATTCTGCCGCATCAACCGTACATTGCCCACAATATGTAACACTGTTGGCACTCGGATTTTCCAAAAGCCCAAAATCACTGGAAATCGCATAACTCTTGGAATCTGCTATCGAGGAACCCCCTTGAGTTGAAGACGGGCGGATTTGCGCGATGGCTTCCTCAGCCAAGCGAGAATAATAACTCGTTAATTGAGCTTTTCGCCGTCTAAATCCCAACGAGAAATTGTCTGGCATTGCTTGGATGTTGAAACCAAGATCAATACCAAAAACTTGGTCCATTATCGACAGTGCAAGTATCCGTGCAATTTGCGGAGGAACAGAATTCCCCAACTGATGTATGGCTTTTTGCCTGTTGCCGATCAGCCGATACTCATCCGGAAATGTCTGAAGGCGCTTCAGCTCTTCTACGTTAAATGGCCTATTTTCCCAGCTAAACGGTCCTGTATATTGCCCGCCTTGCGCCTTTATTGTGCGGACAGGCCGGTTCGGGTCAGCTTTGTATAGGTAATCCGAAAATTTTGAACGCCAACCGAATATCGGCTTTGGATGTCCAAGCTTGTCGGTGTAAAAACTATAATTTAACCCAGGAGGGATATCATACAGAAGATGACCATGACGCCCGCCCAACCCTGTCTTGCAATCTGACACATCAATGTCACTGACAGCTGCACTTGCAGTGTAATATGGCCGCTTGTCAAGTGAATCAGGGCCATGTGTTGGGAAGGGGAACTTATAGGTTCCTTCTTTTAGTCCTACGATAAACAGCCGTTCCCTAAACTGTGGGACGCCAAAATCCGCCGCATCTAGAATCCTCCAATGCAAGATGTATCCGAGAGAACGAAATGCCTCTTGAATTTTTTCCCAAGCCGCCCCACGTTGCGCGCCAATAATTCGATAAACATTTTCAAACAAAAAACCGCGAGGCGACAGCTGTTCAAGAATTCGCGCGTATTCCAGAAATAGATTCCCCCTCTCGTCGTCGGTCCCATTGACCCCTGCCGCACGCGCACCGGCTGCGGAAAATGTCTGGCAAGGCGGGCCGCCAATAATAAAATCTATAGGACCGCAATTTGGCGTATATTCTCTAATATCCTTGCATACAATCTTGGAGCCGGCTAGGTACCCCATATGCGATGAATTTTCGTCTAAGGTCTTTGCAAAATCCTTTTCAATTTCATTGCACTCGATTATTGAAAACCCAGCGTCATGAAAGCCGATGTCTAGCCCGCCGCCACCGCTAAAGAGACTTAATACTCTTATTTCCTTACGCAGACGCCCAACAACATGTGGTCGAAGCCCCCTTCCGAACCGATCCGGCCAACCACCATCTTGATCAACTTCTAGTGCGCTGAGAACATCCGAGAACCAGCTGTAGCAAGCCCTTTCAGGATGCGTAATAGGAAGTTCTATCTGCATATGCTCCTCTAAAACTCTCCAGCTCGTCACTCACATCGCAGAGGATAATAAATTCGCTACTGAGTTCGGTTCGCTCTTACGAAGATGCAGCTTCTCGCTCATATTCCACCAACGGATTATTGGCCTCACATATTCCTACGATACTCCCCACCCACCTCATAAAGCGCATGGCTGATCTGCCCCAGTGAGTTGTACTTCACGGCCTCCATGAGCCGTTCGAAGACATTCCGCCGTTCGCGGGCGGCGTTCTGCAGCTCGCGGAGGCTGTCGGGCGCCAGCGGGTTGCGGACGTCCTGGAAGGCCTTGACGTGCTCGATCTGCTGGGCCTTTTCCTCGGGCGTGGAGCGGATCAGCTCGATCTCGGTGGTGACCTCGCCGCCGTGCTCCTTCGCCAGGAAAGTGTTGACGCCCACGAGCGGCAGCGAGCCGTCGTGCTTTTTCTGCTCGTAGAGCATGGATTTTTCCTGGATCTTGCCGCGCTGGTACATGGTGTCCATGGCGCCGAGCACGCCGCCGCGCTCGCTGATGGATTCGAATTCCTTGTACACGGCCTCTTCCACCAGGTCGGTCAGCTCCTCGACGATGAAGCTCCCCTGCCAGGGGTTTTCGTTGAAGTTGAGCCCCAGTTCCTTGTTAATAATCATTTGTATCGCCACGGCGCGGCGCACGGACTCCTCGGTCGGCGTGGTGATGGCCTCGTCGTAGGCGTTGGTGTGCAGGCCGTTGCAGTTGTCGAACAGGGCGTAGAGCGCCTGCAGCGTGGTGCGGATGTCGTTGAACTGGATTTCCTGCGCGTGCAGCGAGCGGCCCGAGGTCTGGATGTGGTACTTGAGCATCTGGCTGCGGGCGCTGGCGCGGTAGCGCTCGCGCATGGCGCGGGCCCAGATGCGCCGGGCCACGCGGCCGATGACGGTGTATTCCGGGTCCATGCCGTTGGAGAAGAAATCGAGCTCGACATCGGACCGGATTTAACGCTCTTCGAGCCTGTCTTGCAAGGGTTCCGGCGACGGCGCCGCTATCGTAGGGCCGAGAGCAGCGCCTCCGCGCGGCCGATCGGGGCGGAGCAGGCGGTGCCGCGACAGACGTAGGCGACGGCAGAGCCCTTGATTGCGTACTGCTCCAACCCAGCCCCCGGCCCCAGCTGCACGATGCGCGCCCGCGGCTCGGCGCGCGCGGCCTGGTGGGCCCATTCGGGGATGCGTTCGTCGCCGCGGAGGACGACGAGGGGCGGCGGGTCGAGGAATTCTTCCAGGGCGGTGAGGAGCGTGGGGTAGGCCTCGGGGGTGCGCTCGAGGTCGGGGCCGGCGGCGCGCAGGACGGCTTCGGCGGCGTCGAGGTACTTCGGCTCGGCGAGCAGGTGGCCGAGGGCGGTGAGGACGCGCACGGCCGCCCCGGCGCCGGAGGGCACGGAGTCGTCGGCGTAGCGCCGCGGGCGGTAGAGCACGGTCTCGGCGCCGGCGGGCGTCATGGCGAGGCCGCCGCCCTCGGTGCGGAAGCGGGCCAGCAGGGCGTCGGCGAGCTTCGTCGCGAGGGCGGCGGCGGCGGCGCCGTCGGTGACGGCCGCGACGGCGAGGGCGGCCTCGGCGAGGAAGGCGTAGTCCTCGAGGAAGCCTTGTTGATACGCCTCGCCGTCCAGGGCGCAGGCGAGGACCTCGTCGCCGTGGACGGCGGTGCGTTCGAGGAGGTCGAGCGTCTCCGCGGCGCGGGCAGCGAGGGCGCGGTCATCTAAAAACAATGCGGCGCGGGCGAGGCCGGTGACGGCTAGCGCGTTCCAGCTCGTGAGGCGCTTGTCGTCGCGCTCGGGGCGGCGGCGCTTGTCGCGCTCCTTATTCAGCAGGGCGAGTTCGTCTTCGAAGCCGCCGTGGCCGCCGTCGGTGCGGGCGAGGTGCCAGCGGCCCTCGACCTGCGGGCCTTCCTCGAGGCCGAAGGCCTGTGCGAAGGCCGGGTAGCGGTCGTCGCCGATGATCCGGCGGACTTCGTCGCGGTCCCAGATATAGAAGGCGCCTTCCTCGCCGCCGGACTCGGCGTTGAGGCTGGCGGCGTAGCCGCCTTCGGGGAGCGCGAGTTCGGCGTCCAGGAACCTTGCGGTGGCGAGGGCGGCGTCGCGGCACTCGCCGGAGTCGAAGCGCACGGCGGCCTCGGCGTAGAGGCCGAGGAGCTGCGCGTTGTCGTAGAGCATCTTCTCGAAGTGCGGCACGCGCCAGGCGGCGTCCACGGTGTAGCGGAAGAAGCCGCCGCCGACGTGGTCGAAGAGGCCGCCGCGCGCCATCGCCTGGAAGCTGGGCTGGAGCGCGTCGCTTTCGCCGCGCGCGAGGAGGAAGGCGAGCTGCGGGCTCTGCGGGAACTTGGGGGCGTCGCCGAAGCCGCCGTTCACCGGGTCGTAGCCGCGGGCGAGGCTGGCCGCGGCGGTGGCGGCGGGCGCGGCCGAGAGCGCGCCCTCGGCGGCGGCGTCGCTGCCGAGGCGCTCGGTGAGCATGGCGGAGAGCTTCTTGCCCTGTTCGCGCAGTTCGCCCTTGTGCTCGCGGTACACCTCGAGCACGCGGCCGAGCAGGTCGGCGAAGCCGGGCATGCCGTAGCGCGGCTGGAGCGGGAAGTAGGTGCCGGCGAAGAAGGGCGTGAGGCCGTCGGGCTCCAGGAACACGGAGAGCGGCCAGCCGCCGCCGCGGCCATTGAGCGCCTGGTGGGCGATCTGGAACACGGTGTCGAGGTCGGGGCGTTCCTCGCGGTCCACCTTGATGCTCACGAAGTGCTCGTTGAGCACGCCCGCGACGGTGTCGTCGCTGAAGGC
>Ga0209957_1000111_pt1 | contig 18226 bp, 17 predicted proteins | sample SalPonF2_A_D2_MG_FD_185724 | JGI IMG/M metagenome (GOLD analysis project Ga0209957, IMG submission 185724) | Salt pond soil microbial communities from South San Francisco under conditions of wetland restoration - Salt Pond MetaG SF2_A_D2_MG... ... | reverse complement strand
CCCTGCTGATTCAATTAAATAAGTAATGGCTATTAGTATCATTATTATCAAATTACGGAAAATGCTCAATCCTACAGACATACCCGGATCAAAAGTTCCGAAACAACCACACGAAGCTACATGCGTGTTTTGGTAATACATCCATCCTAAAAGTATTGTAAAAACCAGGATCATTGCACCTAATAGGGGTAAAACTACAAATAATTTGATTCGGAATAAGAGTAAAAGGGCCAACAGTATTTCGACAACAGAGATGATAATGATGATTGTTTCAAGAGTAAAATAGGTTATGGGAGAGTGTATGAATCCATAAAGAAAAATAACAGCGGGTTGGGGATTTATGATTTTACCTATACCCGATATGATGAAAACAGCCGCCAATAAAAATCTGAGAAAATAGCTTACATAGTTTTTATACATGCCATAAATGAGTCTAATATGTTATGATAATAATAATATAGCTACTCCCGGTTGCTTCAAATAAACCCATTTGGGTCCATTTTGATGAACAACTATTTTCTGCTTTTTAATCGCTTAATCCAGATGTTTATTCGAAGTACAATTATGATTGTTAGGCCTGTAAGAGCAAGTTCTAAAGCTGTGGCACTTTTATTTTCCCAAACATAAAGAACAGCTGTAATGAATATAAGTAAGAATATAACATCCTGAATAATCATTCTATATCGTTTTTTCATCATTCGAAAGATTATTTATTGTTAGACAATTATTTACTCAATATTTGCAACCCGTTTATATAAAAAAGATCAGTATCCCCGACCACTTATTAGCTCGTTAATTTTGCACCCTTAAACGTTATGTTTGTCGATGAGCTTCGTTTCCCCTTTTCTATAACCATGATAATTTTTGTGTTTGTCCATTATCATGTTCCGAGACCAGCTCAACAAATAGCTCTTCAAGTGATGAATAGGAATTGGATTCCACCATCTCACGAATATCATCCATTTTAGCCTGATAAATAAGCTTACCATTATTGATGATAGCCACTTCATCGCAAAACCTCTCAATGGTGTCGAGTTGATGAGAACTTATCACGACGGTGATGCCATTTTCTGTCATAAGGCGAATATTGTCTTTGATCTGACGTGCGGATAGTGGATCGATACCTTCAAGGGGCTCATCCAGTATTAATAGTTGGGGCTGATGAATTAATGCGGCGGCCAGTGATACTTTCTTCTTCATCCCCGTAGAACAATTTTCAATCCAGCTGGACGCTTTTTCCTCTAACCGGAAAAAACTAAGTAATTCTTCCGTTCTGTTATTGATTTCATGTGGTTTCAATTCATACATAGCCCCACAAAAATGCAGATACTCCCGGACTGTTAGTTTCTCAATGTAATGGGGTTCTTCGAGAACGAACCCCACTTTTCTCTTATACTCATAATCGCCCTTATGTATGTGCTGACCAAGAATTGTTATTTTACCTTCTGTTTTATTTAATAATCCGGCCAGAATATTCATGATGGTCGATTTCCCTGCTCCATTGGGACCCACTAAACCCAAAACGGATGATTCGGGAACTTCTATGGATAAATTATCGACAGCCCGGATTTTTCTCTTATAAACTTTAGACAGATTTTTTAATTCAAGGGCATTCATAGCTAATTGATTTTAGAAAAATAAGTTAGAAATTTATTTTCGATGAATTGTAATTCATAATAGTACCATATGACCAATGAGATAGCGAAAAATGATATGCAAAGGATCAAACTATGCAGCCATAGTTTGAATATGATATATGGAAAAGGCATTAACGTGACGATCAGAAATAACATGGCTATTGTATCCTGGGATCCACTGGTTGATTGCAATGCTTTGGATGATACGCTCAACCAATTACCGAAAAGCATGCATATCGGAAACGACATAATTAAAAAAAGGAAGGCGTTTATATAATCCTTTAAGCCGGCAGGATAACACCATGCACAAACAATGAGTAATGGGATTGGAAATAATATCGCTATTAATATTGATATCAGATTCTTGGCGATTATAACATATCGTAACGACCACGGGGACAATCTGTAATAATGTCTTTCGTTTTTTTTACCACAGAACAAATCCCCAAAAAGTGCTCCCGAAAAATATACCCCGGATGCTACGCATAATAATGGAATATTAAAGAAAAATTTCAGACTGGTCTGGTTCATTTTAGGTAAAAGCATAATTAATATCATGGCAATACCTAAATAACTCATAATACCACCCTTCAGCAGTCCGGTATAACGCATCATAATTCTGAATTGTGATTTGATGTGGTATCTTAGCAACATACTGTTCCTAATATCTGAATCTTAAAATGAGGATTAGAAGCAGTGGTAAAAACATACCGCAAATTAGCAGTAGTCCATTAATCCAGACCATATGCAGATCAATAATAGTAAGCCCATACAATGCGTTCCCTGTATAACTTGTAACAGGGAACTTTGTAATGATATAATCTCCAAAAATATTCACACAGAACAGGACCATTATAAAGAAAAAGTTTATGATCTGTAATTTATTCCGGTGCTTGTCTAATTGAGGGCCCATAGAAAAGTACAGCAAGATGGTCCATGATAGCAGAGTGGCATATAAGATAATCCAGAGAAGCACACTTATAAAAGCACTCAGGTATAAAGAATGTGTTAAGAAATAAATTACGAATAATATAATTGCTGACACATAAATGATTGATTTATAATCTGTCAGATATAATGCAAAGTGGATTTGAAATTTTTCCCATTTGCTGATGGGTAATAAAGCTAAATGTTTAGGTTCGATTGTTAAATGATTATAGAACCTCAATATTATGGCTGAGATGTCAAATAACACAACCATAAATACGATAAAGTTGATAGAGAATTGAAATTCTGCGTTGTTATGTTGGGTAATAAAAAGGAAATAGAGTGTAAAAGTGGTAATAAATAAAATCAAGAAGCCCGTGCAAAGTGCATAATACCATGCACCATTATTCATACGCTGTGTTAGTTTGTGATTGATACTATATAGGACTGAAAAAGTATGGGACATAAAGAATTAGATTAAGGTCATTCCCCCCTTATAAATTTTTGCACCTTATCTAATATACGATTTATTCTGATGGAGTCAAGTACTAATTTCTAATATAAAATGAGATTAGATATTCCATAGATAGCCTCTAATGAAAGAACCTGGTTACTATTAATAATAACGTTGCACTCATTTGTGCCTTCTTAGTTTATATCCCCAGAAAAAGGCAAGCAAACTAATGAGAGGAATAAAAGATATAAGCAGTAAGTCTCTATTATAGTTGAGAAAATAAACAAACTGAATAGCGGTAAGTAATAAAGCAAGAAAACTCCAGAAAATTGTGCCGGAGTTACCAGATATAAATTTTTTCATAGAAATTTTATGTTTGGCCATATAAGTATGTGGAAAAGTTATCCCCACGAATCAATGCGATTTCCGATAAAAGAAACAATCCTTATTTAAAATAAGATATAATTTGACATCTTCAAGAAAAATACACTTATTAAATTAACGTTTGGTATTAATGCTTGATTTTAGATGTTTTCAGGGGATTATACAATGATAATGGCAGAAAAGCGCAAAGTAATAAACGATAATAATATAAGTATAAATGGCTGGTTTGTGTTCATTGTTATATGTTTCATTTATGCTATTCTTGGCCTGATAACTCATAAATATATATTAACGGATAACCTTTATTATCACAGCCTGTCCGAGCGCCTGAGTTATAATCAGATACATTCCATTTTACATTTGCAACATAAATTTGAATGGCTTGGGTATGCGATTATACCACTCGTGATTCTCTTAAAAGAAGGATATGCCGCTTTGGCCATTACAACAGGATTTATTCTATTCGGTGTTTATACGAATTATAGAACGGTATTTAAAGCTGCCTTAGTTGGAGAGTTCGTATTTCTATTCGAAGGGATCTATAAATTAATAGGGTTATTGTGGTTTGTGAATGTAAAAACAACGACGGATATCGCTGAATTTTCTCCTCTTTCAATATTGGAAATTTTCAATGATCATAAAATAGTCCCGTGGTTAATCTATCCGCTGCACACATTAAACCTGTTCGAATTATTTTATTGCCTAATTGTAGCCTGGATTTTGTCGATCAAATTAAAAGAAAAGTATACGGATACTCTGGCGAATGTAATTATTTCATATGGCGCCGGAATGATATTGTTGATAGTGACCATAATGTTTCTTTCTCTTCAATTAAGCTCATGACATATAATTGGTTATGAATATAAAAAGAAAAATTGCCTTTGGAATTCTGGGTGTTTCTATTGTAATACTCGGTTATATGGGGATGAAAATTAGTCTTAATATCAGAAATAAAAGAAAGATAGCCGAGCGAATAAAACAGTTGCCTGACATGACTGTTTATTCGTTATATAAATCCCAGGGTATTAAACTCAATGAGTTTATATCTGATAAACCACTTATCCTGGTCTATTTTAATACGGACTGTCATTTTTGTCAGGGAGAAATAAAAAATCTCGAAAATAATATTGCGATGCTTAAGGATTATAACCTGGTCTTTATTTCCCGTCAGGCCTCTGGAAAAATAAAGCAATTTTATAACACCTATCATTTCTCATCGTACCATAACTGGCGGGTTGTGCAGGATAGTTTAGATAACTTTAAGAAGATATATGGTACAAAAGTATATCCAAATACTTATATCTATAGTAATGAAGGGCGTTTGTTAAAGCATTTCAAAGGGGAAACGGATGCGAAGGCCATAGTCCATGTTTTTAATAAAAACAGCTAACGCATATCATTAAATGCCCGGGTGGTTTTCGATCATGCTAATTAGTAAATCACATGATAGAACATATTAAAGAAGAGCGCCAAATAATGAAAAAAATCAAAAAGATTTTTATTCGGCAGAGAGATCAGTCTGATTGCGGTGTAGCCTGTCTATCGATGGTTATTCGTTATTTCGGAGGCGAAGTACGGATGGAAAGATTGCGGGAATTGAGCGGTACAAATAAACAGGGAACAACATTACTTGGACTGTATCAGTCAGCAGAAAAAACCGGATTGGTGGCTGGCGCTTTTGAAGCTGATATTCCTCATCTGAAAAAATTGGATAAACCTTCTATACTCCATGTTACTAAAAATAACCATTTACAGCACTATATGGTTTGTTATGGTTATCAAAACGGCAGCTTTCTTATCGCTGACCCGGCCGATTCTGTAAAAAAAATGACCCAGGATGAACTAGAATCGATTTGGAAGTCCAGGGCTCTATTGGTTCTTGAACCTGATAAAACATTTCAAAACAGGAAAAAGGTTTTGAGGGGAAAGATCCAATGGTTTAAGGATATCATCGAGCAGGATCTGAATATTCTCGGTTTGGCATTAGCAATCGGTATCATTATATCCATACTAAATTTGTCGACCGCCATTTTCTCGCAAAAATTGATTGATGATATTCTGCCTCATGGAAATATGTTGAAATTGATAGTAGGATTGTTCCTTTTGGCTTTTCTCCTGATCGTCAAAAATGGCCTTGTGTATATCCGCAGTCTTTTCCTTATAGGTCAAAGCCGTGATTTCAATAACCGAATTATTCAATTTTTTTACAGCAAAATACTACGCTTGCCCCAATTATTTTTTGACAGCAGAAAAACCGGTGATCTGATCGCAAGAATGTATGATATCTCAAAATTGCAGCAAACCGTAACTTATCTCATCGGTCAGGTAATGATTCATGTCCTAATAGCTATTACATCTGTCATTTTCATAATGTACTACTCGGTATCCGCCGGACTGATGGCTTTAACATGTATACCCTTTTATTTAATTCTGATTTTTTATTATCAGGAACCATTACTCGAAGGAGAACGGGCGGTGATGCAGGCACACGCATTAAATGAGAGTAATTATATAGACACTATTCAGGGCTTACCGACAATAAAAGTTGGCAACAGGGAGACTTTCTTTGGTAAGATAACCGCTTCAATTTATAGTTATTTTCAGGATAAAATTTATGGGTTAGGAAGAGTTGGAGTCGGTTTTAATTTCTTCGCTGATATAATAGGAATTGTATTATTATTGGTTGTTTTAGGGTGGACTTCCTACCTGGTTATTCTAAAAACGATGCTGGTTGGTGTATTGGTTGCCATTTTACAAATGACTAATAACCTTATTCCGTCAATCAGGCAATTAGTTTTAACCAATATACGGTTACAGGAAGCAAGAGTGGCATTTGAAAGGATGTACGAATTTACATCTCTCAAATCAGAATATGATGTGATTCATCATAAATCGACAATCAATCATTTTAATAAAGTAGAAGTAACGAATCTTTCTTTTCGATTCCCGGGTCGGAAACCACTTTTAACAGATATCTCTTTCTCTTTAGAGAAAGGCGAATTAATTGCTCTGCTTGGAGAGAGTGGATCCGGAAAGTCAACAACACTAAAAATTATCCAACGTTTATACCTGCCTGAAAAGGGGAATATCACCGTTAACACAGGTCAAAGATGGAATTCCATTTCAACTCCTTCCTGGAGAAATATCATATCGGTGGTTCCCCAGCAAGTGAAAATATTCAACGGCTCGTTATTGGATAATATATGTTTGGGTGATACAGAAAAACAGATCCCGGAAATTATTTCATTTTGCAGAGAATATGGGCTTGAACGATATTTTTTGAAATTTCCCCAGGGATATAATACGCAATTGGGAGAGGATGGAATCCATATTTCGGGTGGTCAACGCCAGTTGGTGACACTGGCCCGTGCTTTGTATCAGCGTCCGCAATTACTTTTGCTGGATGAAGTAACTTCAGCTATGGATCGTAAACTCGAAAATGACGTTTTTGAACTACTGACACAGTTGAAAAAGGATATGGGAATCATACTTGTGACTCATCGTGTGCAAAGTTCAAAATTTGCAGACAGGATTTATATTATTGAAAACGGTGTAACAAGCATAGAGGGTTCACCCATCGAATTGAGTAAAAGTGAAAATCTGTTCTCTAAATCGCTTCAGGATGCCATACTAAACTGAATGGCAGGAATCGCATTTATTTCTATTACCCTGAGTTCGATATAAGTATTCAATTAAAATTTCAGACGGTAGATCATTGACGGTGGATGTTTTGAGACGATGAGCGGATTCATATTATTAATTAATCATATCATTTGATCCGCTTCGGGCAGAATACCGTGCAATGGCCGCCATCCCAATATGCTTCTGGCTTTATCATTGCTGCAACGGTGTGAAGGAGGACATGTTTCTTCTCCTGACTTGATAAGAGGATTAATCCCAAGATGTTTTGTTAATTGCTCGAGATAATCTTTCTGTTGAACGGGTTCATCACAAATATTAAAGATCATTCCTGATGATGCTTTATAAAGGGCGCGGACAAATGCATCGGCCATATCCGCAACATGAATATAGGAAACAAAATGGCTTCCATCACAAGGAACGGCTGCCTGACCATTTCTCAACCGTTTAATCAGGCGGTCCTGAAAGGTATCTTTACCCACAAAAACACCGCCACGGAATATAGTCCATTTTAGTTGATCAGCCGGGATTTCCCGAACCATGGATTCCATGGTTATCACAGGTTTACAAACCTGTTCCCTGTTACCGGATTCATCAAGCGGTTGTTCTTCGGTGATCCAATTATCTTCATGATCAGGGTAAGCCATTACAATACTTTGCTGCAAGTAATTTGAAACACCTGCTTTTAAAGAAGCGGCTAATAATCTTTTAGTCCCTTCTGTGCGCAACCGGGAATTAGTCTCCCATGCCTCTGGAGTCGAGAAATCATCTGGTATCGCTGTTGCTATATGAATGACAGCGTCATATCCTTCCAAAATACCCGGCAATTGTTCATCCATGGAGGAATCCAGTAAATCACAGGATACGATTTCTATATCCTCAGGTAATAACAGCTCGGCTTTTTGAATGGAGCGAGCCAATGCCAGGACCTTGTGTCCTTGTTTTATCAATTGAGGAATTAAATTACGGCCCAAAACACCGGTCGGGCCGACAACAGCGACTTTCATAATACTCTCCTTTTAAATACCGGGTGTATTCATTAAAACAACTCTCCAACCGTCCGGATCTTCAAATGTGATACCTTTTTCCTGCCAGTACGGATTTTCCGGAGTGACAGGATGATAACCCAATTTCTGCATATGATCGACCAGCTTATCGCGGTTATTGGCATCCGGTATATAAAATACTAGTAAATTATCTTTAGTTGGAGCCGGACACGGACTGCCCTCTAAATGTTCTGTAAATTCAAGATGGCAGGAAGTATCCGGTAATTGCAACATAACCCCGGAATACCCTTCGTGATCGCTGAAAGTTCCGATTTTCTCAAGTCCTATTCCTTCCTGATAAAAGCGTAATATATCCGTCATTTTATCCGTGGGACGAGCTATACGAATTTGAGTTACTTTATTGTTTTTCAATTTCATAAATCCTTGTTTCCCTTGTTCGGATCGAATATAGCTATTTTCTATTAAATGTTATCAGATCCTGCAGGTAGGTGGGGACATTTCTATACGAATATTACGTTTTATAGAAAATGCCACGGATTTTCGCGGGTGAAACATTTGAACGGATCAGTCACTTCCTGCTTTGAATATCTATGTTTATCATGTTATTCGCTTACTGCCCAAGGGAAACATAACCCATGAACAGCTTCATTCTGAACTGGATTCAGGAATCAACAAGTTGAAATCAAAGGGATGAACCGATAAATCCTGTAATTTACCTAACATCGCCGCTTCGTTATACCCGGTGTTTAGAAATGTCCATTGTCAAATTCAGGCCAATAATTACCAACAACGGGTCGACGAATACCTGGTCGGAGCCGGGTATAGAGTCAAGGTAGTAGTTGATAAATGGTTACTCTGAAAAAGGAAATAATATATTGAAATGGCCTTATACATGAAAAGCTGCCCCGAACAGCATTTCCGGCAATTTTTTGTATGAGAAAATTCGAACTGCTCATGTTGACTATGTTCAAAAATATTAAAAATGCTTGCTTCTCATTAAACCTGGATTTATATTAATCGTAAAATTACGATATACGAATATTAAAACTATGGCACTTAATAAATCAGACTTATTCGAAGATAATGACATCAAGCTGGCGGAGCGCATGAAAGCGCTGGGACATCCTGCACGTGTTGCAATAATAAAACTACTGGCACAGCAAAAGGCATGTATCTGCGGCGATATCACAAATGCGCTGCCTTTGGCGCAGGCTACGGTATCCCAGCATCTCAAAGCTTTGAAAAATGCCGGGTTGATAAAGGGAGAAATAGAAGGTGTTAGAACCTGCTATTGCCTCAATGAAGCGGCCGTCGGCGAACTAATACATGATTTTAACGGACTATCTGATTTATTAGAGTCTAATAAAATACCAAATAAATGTTGTTAAGGAATGCACAATGAGCAATCAAAATGAAAAAGTTCTAAAAGAGATAGTTAAACAAAAGTATGATGAAATAGCACGGCAGGAGAAGGAAGACTGCGGCTGTGCATGCGGTTGCGGGCCGGTGGCATCCTATACGATTTTCAGTGAAGATTATTCCGGTCTTGAAGGATATAATCCTGACGCCGATCTGAATCTTGGTTGTGGAATGCCGACCGAATTGGCCGATATAAAAAAAGGTGATACCGTGGTGGATCTCGGATCCGGGGCTGGTAACGATGTGTTCGTAGCCCGGACTATTGTAGGAGAAGAGGGCCGTGTAATCGGCATCGATATGACCGAATTGATGATTGAAAAAGCCCGTAATAATGCCCGGAAATTGGGTTTTGGCAACGTTGAATTCAGGCTTGGGGATATCGACGAGATGCCGCTGGAGGATGATATAATTGATGTTGCAGTCAGTAATTGTGTGCTCAACTTATTGCCCTGTAAAAGACAAGGATTCAGCGAGATGTACCGTGTTCTGAAACCGGGTGGACACTTTTGTGTTTCGGATATCGTGACAAAAGGTTCGTTACCGGAAAATATCAGAGAAGCTGCCGAGATGTATGCAGGGTGTGTCTCCGGTGCCATTGAGCAGGATAAGTATGTGAATTTACTCTCGGAAGTGGGATTCTCAGATGTTAAGATTGCAAAAAGTCGAGTGATCGAATTACCTGACGAGTTGTTGAAGGAGTATTTGGCAGATGATGAAATTGAATCATATCGTGCTTCCGGAAGCGCCCTTTTGAGTGTAACGGTCACCGGTAATAAACCCGTGGAATAATATTTCCATAAGAACAAAAAATAAATCCGATTTATATTTTTATGAAATCCAGAATTCGAATATTAGTGCTTTGCACCGGGAATAGCTGCCGGAGTCAGATGGCGGAAGGCTGGCTTCGGCATTACGGTGGAGCGTTCATTGATGTTAATAGTGCCGGAGTAGAGGTTCATGGAGTCAATCCACTTGCTATAAAAGTGATGGGTGAAGCAGGAATCGATATTTCCGGCCATACATCAGATAATGTTGATCAATATCTTGATCAATCGTTCGATTATGTGATCACCGTATGTGATAATGCACGTGAGCGATGTCCCTATTTCCCCACTAAAGCTTTAAAAATTCATCGTAATTTTCAGGATCCGGCCAAAGTTAAAGGATCTGAAGAGGATCAATTGAATGCATTTCGTTCAATACGTGATGAGATCCGTGATTTTTGTCAGGATTTCATAGAAAAAGAATTAGATATCCCCATTAGACCCTAAAATTATTCACCATTATTATCTAACGCCTTTATAAAATCAAAAATGGACAGAACAGCAAAAACCAAAGCCATCGGCTTTTTTGAAAAATATTTAACCGCCTGGGTTCTCTTATGTATCATATCCGGAGTTATTATTGGAAAAATTTTCGGTGACGGTATACAAAATTTAAGTAATCTGACATTATTCCACGTAAACTTACCGGTTGCCGTTTTAATTTGGCTTATGATTTATCCGATGATGCTTCAAATCGATTTCGGATCTATTAAGAATGTCGGACGTACACCAAAAGGACTGGTACTAACACTCGTTGTCAATTGGCTGATCAAACCGTTTACTATGGCTTTTTTTGCATGGATCTTCTTCCACTATATTTTTGCCGCATGGATAACACCCACCATGGCTCAACAATATTTGGCCGGCGCCATCTTACTTGGTGCCGCACCTTGTACAGCAATGGTTTTTGTATGGTCGTACTTGTCGGATGGAGATGCGGCTTATACCTTGGTTCAGGTCTCTGTTAATGATCTTGTCATATTGATCGCATTTATCCCCATAGTAGGTTTTTTACTTGGCATCACCGATATCGCTATTCCATACAGTACATTGATTACTTCGGTGGTCATATTTGTTGTGATTCCCTTGCTGGCCGGATTCCTTTCACACACACTGCTCATTCGTATGAAAGGAAAAGAGTGGTTCACACAAAAATTTGTTCCGAAGTTTAAACCTGTATCTATTACAGCGCTTCTTGTTACACTTGTTCTTTTATTTGCATACCAGGGAGAAGAAATTGTACAGCAACCACTTAATATTCTTCTCATAGCTATTCCTTTGGCCATTCAAACCTACACCATATTCGGCCTCTCATGGTATATCGGAAGAAAAATACGGTTGCCCTATACCATTTGTGCACCAGCCTCTATGATCGGGGCCAGTAATTTCTTTGAATTGTCTGTAGCCGTAGCTATTTCCCTCTTCGGACTCAATTCCGGTGCCGCACTCGCTACGGTTGTCGGAGTACTTATCGAAGTGCCCGTAATGTTGTCACTTGTCCGTCTCGCCAATAAATGGCGCTATGCGTAATCAGTGACCCGATTAGGGTAAAAATATACTGTTTGTCCGTCTGACGGGTAGAACCGTCTGACGGATATCAGGTCTAATGGCCTTGTCCTGATAATGTTTCTAAAACATACCTTTACTCAACTAAAAACACACTAACTTCGCTCAGTTTAGTTTATTTAGCATACAACTGGGTTTTTAATATTGGATTCACTTTAATTTCTTTAGCCCCTTCTTCGGTAATTTGTAAAGGAATCTTATATCGTATACCTTGATACAGGCATAATGATTCTTTCTGATTTTCACAGAAGTAAGCGTAAGTATCAACAAATAACGTGTCACTTTTAATGTTTGTCAGATCCACTTTAATATTCTGTGGAAACTCAGGTTTATCAATTGAAAACTCTTTATTTCCCTGGAAGATGGCATGTTCGCCGGCAGTTTGCAGGATGAAATGATTGGCGGCATCCGTGTTGAAATGATATCCTTTCGGAAGTTGGATATTAAGGGAAATAGTATTCTTTCCCTGATGCACTTTCTGCGTTTCTAACATTACGATCTTACCGGGAGCCTGATTTTCTTTCTCATTCTTCATTTCAAGTTTTTTGAGATTGGTAAGCGTAACCGTTTCAACCTCATTCGTTTTCAGGTTAGCTTTACGAATAAGGTGATTATTAGTATCGGCGATATACAGCCAGTTGCCGATTACAGAAAGGCCACCGGGTTCATCGAATTGGGCATCTTTACCGGTACCGTCTTTATAACCCTCTTTACCACTTCCCAAAATCGTTTTGGTCTGACGAGAATCAGGATCAATCATTTTGATCTTATTATTGTAAGTGTCCGCTACAATCAATTTTCCATTCCACCAGGCGATACCAAGATCATGCTGTAAACGGACATTATCACCGGTGCCGTCTTTATCACCAAACACAAAAAGTCCCTTACCGACGATCGTCGTGACCTTATTATCCGGGCCGAGTCCAATTTTCTGAACAGCACTGGCTTCCGGTTCTGCTACGTAGAGATATTTCCCATCCGTCGTTATGCCGCTTGGTTGTGCCATTGGAACATTTCTGCGGGTTCCTTCTGATAGGCCTTCGGCACCGGATCCGGCAAATGGTTCAGCATAAGCCGTCTCTGGATTGATTTTCCAAACCTGATGGGATCCGGCCATGGCGACATACAAATCATGATTTACATGTGTAATACCCCAGGGTGAATTCAACGCCTCTTTTTGTCCGGTACCCGGCTTGTTGAATTGTGTTGCCTGCTTTCCGGTACCGACCAAAGTTTTCACAGTTTTGGATTTCAGGTCTATTTCACGAATGGCATGATTTTCAGTATCCGCCACATATAACGTATCCCCTATCAAAGTCATACCCTGTGGCTGGTTGAACATGGCATTTTCAAATGATCCGTCTATCAAACCGGCTTTACCGCTGCCTATCACTTCCTCCACTTTTCCGTCCAGGTTAGTCACAATTATACGGTGATGATCGGTATCGGCGATAAAAAGTCGTTTACCCTGACTATCGGCTAATACCTTACCGGGAAAATATAGGACAGATTGTGCACTCTTTTCTGATTCAGGTACGAGGTTGAGTGGCTTACGATTCAGCTTTCCTTCTTTACCAAATACCTGAACCATATGGCTGATATACTTGTGCATCATATCATAGATACCTTCGCCGGAGGTTTCGCCAACAATTTTACCGTTCGGATCAATTAAAACGAAACTGGGCCATGCACGGATAGTATAACTCTTCCATATTTTAAAATCTTTATCATTGACCACCGGATGATCAAGGCCGAAGCGCAGTATGGCCTGACGTATATTTTGTGTCTCGCCCGAACGCTTGAATTTGGCTGAGTGTACACCAATAACTACTAATGTGTTCGGAAATTCTTTTTCGAGTCTTTTCAGATCCGGAAATACGTGATAACAGTTAATACAGCCATATGTCCAGAAATCGAGCAGTACAATTTTCCCCCGTAATTCTTTCAATGACAGGGGCCTGTTGGTATTAAGCCATTGCATTCCCTTTGGAAACTCAGGAGCGTTTACCGTTCCGACATATCTGCTTGTATCGCTCATTACCTTATTTTGTGCAAGTTTAGTGGCCGGTTTACTCTCGCAAGCTGAAAATAAAAAGGACAATGCTAATATCATTGCAGGAAGTAACCGCATATGGAACCGTTTCATAATAAAATGGTGTGATGTTATTGGATGTACCTGTGATAATAATATAAAGTGCTACAATGGAGTAATTATCACAAAAGTATAACATTTGAGTAAGCAGTAAGTAAAAGTTCTGGCAGCTTTAGGCTACGTTTAAGTATAAACACATTATCTCGAATAAGACATTAATGGACAGAGGGTTCACTCTTACATTACGAGATAATTGATCACTGATCACATGTTAACTGTTTATAGGTAACTGATCACTGATAACTTCTTTCACTTGTTTTACGATACCATCGGTGTCAATCCCGCACTCGGCGTGTAGTTCCTGTTGAGTTCCCTGTTCAACGATCCGGTCAGGGACACCCATGATAGTCATAGGAATAGGGTTTTTCATGCTGACCACATATTCGGCTACAGCGCTTCCGAAGCCGCCTTTAACAGTGCCATCCTCGATCGTGATAATGTGATGATATCCGGCAGCTATTTCATCAATCAGTTCGGTATCCAGAGGTTTGACGAATCGCATATTGTAATGCCCGATTTTAATATCTTTCTCTTCAGCTAACCGATCGGCTGCTTTTGATGCGTAATTACCAATAGTGCCATACGAGAGAATAGCTATGCCTTCACCTTCACGCAGACATTGACCTTTACCGATTTCCATCTCTTCGTAATCACCATTCCAGGCTAATCCCTGTCCTTTTCCACGAGGATATCGAACGGCAAATGGTCCGTTATTATACTTTGAGGCGGTATATAACAGGTTTCTCAGTTCATTTTCATTCATTGGTGCCGAAACAACCATATTGGGCAGGCAACGAAGGTAAGCAATATCATACAAACCATGATGGGTAGCACCATCAGCACCAACAAGTCCACCGCGATCAAGACAGAAAACAACCGGCAGGCTTTGAATAGCAACATCATGAACGACCTGATCGTAGGCACGTTGTAAGAAAGTGGAATAAATGGCCACAAATGGTTTAATTCCTTGTGTTGAAAGTCCTGCCGCATACGTAACGCCGTGTTGTTCGGCAATACCGACATCGAAAGCACGATCGGGCATCTGCTCCATCATGTCCAATAGCCCGGTACCGCTGGGCATTGCCGCAGTTATACCTACAATCTTATCATTCTGTTTGGCGAGATCGATGATGGTATCCCCAAAAACTTTTTGATATTTGGGAATCTCATGACTTTTCTTTGCAACAAGAGACTTACCGGTAATTTTGTCGAACGGACTACCCTGGGCGTGCCATTTAGCCTGGTCGCGTTCAGCAGGAGCAAAACCTTTTCCTTTAATGGTAACGGCATGCAAGAGTTTTGGTCCGGAAATGGACTGTAAGTCATTAAGGGTTTTGACAAGGTTTTTCACATTGTGTCCGTCAACAGGACCATAGTATTTAAAACCGAGAGCGCGGAATAAGGATCCGGGCGTTAAAGCTGTGGTTACGGCTTTTTCCAGTTTCGAAGCCGCTTTACGCATTTTTTCGCCGGCCGACTTAAAATTACCGAGCAGGTCGTAGAGCTCATCTCTAATTTTGTTGAAAGTCTGACTTGTGGTAATGTCTGTAAGATATTCATTCAGAGCTCCAACATTTGGATCAATAGACATGTTATTGTCATTCAGGATGACAACCATATCACTTTTCATGGCACCGGCGTTATTCAATCCTTCGAATGCAAGACCGGCGGTCATAGCACCATCGCCGATCAGGGAGATGACACGTTTATCCAATTTTTGAAGATCACGGGCAATAGCCATACCCAAAGCTGCCGATATCGAGGTACTCGAATGTCCGACACCAAACGTATCGAATTCGCTTTCATTCCGGTTGGGAAAGCCTGAGATACCTTTATATTTGCGATTGGAATCGAAAATATCCCGGCGTCCCGTTAAAATCTTATGGCCGTATGCCTGGTGTCCCACATCCCATACCAGTAAATCATCGGGAGTATTATATACATAATGCATTGCAACGGTGAGTTCAACGACACCCAAACTTGCCCCGAAATGTCCACCATAGACTGATACATTATCGATGATATAATCTCTGATTTCCTGGCAGACGTCCGCTAATTGGTTGACATCCAGCTTCTTCAAGTCGGCTGGGGAATTGATTGACTGTAACAGGGGGCCTGCGACCGGTTTGGATAATTCCATGGTATTACTCAGTTTCGTTGCTATTTACGTTCTCTATGCGAAGCTCCGCTTTCTCAAGTATTTCCGAACAGTATTTAGATAATTTTGTTCCTTCCTCAAAAAGTTCGATTGACTTTTCCAGTGTAACGGATTCGTCTTCCAGCTTTTCAACTACCTCTTCAAGGCGCTTTAAAGCTTCTTCAAATTTTAACTCTTTTTCTTTGGCCATTTAGGTGATGTTAAAAGCTAAACATTCTTAATAACTCATTAAGAGCAAGAAAAGTTTATTTTAAATAAAAATTAATTTTCTTCTGCCGTATTCTCTTTGGCAGATGCGCTCTCAAAATACTCAAAGAAAGTGTCCAATTCACTACCTCCGAGAAATGATATTTTATGTGTCTTACGATATTGTTCATAAAATGTTGATAACAAGGCTACCGTCGGTACAGCTATAATCAATCCGAGGAATCCAAACATGAACCCGAATATCATAAGGGATATCATCACGAGGAGTGGATGCAGCCCAACATGTTTACCCACCACTCTCGGGACGATCCATCCCGTTTCCAGGATCTGTTCTATGGCAAATACCAGATATATACCCGGTAAAAATTGATACCACGGTGTTCCGGTAGTAGCGCCTACTATGGTACAAACCGTTATACTAAGCCACAAGCCAAATGTTGGGATAAAGTTCGTTAATCCTGCGAAAATTCCCAAAATAACAGCATACGGAACTTTAAATATAGTAAAACCAATGCTCAAATTAATGGCGCTTATAACAACTACAATGAATTGACCGCGGATATAAGATCCGACGATACGGCTTATTTCATGAGTATAATCATCATCGATACCTTCGGGTACGATAAAGGAACGTACGAATCGACCGATCTTATCATAATCCCTGATCATGAAAAACAGCAGAAATGGCAAGAGAATAATGAAAAACAGGATCGTCACAACACTACCGACCCCATCCAGTAATCCTGTTGAAAAGTTGGTGATATTGTCAGAAATACTAATCATGAAACTATGGATGCGGCCGGCTATTTGCTGTTGTAATGCTGCGCTTCCCAATCCCAGTTTATTCATAAATGCAAAGAAACCGGATTGTGACAGCAAATGATTTGTATCATTTGTGGCTTCAACAAATAATCTGCCCATTTTAACAAATTGATTGGCAATAACAGGTAACCCAAAAAACATTCCTAACCCTATGAGGGAAAGAGCTACGATCGTAAAAAAGGTAGCGATGAACCATCGTGGTATACCACGGTGTTCCAGGCGCATAACAAGGGGATTAATCAGAAACGCCAGTATATAGGCTACGACAAACGGGATTAAAAGATGGCCGGAATCATACATCAGCCATAGCCCGGCCGTGAAAACCGTTGCATACATCAGGGCACGAGCCACCGGTTGGCGGCGAATCGGGTACAATATGATACCAATGATCAGTGCATCACCAAGCGGGTTGATGAGATTTTGCAACATGATCATAATAAATAAAAGTCCGGCCACACCAGCCGTGAGTAAAATGATTTGTCCGCGTTCATTCAACCAGGACGAGTAATCGTTTTTCATGGTCCCTCTTATCCTTACTTAATGAGATATTGGCGTTACGACGGGGTTAATTTGTGCTTAATAGTTTAATGTCCCTGAGTATTAATGACAAATACTTAATTCCATTTTTGTTCAATTATTCGATTGCCATCTGATTGAAAAATCAGCGCATGCTCAAAACTTGTGAAATGAATTTTAGCTTTTGAACGTATTATTCTTTTAATAGCAGGAAGATCCGGGAGGTGATAACGATTATGTAGCCCAACGGAGACGGCGGCGATTTTCGGTGTTACAAGGTTTAAAAAATTTGCAGACGAACTGGTATTACTGCCATGATGCCCCACTTTAAGCAGATCCGCATCGAGAAAATGGCCAAAAATCCGGTCCATACGAATTTCGGATTGCTTTTCTGCGTCTCCTGTCAATAAAATGGATGTTTTTCCATATACAACTTTAATGACAATTGAATGGACGTTAACATTTGATGTGGATATTTCCCTCCCGGGAGCCAGAACAAACATACCTATGGCGG
>Ga0209957_1000107_pt1 | contig 18675 bp, 15 predicted proteins | sample SalPonF2_A_D2_MG_FD_185724 | JGI IMG/M metagenome (GOLD analysis project Ga0209957, IMG submission 185724) | Salt pond soil microbial communities from South San Francisco under conditions of wetland restoration - Salt Pond MetaG SF2_A_D2_MG... ... | reverse complement strand
CAACGAGACCCCCGACCAGGACGACATCAAGGTCGACGTATCGAACGGTCAGCAGCTCTACTTCCTCGAAGGCCAGATGGGTGACGACGCCGTCGGCATCGACACGCACCTCAACGACGAAGCGGTCGTCCTCACGGACGCGAACGGCTGCATCCTGCACTGACGCGGGCGCACGCCGCACGTCCCACGCCCCCGCCCCCGATCGCACGCCCCGAGCGCGCTCCGTGCACGCTCGGGGCGTGCGCGTGGCGGGAGCGGTGTTCGGGAGGACGCACGGGAGGCCGGGAGGGCCGGCGGCACGCGCTCGACGCCTGCGGGCGACCGGTCGCCGCGCGCGGGCGTGCCGGCGGGCGTTCCGCTACGACCCCGGTGCGCCGAAGCGCCCCGGGTACAGCGCCCGGTACACGGCCACGTCGACCAGCACGCTCTGCATGTACTCTCGCGTCTCCAGGGAGTCGATGGCGCGGTAGAGGTCGTTCATGTTGCGCTTCACCTCGGGGCCGTCGAACAGGCGCCCGATGTAGCCCTGCCCCCGGTTGTACGACGACACCGACAGCGCCATGTCGCCGTGGAACTGGCGCATCAGGAAGCCCAGGTAGTAGGTGCCGTAGCGGATGTTGGCGGTCGGGTCGAAGGGATCGGCCGCGGGGGCGTCGCCCTGCAGCTGGCCGAGCCAGTCCCAGGTGGGGGGCGTGACCTGCATCAGGCCCATGGCGTCGGAGCGCGACACCGCCACCGGGCTGAACGCGGACTCCTTGCGCATCACCGACCACACCAGCGCCGGTGAGACGCCGGCCGTCGCGGCCTGGCGCTCCACGGTCGGGGCGTAGGCGGTCGGGTAGGCCAGCCGCCACACGGCGACCGAGCGGCTTCCCAGCGCGATCAGCTCGCGCGCGGCGTAGACGCTCTGGCGGTACTCGTCGAGGCTCTGTAACATCTGCGCCACCGACACGATGCGGGCCTCGTCGTCGAGGCTGGCCGGGGAGGGGGCGTCGGTGGTGCCGCCGAGCCCGCGCAGCTCGAACAGCAGCTCGCCCACCGCGGCGGAGGTGTCGTGCACGCTCACGAGCGCGCGCGCAAGCTGCAACGAGGCGGGGGCGTCGCCCGAGGCGGGCGTCGAGCCCAGCAGGGGCCCGGTGGCCGCGCCCGAGCCGGCCGCGCCCGAAACCCGACCGGTCGCCCCGCCCGCGGTCGCGCCGGCGGTCCCGGTCGCGCTCCCCGTGGCGGCCGCGGCCGCCGCCGGATCGGTGAGCAGGGCTCCGGCGGTCGTCGGCGTGGGCACGTCGAGGCCGCGGCCCAGCTTCAACGCGAAGAAGCTGTTGTCGGGCACGAGCGCGGCGGCGGTCCGCGCGGTTTCGGCCTCGCCCAGACGCTGCGCCAGCACGTAGGCGCGGTAGGCCGCGTCGTCGGCGTAGGGGCTGGTGCCGCGCGCCAGCCGCAGGTAGATGGGGATGGCGTCGGCGTAGCGCTGCTTGCCCTCGAGCAGGCTGGTGGCGCGCCACAGGTCGTCGGCTCGCTGCGTGCGCTCCAGCAGCGCCACGGCGGTATCGACGTCGCCCCGCCGGTTGGCGATGAGGGCCCGGCCGTACAGGGCGTTGGCGCCGGGGAGCGCGGCGAAGATGCGGGCGGCCTCGGCGTCCTGGCCGAGGTAGAACAGCGTCCAGGCGAGCCCGCCGCGGGCCGTGGCGTCGCCCGGCGCCTGGGCCACCCACTGGCGGTAGGCGGCCAGCGCCTTGTCGTAGTGATCGAGGTCGAGCTCGGCTCGTGCGCGGATCGGCGCGTCCTGGACGTCGCCCAGGGCATCGAGGGCGTCCTGGTAGAGACGGGCGTCCAGCAGGTCGCGGGCCAGCGCCAGGGGGTCGGGCTCGAGCCGCTTCAGCCCGGCGAGCGCCCCCTTCAGGGGTAGCGCCTGGCGGTAGTAGGCGAGCGCCGCGTCGCGGGCGCCGGCCTGCTCGGCCGTCGTCCCCGCCTCCAGGTGGAGCGCGCGCGCCTCGTCGCGCGCCAGCGGGTCGTCGATGCGCAGGCGGAGGGCGCGCCGGTAGTAGGCGAGCCGGGTCGCCGCATCGATCGTCTTCCAGCGCGCCAGCTCGAGCGCCGCGCGGTAGGCGAGGAAGCCGTCCGATCCGGCGGCGAGGCGCTGCAGCGTCAGTGCGTCGCCGGAGCGGACCGCCTCGCGGAAGCTGCCGTAGGGCTTCAACGGCGCCGCCGCGTAGGGGTCGAAGATGGCCGCGAGGCTCGCGTCGGCGACGCTCCGGTGGGGAACGGACAGCGCTCCGAGGAGCAGTCCGCAACCCACTGCGAGGGATACGAGGAGGAGGCGGCGGTGGCGCATGGCCCAGTCTACGGGGGTGGGCCGCGGGCTTCTGCGAGGTCGTTCCCACGCCCCGGAAATCCCCCGCCTGGACAGGGGATTGAGTGCCTTACACTCATGGATTCTGCGGCCGCAGTGAGAAATGTGATACACTACTCGGCGGTCAGCTTGACCCAAGCGCCAGTCCGCCCGCCCAAGCATCGGGAGACCCTTTCCGTTCTACGTGCCCGTCACGCAGGAGGTACCTGTGAAACGACTGACCATCTTCGCGCTTCTCGCAGCCATGCTCGTCGGAGGCCTCGCCTTCGCGCAGCAGTACAAGAACGATGCACCCATCCGCGTCGGTTCCAAGCAGTTCACCGAGCAGATCGTGCTCGGCAAGGTCATCGTCGAAGCGCTGCGCGCCAACGGCTACCAGGTCACCGACAAGACCAACCTGGGGGGCACCGCCGTCGTGCGCAAGGCCCTGACCAACGGTGAGATCGACGTCTACCCCAACTACACCGGCACCGCCATCAGCAACTGGTACCGCGACACCAAGTGGGCGCAAGACTCCATCCCGGCCGGTGCGTCGGGCAACGCCTACCAGTCCTACTCCATCGTGAGCTCGCTCGATGCCGCCCTGAACGATCTGGTATGGCTCGAGCCGGCGCCGGCCAACAACACCTACGCCCTGGCCGTGACCGCCGCGTTCGCCAAGGAGCACAACCTGGCCACCGTGGCCGACCTCGCCAAGTACATCAACGACGGCGGACAGGTGAAGCTCGCCACGGGTGACGAGTTCGCGCAGCGGCCCGACGGCGTCGCCTCCTTCGAGAAGACCTACGGCTTCAAGTTCAAGGAGAGCCAGATGCTCGTCATCGCCGGCGCCACGCCCGCGCAGACGGAGCAGGCGCTGAACAACGGCTCCAACGGCGTCAACATCGCGATGGCCTACGGCACCGACGGCGCGCTCAAGGCCTACAACTTCGTGGTCTTGAAGGACCCCAACGGCGCGCAGCCGGTGTTCCAGCCCACCCCGGTGTTCCGCGGCGCGGTCATCCGGAAGTACCCGGAGATCGCCGGCATCCTGAACCCCATCTGGGCCAAGTTCACCACCGAAGAGCTCCAGAACCTCAATGCCAAGGTCGAGGTCGACGGTCAGAACCCCGACCAGGTGGCCAAGGACTTCCTGACGCAGAACGGCTTCATCAAGTAGGAGCCGTGCGCATGGCGAGGGGCCGACCGGCCCCTCGCCGCTGTTCTATCTTGTGTTCCCGCGAACCGCGCGCAGACACCCTGCCGCGCCCTCGACCGTGACGGCACCGCGGGTCGCGCGTCATGCGCGGCCGTTGGCAAGCCGGGCGGGAGGCGCGGCGTAGCGGCGCCCCCCGGGGACGGGGGCGCCTCGCATTCTGGAGGTGAGCGCCATTCCGAATCGCATCGCCATGCTGGGCAGCGTCGTGGCAGGCCTCGGCTTCTTCTTCCTGCCGATCGTGTCGCTCAAGCCCAACCGCCTCGCCGCGGGCGTGCCTTTCAACCTGCTGCAGCTCCAAGGCGACTACCGCTACATGCTGCTCTTCGCGCTGGCGCTGCTGCCGTTCATCGTGGCGTTCCGCAAGGACGTCGGCATGCGCGGCTGGTTGCTGGTAGGGGTGGGCAACATGCTGCTCCTGCTCACCCTCTTGCTCCCCGCGATGGCGGGCCAGCACCTGCTGGCGAACGCCACGCAGTTCCTCGGACAGAACGCCTTCGTGCGCAACCCGCGCGTGCTGCCCAGCGGCGGCCTGGCGCTCGGCCTGGCCGGCGGTTACATGGCCCTGTTCGGCGGCCTGCGCGACCTCGAGCGCGCCGGCGTGCAACGCTGGATCCGCGGCGTCGCCGCGTGGAGCGGGCTGGGCCTCATCGTCGTCCTGCTGGCCGCCGGCACCTTCGACGTCTACTCGATCATGGTGGAGTTCCACACCAACGGCGCGCTGCTGCAGCAGAAGTTCGTCGAGCACCTGATGTTCGTCATCGTCTCGCTGGTGGTGGGCTTCGTCATCGGCGTCGGCCTCGGCCTGTGGGCCTCGCGCGACGAGCGCATGGCCAATATCATCCTCTACGTCGTCGGCATCATCCAGACCGTTCCCAGCCTGGCGCTCTTCGGCGTCCTGCTGGTACCGCTGGCCCGCCTGGGCGACGCGCGCTTCGTTCCGGTCGCGGTCTTCCTGGGGGTCTCGGTGGTGATCGCGGTCGGCGTGAGCCTTGCCTACCGTTTCGTGGCGTCACGCTTGCCCGGGCGCCTGCGTACGCTGGCCCTCATCGTCACGGCCGTCGTCGCCGCGGTGCCGTTGGTGCTGTTCACCGGTATCTTCGTGAGCTTCGTCTACCGGGGTGCGCGCATCGGCTTCGGCGGGGGCGCCTTCGGCGGCATCGACGCCGGCATCGGGTGGTTCGTCGTGGTCGGGCTGGTGCTGTGGATGGGCCGGCGCTGGGTCTTCAAGCGTGAGGGCGCCTTCAACACGGTGCTCCGCTACGGCTATCTCCTGTCCTACCTGGGTGCGGTGGTGACCTTCGTGATCCTGATGGTGCGGGCGGCCGGCACCGACCAGTTCCTGGGCAGCGTTCCCAGCTTCGGCGCCCTGACGGTGCGCAACCTCGGGGTGTCGGGGATCGGCGTCGCACCGGCGCTCGTCGCGCTGACGCTGTACTCGTTGCTGCCGCTGGTGCGCAACACCTACGCCGGCCTGGAGAACGTGGACAACGCCATCATCGACTCCGGGCGCGGCATGGGGATGACGCCGGCGCAGATCTTCTTCCAGATCGAGCTGCCCCTGGCCTTCCCCGTGATCATGGCCGGCGTGCGCAACGCCGGCGTGGCCCTGGTCGGCATCGGGACCGTCGCCACCGTCATCGGCGCCGGCGGGCTCGGCGATTTCGTCATCCAGGGCATCGTCAACACTTCGATCGACCAGATCCTGCTGGGCACCCTGCCCGCCATCGCGCTGGCGATGGTCCTCGACGCGCTGCTCAGGTTCGTCGAGGGGCTCCTCACCTCGCCCGGCATCCGCCATGTCCAGAATGTCTAGGAGGGACCCGTGATCGAGTTCCAGAACGTCGTCAAGCAGTTCCCGGACGGCTTCCGGGCCGTGAACGGGCTGTCGCTCACCATCCACGATGGTGAGATCACCGTCCTGATCGGACCGTCCGGCTGCGGCAAGACCACCTCCATGCGCATGGTGAACCGGCTGCTGTCGATCACCGAGGGCAAGATCTTGGTGGAGGGCCGCGACAACCGCGACTTCCGGGTGGAGGAATTGCGGCGCAAGATCGGCTACGCCATCCAGCAGATCGGCCTGTTCCCGCACATGACGGTGCTCGAGAACATCGCCGTGGTGCCGCGGCTCCTCAGCTGGGAGGAGGACCGCATCCGCAAGCGCGCCGACGATCTGCTCGAGCTGGTCGGCCTCGACCCCGACGTCAACCGGGACAAGTACCCGCGGCAGCTCTCGGGCGGCCAGCAGCAGCGCGTCGGGGTGGCGCGCGCGCTCAGCGCCGACCCGCCCATCATGCTGATGGACGAGCCCTTCGGTGCCATCGACCCCATCACGCGCGAGGTGCTGCAGGACGAGTTCCTGGAGATCCAGAAGCGCATCAGCAAGACGATCATCTTCGTCACGCACGACATCGACGAGGCGATCAAGATGGGCGACCGCATCGCCATCCTGCGCGAGGGGGCGCTGGTGCAGTACGACACCCCCGACACGCTCCTCGCCAGGCCCAGGAACCGCTTCGTACGCGACTTCGTCGGAGCCGACCGGCAGCTCAAGCGGCTCGGCCTGCTGAGGGTGCGCGAGCTCATGGTCAAGGACTCGCCGGTGGTCAACCTCCGCCAGAGCGCCGACGACGCCCGGCGGGCGATCGAGACGGCCGGCGGGAAGAGCGCCTTCGTGGTCGACGAGGACGGCGTCCTGCGCGGATGGGTCGACCGCGAGGGCCTGCGCGAGAACCCCGATTCGTTGCTCGATGCCATGAACGAGGGCGATTTCCGCGAGATCGGCGTGCGGCAGAGCGCAACGGCGCGTGAGGCGCTGTCGGCCATGGTCGCCCGCGGCTTCCGCATCACCCCCGTCGTGAACGAGAAGGGCGTTCTGGTGGGCAACATCACCCTGCGTGCCCTGCAGGAGCTGGCCGACCAGGGTTGGGTCGAAGGCGAGCAGGCGTCATGAGCGGGCTGCGCCGCTTCCTCACGCCGGCGGCGCTGGTCTGGCTCGGGATCGCCGCGCTCCTGTTCGTCCTGCTGACGGTGCGCGAGCCCATCCACGACCCGCAGCTCCGCGACGCCGGCGTCACGAACGCGACGATCGTGCCCGACCTGTGGCTGCCGGTGTTCAAGTTCAACGGCAGCACCTTCCTCGACATCAAGGGGAGCGACGACCTGCGGGTGCTCACGTTCGGCATCTTGCCGGCCGTGGTGACCGACAGCCCCAACCCGGCCGCCGGCGACGGCCAGGCGGGGCCCCCGGCGCGGGTGAACCTGGGGTGGTTCGCGCTGTTCATGGTGCTGGTCGAGGGGTTGCTCGGGCTGCGCTACGCCGACAAGGACGAGAAGCTGGTGAGGCCCCTGGTGCGCGCCGCCGGGATCTTCCTGGTCATCTGGTCGTTCTACGGCCACGAGCCGTTCTGGGACTGGATGCTCCACGGCATCTTCCCGACCAGCCCCGATCTGCTGTACAACTCCAACACCGTCATCAGCCTGGCGGGGCAGCACCTCACGCTGGTGGTGATCTCGTCGGTGATCACCGTGGCGATCGGCCTCCTGCTGGGCATCATGGTCACGCGCGCGGAGTTCCGGGAGTTCCTGCCGCTGGTGTCCGACATCGTCAACTCCGGTCAGACCGTGCCCACGTTGGGCATCGTGGCGATCATGGCCCCGATCATCGGGTTCGGCTTCTGGCCGGCCATCGTCGCTCTGATCCTCTACGGCCTGCTGCCGGTGGTGCGCAACACCATCGTCGGCCTGGAGGGGGTCGACCCCTCCATGATCGACGCCGCCAAGGGGATGGGCATGACGCCGAGCCAGATCCTGTGGAAGATCGAGGTGCCCAACGCCAGCCGCATCATCCTGGCGGGCGTGCGCACCAGCGTCGTCATCAATGTGGGGACCGCGGCGCTGGGCGCCTACGTGGGCTCCGGAGGCTTCGGCAACCCGATCGCCTCGGGCCTCAACCAGGCGATCCAGCCCTGGGTGCTGCTGGGCGCGCTGTCCGCGGCCCTGCTGGCCATCCTGCTCGACTACATCCTCGGCCGCGTGGAGTACGTCATGACGCCGAAGGGATTGATCATCGAGAGCTGAGGCGCGCTGAAGCCCGGCACACGCGCCCTTGCGGGGGCTCATGCTAGGGTCCCATCGTCTTCCGCGGGCGTTCCCGGGACACGCCCTCCCGAGAGGGAGGCGTGCCGCCGGGCGTTCGTGCCCGCTACCGCAAGCCCATGGCTTTCGCCTTGTCCTGAAAGGGTTGGTTGGACACGTGATTCGAGCCGAAGGCGTCACCAAGATCTTCGGTCCGGACCCGGATGCCGCCTTGCGGCTCCTCGAACAGGGGCGCAGCAAGGACGACATCCGGGCCGAGACCGGCCATACGGTGGGCGTCAACAACGTCAGTTTCTCCCTCGAGCCCGGCGAGTTCTTCGTCATCATGGGGCTCTCCGGCAGCGGCAAGTCGACGCTCCTGCGGTGCATCAACCGCCTCATCGAGCCGACCGCCGGGCACGTCTACCTGCAGACCGAGGACGAGGGCGAGGTGGACATCACCTCCCTCGATCCGGCGGGTCTGAGGCAGCTCCGGAAGATCCGCATGAGCATGGTCTTCCAGCGCTTCTCGCTGTTCCCGCACCGCACCATCCTCGACAACGTCACCTACGGCCTCGAGATCCAGCGCCGCAAGCGCGACCGCGCGCGGGAGATCGGCGAGGAGATGATCGGGCTGGTGGGCCTCGCGGGGTACGAGGCGTCGTACCCGTCGGAGCTCTCCGGCGGCATGCAGCAGCGTGTGGGGCTGGCCCGTGCTCTCGCCACAGAGGCGCACGTGCTGCTCATGGACGAGCCCTTCAGCGCGCTCGACCCGCTCATCAAGATGCAGATGCAAGACGAGCTGCTCAAGATCGAGCGGCAGCTCGCGCGCACCATCCTGTTCATCACCCACGACCTGAACGAGGCGTTGCGCCTCGGCGACCGCATCGCCATCATGGAGTCGGGCGAGGTGGTGCAGATCGGCACGCCCGAGGAGATCATCGTCAACCCGCGCACCGATTACGTGGCCGACTTCGTCGAGCACGCCGACCCGACCGGAGTCATCACCGCGCAGACCGTGGCGTTGCCGCTCGAGCACGACCGCTTCGTGCTCGACCACCGCGAGGGCGACGTGCGCTTCTACCGCCACAAGGCGGAGGAGGACGTTCTCATCGGCGTCGACGACGACGACGTGTTCACGCAGATGCGGGTCGCCGGCGAGCCGGTCGCCGGCCGGCCGCTGCTGGAGGTCCTCGAGGAGGAGCCGCCCGACGCGCGCCGGCGCGACATGGTGCTCACCTGCGCCCCGGACGTGACCCTGCGCAAGCTGCTTCGGGGGCGCACCTACGTGGCGCTCCCGGCGATGGTGCTCGACGGCGGCGGCCGCGTGCGCGGCGTGGTCACCGAGCGCGAGCTGGTGGAGGGCATCCTCGAGAAGCGCGGCAACCAGGACCTGGGGTCGCTGGAGGCGGCGCAGCCGCAAGGCGCGCCCGTCGCGGAGGCGCGCTAGATGCTCTCCGAACTGTTCGGCTACCAGCTCTTCGACAACCACACCATCCCGCTGCGGGACTGGATCGCCGCGGCCGTCAACTGGCTCTACACCAACCACCGCCCCTTCTTCCAGACCATCAAGATGCCGGTGGAGTGGCTGCTCAACGGCATCAACCTCGGGCTGCACGGCGTGCCGCCGCTGCCGATGCTGGTGGCGATCTTCCTGCTGGCGTGGTGGGCTGCGGGCTGGCGCATCGGCGTCTTCGCGCTGGTCGCGCTCGGCTTCGTGGGCTTCCTGGGGCTGTGGGGCGACACCATGACGACGCTGGCGATGGTCATCAGCGCGGTGGTGTTCTGCGTCATCGTGGGCGTTCCGCTGGGGATCCTGGCCTCGCGCAGCGACGGCTTCGCCGCGTTCTTGCGGCCGATCCTGGACGTGATGCAGACCACGCCCGCGTTCGTCTACCTGGTGCCCGTGGTGATGCTGTTCAGCATCGGCACGGTGGCCGGCGTCATCGCGACCATCGTGTTCTCGATGCCGCCGCTGATCCGCCTGACCAACCTCGGCATCCGGCAGGTGCAGGTCGACGTGGTGGAAGCGGCCACGGCCTTCGGCTCGAGCCCGCGCGAGATCCTGCTCAAGGTGCAGATGCCGCTGGCGCTGCCGACCATCATGGCGGGCCTGAACCAGACCATCATGCTGTCGCTGTCGATGGTGGTGATCGCGGCGCTGATCGGCGCGGGCGGTCTGGGGCTACCGGTGTTCGAGGGCTTGAACTCGTTGAAGACGGGGCTGGCCGGGATCGGCGGCCTCGCCATCGTGCTTCTGGCGATGGTGCTCGACCGCGTCACGCAGGGTCTGGGGGAGCAGGGCCGGCGCGGCTGAGGGCTCGTTCGGGCGGGCGCCGAGGTACCCTGCCGCCGGTGCCCGCCCGCAGGCGGGAGCTCTGTAGGCTGGCTTTCGGGCAACGACGCGAGAGCCTTTAGAATGGTTGCGCACGCTAGTGAAAGCCGCTTCCCGTCGATGCGAACGGGGCCGCGGACCGTTCACGCAATTCGACCGTCACGAAGAAGTCTGTTTGAAGGAGGCACGAGATGAAGCGATCCGTCATGCTTACGGTCTTGCTGGCGCTCGTCCTGTCGCTCGCCGGTTCGGTGATGGCACAGGACGCGGCGCAGCCCGGCAAGGGCGTCACCGTTCAACCCGCCGTCGCCACCTGGAGTTCGGCCAAGCCGCTGGAGGCGATCTTCGCCAGCCTGCTGGGCCAGCTGGGTTACGACGTGAAGGCCCCCAAGGCCCTCTCCAACCCGATCTTCTACCAGTCGGTGGCGCAGGGCGACGTCGACTTCTGGGCCAACGGCTGGTTCCCGCTGCACAACGCGCAGCTCCCGGCGAACTTCGACCAGAAGGGCGAGATCCTGGGCACGATCGTCGCGCACGGCGCCATCCAGGGCTACCTGGTCGACAAGAAGTCGGCCGAGAAGTACAACATCACCTCGCTCGCCGACTTCAAGCGCCCCGAGGTCCGCAAGGCGTTCGACGCCAACGGCGACGGCAAGGCCGACCTGGTCGGCTGCCCTCCGGGCTGGGGCTGCCATGACGTGATCGCGCATCACATGGAGGCCTACAACCTCAAGTCCGACATCAACGTCATCTCGGCCGGCTACGCGGCGTCCTTCGCCGATGCGCTTGCGCGTTACCAGAACGGCCAGCCGATCCTGTACTACACCTGGACGCCGAACTTCACCGGCTACAAGCTGGTGCCCGGCAAGGACGTGGTGTGGATCAACGTGCCCTCGAACGCGCCTACCGCGAGCCAGAAGCCGTTCGAGAAGTTCATGACCCAGTCGGGCGTCAAGGGTGCGGTGACCGACCCGATCAAGATGGGCTACGTGGCCAACGACATCCGCAGCGTCGCGAACAAGCAGTTCGCCGACAACAACCCTGCCGCCAAGAAGCTGCTGGAAGAGGTCACCATCCCGTTGAACGACATCTCCGAGATGACCAACGAGATCAACAGCGGCAAGGACAGCGACCAGCAGATCAAGGCGATGGCCGACGACTGGATCCAGAAGCACCAGTCCGAGGTCGACCAGTGGCTGAGCGCTGCGCGGCAGGCCGCGAGCGGCATGTGAGCACGCAAGCCTCACGCCCGGGTACCTCGATTCCCGGGAAGCACCCCCAAGCGCGGCAGGAGGCCAGGCCTCCTGCCGCGCCTTGCATGGACGATGGCGCCGACCTCGACGGGGAGCCCGGAGAGCGGCGCCGAGGGCCCGCCCTCCCCGACCTGAGCCGCCGCACGGCGCTTCAGCGGCTTGCGGCGGGAGCGGGGTGGGCCGCCGCGGGGCTGCTGCTCCCGAGGGGCTGGGGAGCGGCCCCACCTGCGCCGGGTGCGACGCCGCCGCGCCCCGGCCGCGGCGAGCTGGTGAGGGTCCCGCCGGGAGGGTCGATCCAGTCGGCGGTGGACCGGGCGCCGGCCGGCGCCGAGGTGCGCGTGGCCCCCGGGACGTATCACGAGACGGTGGTGATCGACAAACCCCTGACCCTGCGTTCGGAGGAGGGATACCGGAGCACGGTCATACGCGCCGATCACCGCCGCTTCCACTGGCGCGGCGTGCGCCGCGACGACCAGATCGTGGGCGCCATCAACGTGGTCAAGACGAGCGACGTGCGCGTCGAAGGGTTCCAGCTCGAGGACGCCCTGGAGGGGCTGTGGGTGTCGGCCAGCCGCCGGGTTCTGGTGGCGCGCTGCATGTCGTGCGAGCACGCCAGCTCCGGCTACTACTTCTGGGCCTCGCAGGAGGCCACGCTCACCGCCAGCGACGGCCGCCTCAACGCGGTCGGCGTGTACCAGGGCAACTCCATCGACGTGACCATCGTGGGGTGCCGCTTCACCGCCAACCACGGCGGCGTGGTGGAGCACCTCGACAACGAGGACTTCCCCGGCATCGGCATCCTGGTGGGCAACGCCAGCATCCGCTGCGCGATCGGCGGGAACCGCAGCTTCGGCAACCGCGACTGGGGTCTCGGGACCGATTCGACGATCCGCCACCTCACCGTCTCCGGCAACGACCTGCGCGGGCAGCGGCGGGGCGCCTCGGTGAGCGGTCGGGGCATGGTGCTGAGGCGCAACAATCTCGTGGGCAACAGCGAGGCAGGCCTCCAGGCCGATGCTCCCACCGACGCTCGATACAACTGGTGGGGAGACGGCAGCGGGCCCTCGGGCGACGGTCCGGGCCGCGGGGAGGCGGTGCGGGGCTACGCGCGCTACCGCCCCTGGCTCGAGAGCCCCGTCACGCTTCCGCCGTTCGCGCTTCCCGGCCCTTGAGCGCCGGGCGGCCCTGGCTCTTCGGCGGGCGCGGCCGGGTGGGGTCCGCCCGCCGCGCCGGGAGCGCGGGCCGCCGTGTTCGTTGCGTGGCGCGTTGCACGCGTCCCACGCGCTCGATGCCGTACACTGGCAGCGGCCGCCCGGGGTTCGGGTCCGCCCGGGCACCGCGGCTTGCCGGAGCCTCGTCGTTCCTGGGGTACGCCCCGTAGGGGAGGCGCGGACGTCGGGCGCCGCGAGGGCGGGCTAGAATGGCTGCTACAGGCAGGGAATGCATCGGCTTGCTCTCCGCGTCGGGGGCAGGCCCGTTCCTAGATACGGCATCGAGCAACACGGAGGTTCACGGTGGCTAGAGTTCGCGTGACACAGGAGGGGTACGAGCGCCTACGGGCCACGCTCGAGCAGGAGCGGGAGCGCCTGGAGGAAGCCACGCGCATCCTCCGCGAGCTCACGGGCTCGTCGGACGACTACGACGACTCCGGGCTCGAGGAAGCCAAGCGCGAGAAGGGCCGCATCGAGGAGCGCATCGAAAACCTCGAGGACCAGCTCGACCGCGCCGAGATCATCGAGGCCCACAAGATGGACAGCGTCGACCTGGGTGCGGTCGTGACCCTGCAGGACAGCGCGTCGAAGGAGGCCTTCGAGATCCAGGTGGTCTCGCCGGTCGAGGCGGGCGTGTTGGAGGGGGACATCCCCAAGGTCTCCGACGAATCGCCGCTGGGCAAGGCGGTGCTGGGGCGCAAGCCGGGGGAGACCTTCAAGGTCACCATCAACGAGAAGTCGACCGAGTACACGCTGATGTCGATCAGCTGAGCCTGTCACCGGCGCCGGGCGCGCGCTCCCCTGGTGGCCGCCACCCCGTACAATCAGGGGTCATGTCGCAGAAGTCGCTCCAGGAGCAACGCCAGCAACGCCTCCGGAACTTGGAGAGCCTCGAAGAGCGGGGCTTCGAAGCGTACCCGTACCGTTACCGCCCCAGTCACCGCGCCGCCGACGTGCGCGCCGCGCACGAGGGCGCCGAGGCCGGCGAGGCCTTCCCCGACGAGGTCGTGACCCTGGCGGGCCGCGCCATGACGGTGCGCAACATGGGCAAGGTGGCCTTCGTCACGCTGCAGGACCCCAGCGGCACGTTGCAGGCGTACTTCCAGCGCGATGCGCTGGAAGGCTACAACGCCGTCAAGAAGATCGACCTGGGGGACTGGCTCGAGGTCACCGGCCCGCTGTTCGTGACCAAGACCGGGGAGCTCACGGTCGAGGTGCGGGCCTTCCGGCCGCTGGTGAAGAGCCTCAGGCCGCTGCCCGACAAGTACCACGGCCTCACCGACAAGGAGGCCCGCTACCGGCAGCGCTACCTCGACCTGATGGTGAACCCCGAGGTCAAGCGGGCGTTCGTGCTGCGCAGCCGGGCCATCGCCTACATGCGCCGCTACCTGGACGACCTCGGCTTCCTGGAGGTCGAGACGCCGGTCCTGCAGGCGGTGCCCGGCGGTGCCGAAGCGCGCCCCTTCGTCACGCATCACAACGCGCTCGATTACGACTTCCACCTGCGCATCTCGCTGGAGCTCTACCTCAAGCGGCTGATCATCGGCGGGTTCGAGGCGGTCTACGAGATCGGGCGCAACTTCCGCAACGAGGGCATCAGCTTCAAACACAACCCCGAGTACACGATGCTCGAGCTCTACTGGGCGGGCCGCGATTACCTCGACATCCTGGAGCTGGTGGAGACGATGTACGGCGCTCTGGTCGAGGAGCTGACCGGCTCGAGCACGCTCACCTACCAGGGGCAGACGCTCGACTTCGCCCCGCCCTGGCCGCGGGTGGACTACACGGGCTCGCTCCGCGAGGCCGCCGGGCTCGACTTCGACCCGCTCGACGAGGAGCGCCTGCGGGCCTGGGTGCGCGAGGCGCACGCGCCGGCGCCGGGCGAGCCGGCCCTCGCCGAGCAGCCCATCAACCACGTCTACGACAAGCTCTACGACCTCTACGTGGAGCCCAACCTGGTGGGTCCGGTGTTCGTGATGGACCACCCCGAGGCGATCAGCCCGCTGGCCAAGCGCCATCGCGACCGCCCGGGGCTGGTCGAGCGCTTCGAGCCGGTGGCGGCGGGGATGGAGCTCGGCAACGCCTTCAGCGAGCTCAACGACCCCGTCGATCAGCGCCGGCGCTTCGAGCGCCAGCAGGCGCTGCGGGACTCCGGCGACGAGGAGGCCCAGATGCTCGACGAGGACTTCCTGGCGGCGCTCGAGTACGGCATGCCGCCGACCGGCGGGCTGGGGCTGGGCATCGACCGGCTGGCCATGCTGCTCGCCGACACGCCCAGCATCCGCGACGTCATCCTGTTCCCGTTGCTCAGGCCGGAGTGAGGCGCGCGCCGGCTCGTCAGGGGTCGAGCGGAGCCGCCCGCCTGCCCTCGGCGTGCTCCATCTCCTCCTGCGCACGCTGCCACAACACGCCGTAGAGCCGCTCGAGGAGGATCTTGCGCTCCTCGTCGGCCAGCTCGCCGTCGCGACGGATCTCCACCATCAGGTCGCCCAGATCGGGGATGGGCCAGGAGCGGACGCGATCCAGCAGGTACGTGAACTGCGCGAAGCTCGGCATGCCCGCCTCCCTTCGGAATCGCGGCCACCGCCTGCGACCCCCTTCGCACGCGCGCCGCTTCCGCCATGGGCTTGCCTCGCCCCGAGTGTAGGCGCGCGCGCGGGCGCCCTCCAGGGCCATACGTCCTCTCCTGGACGCAACTATTGGCGCCGGCGGGCGCGGGGTGCCCGGATGGCCCGCCCGGCCGCGGTGGCGCTCGCCCGGAGCCGACGGCGGCCGCCTTCGTAGAATGAGCGGCATGCAAGAGGGCCCGATCGACGTGCCGGAGTGGGTGCAGGACGCCGTCTTCTATCAGATCTTCCCCGACCGGTTCGCGCGCAGCGACCGGGTCGCGAAACCCGCCGGGCTCGAGCCCTGGGGCGACCCGCCCAGCGTGCACGGCTACAAGGGGGGCGATCTGCTGGGCGTCGCCGAGCGCCTGGACCACCTCGAGGCGCTGGGTGTCACCGCCATCTACCTCAACCCGATCTTCCAGTCGGCGTCGAACCACCGCTACCACACCCACGACTACCATCGCATCGACCCCATCCTGGGCGGCGACGCCGCCCTGCGCGAGCTCCTCGACGCCGCCCACGACCGCGGCATGCGGGTGGTGCTGGACGGCGTGTTCAACCACGCCTCGCGCGGCTTCCTGCAGTTCAGCGACATCCTCGAGAACGGCGAGCAGAGCGCTTACCTCGACTGGTTCCGCGTCCACCGCTTCCCGCTCGACCCCTACGGAGGCGGCGAGCCCGGCTACGACGCGTGGTGGAACCTGCCGGCGCTGCCCAAGCTCAACACCGCCACGCCCGCCGTGCGGGAGTTCCTGTGGGACGTCGGCGCGCGCTGGCTCGCCTTCGGCGCCGACGGCTGGCGCCTCGACGTGCCCAACGAGATCGACGACGACGCCTTCTGGCGGGAGTTCCGGCGCCGCTGCCGTGCGGTCGACCCGTCGTGCTACCTGGTGGGGGAGATCTGGGGGGACGCCGAGCGCTGGCTGGCCGGCGACCAGTTCGACGCGGTCATGAACTACCCGCTGGCGCGCGCCATCTACGGCTTCGTCGGACGGGGCTTCGCCGACGACGAGGTCGCGCGTAGCGGCCTGAAGCGTGTCACGTGCCTCGACGCGCCCGCCTTCGCCGAGGTCGTGACGGGATTGCTGGAGCGCTACCCGCGGGCCATCGTGCACGCCCAGATGAACCTGCTCGACTCGCACGACACGCCGCGGGCCCTCACCATCCTGCGCGGCGACGGGGCCGCGTTGCGGCTGGCGTACCTGCTTCTGTTCACGCTTCCGGGAGCGCCCTGCATCTACTACGGCGACGAGATCGGGCTGCAGGGCGGCCACGATCCCGGGAGCCGCAACGCCATGCCGTGGTCGGACGAGGGCGCATGGGACCAAGCGCTGCTCGGCTGGCTGCGGCGACTGAGCGCGCTTCGCGGCGAGCGGGCGGCGCTGCGGCGCGGCGACACGGTGGTGCTGGCGGCCAAGGGCGAGGTGCTGGTATTCGCCCGCCGGCTCGGGGCCGAGCGCGTGGTGGTGGCGCTGAACACCGGCACCGCCACCGCTCCGGTGCCCTCCGCGGCGGGCCTGGAGGGGCGCTTCCGCGAGCTCGTCGGCGGCCGCGAGGTGGTGCTGGGGAAGGGTCGGGAGCGCCTGCCGGCGCGCGGGGGGTGGGTGCTCGAGCGCCTCGGCCCGTGAAGCCGGAGGGCGACGGCCGGAACGGCCGCGGGTTCGAGCCCGGCCGCGGGTCCGAGCCCGGCCGCCGGCTGTGCCGGCTAGCCGGGCTGCGCCTGCGGGGTCACGGCGGCCCCGTCGGTCTCGCCGGTGCGGATGCGCACCACGCGGTCGACCGGCAGCACGAAGATCTTGCCGTCCCCGACCTCGCCGGTGCGCGCGCCACGGAGGATGGCGTCCACGGCCGGCTCCACGAACGCTTCGGTGACGCCGATGTCGAGCCGGACCTTCTCGATCAGCTCCATCTTGACGCTCATGCCCCGGTAGGTCTGCACCGCCTCGCGCTCGCCGCCGTGGCCCCGCACCGGGGTCACGGTGACGCCGTAGATCGACGCCTCGAAGAGGGCGGCCAGCACGTCGTTGAGGCGCTCCTTGCGCACGACGGCGGTGACGAGCTTCATGCCTCGCTCCGGGCGGCGTTGGGCACGGCCGGGGTGCGGGGCTCGAGCCGCGCCACCGGCAGGAGCAACGCGCCCTCGCCGTCGGTGTAGGCCTCCTCGCCGTGCATGCCGACGTCGAGGCCCTGCGCCTCGATGCCGGGGTCGGCGCGCAGCGGCGTCAGGAGGCCCACCAGTCCCGCCACGGCCAGCGTGCCCACCGCGCTGAAGCCCAGCGCGCAGGCCACCGCCAGCGCCTGGACGCCGAGCTGGGCCAGCGAGCCGTCGACGGGGGCGCCCCACGCCCGGCTCGCGAACACGCCGGTGAGCAGCGCGCCGCTGATCCCGCCGACGCCGTGCGCGGCGAAGACGTCGAGGGCGTCGTCGAGGCGGCTGCGGGCGCGCCAGAGCATGAGCAGGTAGCTGGGCAGGGCGGCCAGCGCGCCGATCGCCAGGGCGGCGGCCGGCCCCACGAAGCCGGCGGCCGGGGTGATGGCCACCAGCCCCACCACCATGCCGGTGGCGATGCCCACGGCGGTGACGCGTCCGCCGCGCGCCATGTCGAGCAGGGCCCACACGACCAGGCTGGCCGCCGGGGCCAGCAGGGTGTTCACGAACGCCAGCACGGCGGTGGCGTCGGCGGCCTGCGCGCTGCCGGCGTTGAACCCGAACCAGCCGAACCACAGCAGCCCGGCCCCGAGCAGCGTGTAGGGGACCTGGTGGGGGAGCATGGCCTTGCGGCCGTAGTCGCGCCGGCGCCCCAGCAGCAGCGCGAGCACCGCCGCGGCGACGCCGGCGTTGATGTGCACCACGGTGCCGCCGGCGAAGTCGAGGGCGCCGAGCTGCTGCAGGAAGCCGCCGCCCCACACCCACTTGGCGAGCGGCGCGTAGACGACCACGCTCCAGAGCGCGATGACGAGCATGTAGGCGCCGAAACGCATGCGCTCCACCACCGCGCCCGAGATCAGGGCGGCGCTGATCATGGCGAAGGTGGCCTGGAAGGCGAACGCGAGGAGGGCCGGCAGGCTGTCGGCGCCGGAGGCGCCCGCGGTGCCGAGGCCGCGAAGGAAGACGTGGGCGAGCCCACCCAGCCAGGCGGAGCCCGGCGCGAAGGCCAGCGAGTAGCCGACCGCGGCGAAGGTGAGCCCCACCACGCCGAGCGCGACGAAGCTCATCATCATGGTGTTGAGCACGTTCTTGCGGCGCACCAGGCCGCCGTAGAAGAAGGCCAGCCCCACCACCATCAGCAGGACCAGGGCCGTCGACGCCATCATCCATGCGAGGTCGCCGGCGGCCATGCCCGCGACGGGGCCCGTGGTGGCGGGTGGTTCGGCGGCCAGCGCGACGGGCGCCAGGCCCGCCGGCATCGCCAGCCCCGCCAGCGCCCGCGGCATCACCCGCATGCCCGCTCCCAGGAGCGTCTTGCGGCGACGCGGAGCGGCCGGGGCCGATCGGCGTTCTGTCGTCGGGTCGTGGCGGCGCATGCGGTCCTCCCCGCGGCCGAGGGGGGACCGGAGGGTCCCGAGAGGCCCGGAAGGTCCGGGGCCGCGCGATGCATGAGGCTAGCACGGCCGCGGCAAAGCGTCAAAGGAAAACATGGC